>Ga0265328_10000822_pt1 | contig 14338 bp, 14 predicted proteins | sample 41624metaG_FD_202086 | JGI IMG/M metagenome (GOLD analysis project Ga0265328, IMG submission 202086) | Rhizosphere microbial communities from Carex aquatilis grown in University of Washington, Seatle, WA, United States - 4-16-24 metaG | ecosystem: Host-associated > Plants > Roots > Rhizosphere...
TCGGCCTCGCCCAGCATCTGACGCCCCAGCGCACCAATGGCGTTCGCTCCATGGTCGAGCGCATCAAGAACGAAGCCCGCGCCGCTCTGGCGGCGTGACGCGCGGGCCCCATCTCAACCCTCCCCCGCCCTGCGGGAGAGGGGCGGGCTCGGCCCTTCGTTCAGAATCTCGCGCGACGCCGATCGTTTGCGTCCCCCTCTCCCGCGCAGCGGGGGAGGGTCGGGGAGGGGGCCTTCCCGACGAATTATGCTATCCTGCCTCGTGAGGAAATGAACGAATGAGGCGGGACTCATCTTGCGACCGATCTTCCAGAAACTCCTCCTTTCGGCGCTGATCGCGCTTGTCGCCCTCGCGCCTGCGCGGGCGGCCGACCGTCTGCGTCTCGCGCTGCAAAAGACCGGCTCCGGCGTCTGGGAGATCGCCGTCATCACCGCTTTCGGCCTGGATAAGCAAGCCGAGCTCGCCAATACCGACGCCGCCAAGATCGCTATTCAGAGCGGCTCGGCCGATATCGTCGTCTCCGACTGGCTGTGGGTCGCTCGCCAGCGCGCCGATGGGGCGAAGCTTACCTTCTATCCGCATTCGACCGCCATAGGCGCGCTCATGGCGCGAGATCGTTCGGTACGGAACATCGCCGATCTCGCGGGGAAGAAAATCGGCGTCGCCGGCGGGCCGCTCGACAAGAGCTGGCTGATGCTGCGCGCCTATGCGCAGCGCTCGGGGATCGATCTCGAGAAGGCGGCGACGATCGTCTATGGCGCGCCGCCGCTGATCGCCGAAAAGGCCGCCGAGGGCGAGCTCGACGCGGCGCTCGAATTCTGGAATTTCGCCGCCGATCTCGAGGCGCGCGGCCTCTCTCGCGTCCTCGATCTCCGCAAAGTGGAGACGGCGCTCGGCGCCAAGGGCGCGCCCGTCGTCACCGGCTATGTGTTCGACGAAGGTTTTGCCGCGAAGAACGCCGAGGCGTTGGCGCGCTTCTTCGCCATGATCGACAAGGCCAGAAACCTTATCGCGACCTCCGACGCCGCCTGGCGCGTCGCCATGCAGCGCATTCCGGCCAAGGACCCCGCCGTGCTCGCGCTCTATCGCAAGAGCTATGCGGAAGGCATCCCCACCCGCAGCCTCGCCGAGGAGCGCGCCGATGCGGCCCTTCTCTTCTCCGCTCTCGCCGAGATCGGCGGCCCGGCGCTGGTCGGCCGCGCGACGACTCTGCCCGCGGGAACTTTCTACGAGGCGGCCCCGGCGAGCGCGGCGCGGTGATTCGTCTTTTCTCGCTGCTGCTGCTGCTGGCGCTCTGGCAGGGCGCGGCGCTTTTCGCCGATCCGCGCCGCCTGCCGGGACCGCTCCCCGTGTTCGAGGCGATGGCGCATGAGGCGCAGACCGGCGCGCTGTTCACCAATCTCGGCGCGACGCTCGCGCGCGTCGCGGCGTCCTTTCTGCTGGCGATGAGCCTGGGCGCCGCGCTCGGTTACGCCATGGGACGGCGGCGGGCGCTGGATCGGCTGTTCGATCCCTGGCTGGTCATTCTCCTCAATCTGCCGGCGCTGGTCGTCATCGTGCTGGCCTATCTCTGGGCCGGCCTCACCGAGGCCGCGGCGATCGGCGCGGTGGCGCTGAACAAGCTGCCCAACGCCATTGTCGTGATGCGCGAGGGCGCGCGCGCGCTCGATCACGAGCTCGACGAAATGGCCGAGGTGTTTCGCCTGCGCCCGGCCGTGCGGCTGCGGCATATCGTCCTGCCGCAGCTTACGCCCTATATCGCCGCGGCGACGCGCTCGGGGCTCTCGCTCGTCTGGAAGATCGTGCTGGTGGTCGAGCTCATTGGCCGCTCCAATGGCGTCGGCTTCGAGATCAATATGGCGTTTCAGCTTTTCGACGTGCGTTTGCTGCTCGCCTATGCGATTCCCTTCGTCCTGCTGATGCTCGGCGTCGAAACTCTCCTGGTGCAGCCCTTTGAACGACATGTCTCGCGATGGCGCCGCCGCCCTGCTCGAGGTCAGGGTCTCGCATAAGGACTATCTCTCCGCCGGCGGCCGGCCGCAGCGCGCGCTGGAAAATCTCGGCTTCTCTCTGCCCGTCGGCCGCGCCGGCGCGGTCGTCGGCCCGTCAGGCTGCGGCAAGACGACATTGCTGCGCATCATCGCCGGGCTCGACACGGCATTTTCCGGCGAGGTGACGCTTCCGGCCGGCGGGCGGCTCGGCATGGTGTTCCAGGAGCCGCGCCTTCTGCCCTGGCGCAGCGTGATCGACAATCTGCGCATCGCCGCGCCGCAGGCGAGCGAGGATGCGCTCGCCGCTCTGCTCGCCGCGCTCGAGCTCGAGGACCATGCCCAGCACTTTCCCGGCGAATTGTCGCTCGGCCTCGCACGCCGCGTCGCGCTCGCGCGGGCGCTGGCCATAGAGCCGGATCTGCTGCTGCTCGACGAGCCTTTCGTCTCGCTCGACGATGCGCTGGCGCGCGATCTGCGTGCGCGCATCGCCGCGCTCATCGACGAGAAGCATGTGACGACATTGATCGTCACCCATGATCTGCGCGAGGCGATCGAGCTCGCCGATGTGATTTTTCTATTGTCGCCGCGCCCGGCGCGCGTCGGCGCGACGCTTGAGGTGGAGACGCCGCGCCGGCTGATGACGAAAGAGGCCGCGGATGCGCTGGAGGCGCGGGCGCGCAGGGCGATAGAGGCGATGCGCGGGCGCTGATGCCCCCTCCCCAGCCCCCGCTTCGCGGGAGAGGGGGCAGGTTTCGCGCTTCATCGAAGTTTCGCGCAACAATTGCCCCCTCCCTCACCCTCTCCCGCGAAGCGGGGGAGGGTGAGGGAGGGGGCGCGTTCTACAGCTTCGACAGAAAACCCGCGAAACGCAGCGAGCCTTCGGGCCAAGGCCCATGGCCGCTATCGGCGTTGATGTGCCCCGCCGCGCCCGCGTCGACCAATTCGGCGCCTATGTCCTGCGCCAATCCGCGTGAGAAGCCGGCGTCCGCATAAGGGTCGTCCGAACTCGCGATCAGAAGGGTGGGAAAGCGCAGCGGCGCGCGCGGTATGGGCAAAAAGGCGCGATCGATGGCGGTGAGTTCGTGGATCGCCTGCTCCGATGGCGGCGCGACGAGAAAGGCGCCGGCGATTTTCTCGCTCCCGCGCGCTGCGGCGTGCAGCGCGGCGATCCCGCCGAGCGAATGGGTGACGAGGATGACGGGACGTGTCGCCGCAGCGATCTCACCCTCGATGGTTTCGATCCATTGGGGAAAGCGCGGCGCATCCCAATCCGCCTGCGCCACGCAGCGTGCGGTGGAGAGCTTTTTCGCCCAGCGCGTCTGCCAATGTTCGAGGCCGGAGCCGCCGAGCCCCGGAAGGATCAGAATATCGGCGTCCGCAGCGCGCATGTTTCCTCCGACAATTCCGCTCCCTCATCTTGAGGCGCTTTTTGCGGAACGCAAAAAGCCTCGAAGGATGCTCCCAGGGGGCGACCCTTCGAGACGGCCCCTTCGGGGCCTCCTCAGGGTGAGGGCGCCGTGCTCGAGACGCCGACCAATTCCCCGGTGAGCGCTTTGGCGATGAGGCCGCGCGTCTCCTCGACGCCGAAGAGAGCGACGAAGGAGCCGAAGCGCGGGCCTCTGCTCTCGCCGAGCAGAACCTCATAGAGCATGTTGAAGAAGTCGTTCGACACGCCCGGCCGCTCCGGCGTCGCGCCCTTGGCTTTCAGATCCTGATAGCGCGGCACGGCGCGCGCGACATCATAGAGCGCGGTCTGAATTTCCTCGGCGCTGGCGTCCTTCGGCAGCGACGCCAGCGTCTCCGACAATGTCGTCAGCACGCCGCGCTCCACCTCGTCGGCGGCGCGATATTTTTTCGCCGGCCGCACGAAATCGCGGAAATAGGCGACCGCATAGCCGACGAGCTTGTCGAGCCGCGGATGATTCTGCGGCGACACATTCGGCGCATAGCGGCGCAGAAAGCCCCACAGCACCGAAGAATCTTCGGCATTGGCGACGGTCGCCAGATTGAGCAGCATGGAGAAGGAGATCGTCGTCCCCTTATTGTCGCCGTCATGGGCGAGCGTCTCCGGCTGCGGCGGCGCGCCGAAGTGAATGTGCCATGCCGGATTGCCGAGCCGCTCCTTCCACGCCTGACGCTGATAGGCCTCGAGGAAGGAGAGGTAATCGTCGACATTGCGCGGAATGACGTCGAAATAGAGCTTCTTGGCCGCGCTCGGCTTCTGAAACATGAATTGCGCGAGGCTCTCTGGGCTGGCGTAGGTCAGCCAATCCTCGATGGTGAGGCCATTGCCCTTGGACTTCGAGATCTTCTGGCCCTTCTCGTCGAGGAAGAGCTCGTAATTGAAGCCCTCCGGCGGACGGCCGCCGAGCGCGCGCACGATTGCCGAGGACAGCTTCACCGAATCGATGAGATCCTTGCCGGCCATTTCGTAATCGACGGAGAGCGCATACCAGCGCATCGCCCAATCGGGCTTCCATTGCAGCTTGCATTTGCCGCCCGTGACGGGCGTGACGAAGGCTTCGCCGCTCTCGGGATCGCGCCAGGAGATGGTCCCCGCTGTGGCGTCGATGGAATCGAGCGGAACCTGCATGACGATGCCGGTGTGCGGGTGAATCGGCAGGAAGGGGGAATATGTCGCCGCCCGCTCCTCGCGGAAGGTCGGCAGCATGATCTTCATCACCTCCTCATAGCGCGCCAGCATATGCAGCAGCGCCGCGTCGAAGCGGCCGGAGGTGTAATATTCCGTCGAGGAGGCGAATTCGTAAGTGAAGCCGAAAGCGTCGAGAAAGGCGCGCAGGCGCGCGTTATTATGCGCGCCGAAGCTCTCATGCGTGCCGAACGGGTCCGGCACTTTGGTGAGCGGCTTGCCGAGATGGGCTTTGACGAGTTCCTTGTTCGGGATGTTGTCGGGCACTTTGCGCAGCCCGTCCATATCGTCCGAGAAGGCGAGAAGGCGCGTCGCGATCTTTCCCTCGGTCAGAATCTCGAAGGCGTGGCGCACCATGGAGGTGCGCGCCACCTCGCCGAAGGTGCCGATATGCGGCAGGCCCGAGGGGCCGTAGCCGGTCTCGAACAGCACATTGGTCTGGCCGGTCTCGGCCACGCGTTTGACGAGCTTGCGCGCCTCTTCGAACGGCCAGGCCGGCGAGACGCGGGCGGCTTCGAGGAGATCGGCGGGCAAAGGCTCGGACGTGGGCATGATGCGGCTTTTGTTGCGGTTGCGAAGAGGGGCGCACACTATGGGCGCCGGGCGGAGGCGTCAACGCGTCGGGGGGATATGGCCCGCCCCGAACCTTCAAGTCCCCTCGCCATGAGGAGCCTGCGCAGCAGGCGTCTCGAAGGGCGAGGGGAATTGAAGATTGCTGTCGCTTCTACCCTTCCCCGCCCTCTCTCACCCCCAGCTCATACCCCGTCCACAGCGCGACCGCGGCGAGCGCGAGATCGACGAGCGCCACCGGCCAATAGGGCATCACCTCGGCGACGCGCGGCTGCAGCCAGTGCATGGCGCCCGCGACCAGAAGGGCGAAGGGAAGCAGGCTGGCGAGGACGAGCGGCGCGGGCCGGCCGAGCGCGCGGAAGCGCTTGGCCGAGAGATTGACGAAACTCACCGCGATCAGCAGCACGGCGAGCGAATAGAGCGCGAGATAGGCGTAGGCGACCACCGTCTGCCAGACGAAGAACGGATCCTTCGAGAGGTCGTGGTCCGTATAGGGGAAGAGCGCCAGCCAGATCAGCGTCAGCGGGACGAGGACGGCGAGAAGGCCGGCCGTGCCGCAGCGCCAGCCGGCGCGGTCGAGGCTTCCCTCCTCCGTGCGATAGAGGAAGCTCAGGCGCTCGCGCGAAGGCAGGGCCATCAGTCCCTCAGCAGCTCGTTGATCGCCGTCTTGCCGCGCGTCTGCGCGTCCACCGTCTTGACGATGACGGCGCAATAGAGCGACGGCCCGGCCGAGCCGTCCGGCAGCGGCTTGCCCGGCAGATTGCCCGACACCACGACCGAATAGGGCGGCACATAGCCGATGTGAATCTGGCCGGTGGCGCGGTCGATCACCTTGGTCGAGGCGCCGATGAAGACGCCCATGGAAATCACCGAGCCCTGCCCGACGACGACGCCCTCGACGATCTCCGAGCGCGCGCCGATGAAGCAATCGTTCTCGATGATGGTGGGGCCGGCCTGCAGCGGCTCCAGCACGCCGCCTATGCCGACGCCGCCGGAGAGATGCACATTCTTGCCGATCTGCGCGCAGGAGCCGACGGTCGCCCAAGTGTCGACCATGGTCCCCGCGTCCACATAGGCGCCGAGATTGACGAAAGAGGGCATGAGAATCACGCCCGGCGCGACAAAAGCGGAATGGCGCACGATGGCGCCCGGCACGGAGCGAAAGCCCGCGGCCTTATGCTCCGCCGCGCCCCAGCCGGCGAATTTGGAGGGAACCTTGTCCCACCAGCTGGCGCCGCCGGGCCCGCCCTCGATCACGCTCATGTCATTGAGGCGGAAGGAGAGAAGAACGGCCTTCTTCAGCCATTGATTGACCTTCCAGGAGCCTGCGCCCGTCTCGCCCTCGATCTTCTCGGCGACGCGGAGCTTGCCGGCGTCGAGCAGACGCAGCGCGCTGTCGACGGCGTGGCGAATGTCGCCCTGCGTGGAGGAGTCGATATTGGCCCTGTCTTCGAAGGCGGTGGTGATGAGATTTTCGAGACCGGTGTGCGGCATGAATCGTCTGGCTCCGAGACGGCGCGGGCAGGCGGCCCGTGGGAAGGGTCGAGGGCTATAGGCGGCAAGGCCGCGGCCCTGTCAATCGCGGAAATCGGGGGGCGCCTCCGCGTCTTTTGGCCACGCCGCCGGCGGGACGTCTTCCCCACGAGCGGCGCATTCTTTCCCGCTGCCGTGGGGGCGCTTCGAGGCTAGGCTCTCCCGCGCCGTCGCCGCAGAAGCGATACCCAGCGAGGGAGCCTCTTCCGCCATGTTCTCAGCGCAAGCGAGAAGCCGAATCGTCGCCGTTCTCCTGTCTCTGGCTTTTACGGCGCCCTTGACCGCCTCGGCCGCGGACCGCAGCCGCGCCGAGATCGAACAGGCGATCGCCGCTGCGGCTTCCGCCGGCCTGCCGATCGACCTCACCGATCTCGATCTTTCGGGCCTCGATCTCTCGGGGCTGGACCTGCGGCGCGCCGATCTCTTCGCCACGCGGCTCGCCGGGGCGAAGCTCGTCGGCGCGCGGCTCGGCGAGGCCAATCTCACCCGCGCCGATCTGCGCGACGCGAATCTCGCCGGCGCGGATCTTCGCGGCGCGATCCTCTACGCCGCCATTCTCGACGAGGCGGATTTTTCCGGCGCCGATCTGACGCGCGCCCGCGTGATCGGCGGCGGCCGCGGCGCGCGCTTCGTGAAGGCGAAGCTGGTCGAGGCCGACCTCGGCGCCGATCCGGCCAATCAGGGCATGGTCCCGGTGCGCGCCGATCTGACCGCCGCCATGTTCGACGGCGCCGATCTCACCGGCGCCAATCTCACCCATGCGGTCTTGGTTTCGGCGCGTTTTGCGGGCGCGAGCCTGCGCGGCGCGCGGCTCGATCACGCCAAGCTCGGCGACGCCGATCTCACCGGCGCGGACGTCTCGGGCGCGAGCTTCCACGGCGCCGATCTGGACGGCGCGCGGCTGCCGGCGGGCGTCGGGCGTTAGGCTTCACGCGCCGCTCCCGTCAGAGCCGGCGCTCTGCGCTCGCCGAATTTACGTTTCAGCCGTCGCCAGCCGATCACGATTCCGGTGACGCTGAGCGCAAAGCCGGCGCCGTTGAGCGCGAGCATGAACACGTCCCACAAGGGCCGCGCGGCGAGCAGCGCGGGCGCGTCCCAACTGTGCAGAAAGGCGAACAGCCAGCGGCTCGTGCGGCGCGCCGCGTCGAGCTTGCCGAGCACGGCTCCAGTGTGCGGGTCGATATGCGCCCAGCTTCCCGCGGCGTCGTCGAATTCGAGCCGCAGCACAGGGAGGCGCTTGTCGACGTCGCCGTGCATCGTGTGCGGCGCGCGCGCGAAATAATAGAAGTCGTAAGTCTCCATTACCGTCGCGGCCGTGATCTTCGCGCCGGGAACCAGCCGCGCGCCGAGGCGCTTCAACTCGTCGGGCGGCAGCATGAAGGCGGGCGCGGCCTCCGGCTCGGCGCGAAGAATGCGCGTGGCGTCGCCGCCGCCGAGGGCGACATAATAGCCGGCGCCGTCGATGACGCGCAGCTCGAGCTCGCGCGCCGCCAGACCATCATTGGAGAATTTCTTCAGCGCCTCGGCGATAGAGAGGCGGAAGCGCTTGGGCGCGAGCGCGCCGCCGTAATAGGCTTTGGCGTCGAAGGCCGATTTCGTCTCGAAGATTTTCCACGGATTCATCGACATCATGCCGCTGAAGACGAAAGTCGCCGCCGTCGCGCCGCCGATGAGGCCGACGATATGGTGCCATTTCATCATGCCCTCGCGATAGGGCGTGCGGGCTCCGGTCTTATAGGGCGCGCGGAAACGCCAGCGCATGATACCGACGACGAGGCCGGTGATCGCCAGCACGGTTCCGATGAGCGAGCTATAGACGACGATGTCGTGCCAATAGGCCTCGAACCAGCCGCCGCGGAACGGATAGAGCCAATGGATCCAGGCGCCCGCCCAGTTCCAGAGGCGCTCCGTTCGCGTTGCGTCGCGGACCACTTCGCCAGTGACGGCGGAGACATAGAGCAGCGTCGAATCTGCATCCGACATGAAGACGCGGTGCAATGGGCGCAGACCGTCGAGCGCCTTGGAATGCGTCCATTGATCCTCGTCGACGATTCCGTCATAGCGCGTCTCGCCGCCGAGGAAGGCGCGCGCCGAGGCGACGGCGTCTTCCTCGAAGATGCGGGTGACGCGCGCGCCGTCGCTCGCGCGAATGGCGGTCCATTTCGGCGCGCCCTCGCGCGCGCGGCGCTCGAAGATGAAAGTCGGCTCGCCGGCGATGCTGGTGAGGCGGATCGATTGCGGCGTGCCGCTCTCTCCCGTGGCGTCGAAAGCGCGGGAGAGATCGACGCAGCAGCGCGCCGGATCGAGCGGCGGCAGCGCCGCCAGCCGCTCGGACGGCAAGAGCTTCGGATAGCCGACATACATCATGACGACGCCCGAGAAGAACCACATCGCCATGAAGAGACTGAGCCCGATCCCGAGCCAGCGATGAGCGAGATAGAGATATCTCTTCATATCCGCCTCCCTTTGGTCAGAAGGTCATCTTCAGCGACAATTCGAAGGTGCGCGGCTGGCCGAGCCGCAGCAAGGGCGCCGATCCACCCCATTCCGCATAGGCCGCGTCGGTGATGTTCTTCACCATGGCTGTCAATTTGGCGTTGGGGAGTATGCGCCAGGATAGGCCCGTGTCGAAGACCGTATAGGCCGGCATGCGCATTGTGTTGGCGTTGTCGGCGAAGCGATCGCCGACGAAGCGCGTCGCGAAGGTCCATTGCCAATCGGGCAGGAAATCCCATGTGATCCAGCCATTGGCGATCCAGCGCGCCATATTGGTCGGCCGATTGCCGGCGCGCGACACGCGCACAGTGGCGCCGGCGATCGTCGCCGCCTCCTCGAAGGACTCGAATTTCGGATTGATCCAGGCGGCGTTGCCCTGCACGCTGAGATTATCCAGCAGCTGCACGCCGACATTGGCTTCTATGCCGTTCGACGACTGCTTGCCGACATTGATGACATTATTCGGATTGGCGGGATCGGAAGTGGTGAGATTATTGCGCTCGATGAAATAGCCGGCGAGAGTCGCCGAGCCCTTTCCATCCCAAAAGTCCACTTTCGTACCCGCCTCGATCTGCCAGCCGGTGGTGAGATCGAAATTGCGCACGCCGCCGGCGTTGTTGGTGAGCAGAATGCCGGACGGCGGGTCGGCCGCCGTGCTGTAGGAGACATAGACATTGGCCTCCTTGGTCACATCGTACATCAGCGCGGCGCGCCAGGTGATCGGCTCGTATCCCTTGCCGAAATAGGCCGGATCGCCGAAGGGATTGGACGCGCTCGGCGCGGTCGGAACGCGGAAGTTGAAGCGCTCGAGGCTGATCTTCTCCCAGCGCAGGCCGGTGACGAGATGCAGCCGCTCCGTCAGCGACAGGCGATTCTCCGCAAAGAGCGCGAGCGTATAGAGCTTGCTGTGCGCGCCGCCCACATAGCTCGTCGCCGATGGATTGTCCTGATAGAGCTTATAGGCCTGATAGCCATAGGGCTCGACCGTATCCACCACTTGGCTGGATGATTCGAGGCTCGGATTGCGGGTCTGTTCGTTGAGCGAATAATCTATGCCGGCGATAGTCTTCGATTTGAAGCCCAGAATCACCGTCTCATTCGTCGCCTCGAGCCGATCGCCGATGAGGCTCTGAATATGGCGCGTCGCCAGCGACGAGCTGCGGTCGAGCAGCGTGTTCGTCGCATTGTAGCGATAGGATTCGACGTCCTGATATTGTCGGTCGGCGCGATAGAGATAGAATGTGTTCCTGAAGCTCGTCTCGTCGTCGAGCTTATATTCGGCTATGTCGCGCGCCCACAGCACCTGCTGGTCGAAGACCGGCGATCGGGAATTATAGTTCTTGAAGCGCACGCCGGGATCGAATTTGAGATCGAGAACCGGCAGGCCGAAGGTTCCCCAGGGGATCGTGCCCGTGCCGCCGAGCGGACGCGGAACCGGCGTGCCCCAATAGGCGTCGCGCTGCTCGCTCTGGAACTCCACGGCGACAGTGTTGGAGAAGCCGGGCGCAATGTCGGTGAGCCAGGAAATCGAGCCCGCGCCGGAATTGTGATTGGAATCCTCGACCCAGCCTTGCGAGCCTTTGTAGCTGATGTCGAATTGCAGCCAATTATTCGGATCGAGCTGCTTGTTGAATCCGTAGGAGGCGCGGCGGTCGAACCACATGCCGCCCATCAGCAGCGCCTCGTTGCGCTCCTCGCCGCGCGTGGCGACCTTGCTGACATAATTCACTGCGCCGCCGACGGCGCCCTGGCCATAGAGATAGGAGGAGGCGCCGCCGAGAAGCTCGATGCGGTCATAGAGCCAGCTGTCCACGGGGCGCCCGGCGATGGCGTCATATTGAACGGTGATTCCGTTGAACATCTGCGTCACCGACGACGTGCCGAAGCCGCGCAGGCTGATGGAGCCGGCCGAGCCCGGCGGGTCCGAGGCGATGACGCCCGGCATGCGCTGAATGACTTCCTGCGTGGTCTGCGCGCCGCGCGCTTCGATCGTCGCGCGATCGACGATGGCGACGGAGGAGGGGGTTTCGCGCGGCGTCAGGCCGAGGCGGCTGCCGGTTTGCGAGGTGACGTCGAGTTGCAGCTTGCCGTTCGGCGGTTGCAGCTTTCCGCGCGTCGGACCCGGCGCGGGGCGCTGTTCGCCGGAGATGTCGATCGTCGGCAGGGCTTCCTGCGCGGCGGCGGATGAAAAGACGACGAAGGACAAAGCGCCGGCGGATGCGCCGCGCATGAGAGCGTTACGAAACATGTAGAGGACTCCTGACGCGACGCGTCGAACGCGCGCGCGATTCCGATGGAGAGATGCAGTCGCGAGACTGCGTTTCGTCGGATCAGGAGAGAGCGGGCGGGGCGCGCGACGACCAGCTGCTGGCCCAGCCTATGGGCGTGGCTGGATCGTCGGCTTCGGCGCGGCGCGGCGGAATGCTCGAATGTGGGTCGGGCGGCGAGATCGCCGTCACGCACCAGAGCGCGGCGACGGTCAGCGCCGCGCCGCGCGCGCCGAGCGCGCAGAACATGCATTGTTCGCAGGACGAGTGGCCGCCATGCGGAAGCTCGGCGTCGTTCCGCCCATTGCAGAGCTCGGGCGCCATCGTGTGTTCGTTCCAGCCGGCGGCGTCGCGCGTCTGTTCGGCGAGAGCGGGACCAGCGGCGATGACGAAGCCCTGCAGCGCGAGAAAGCAGGCGAGCGCGCGCACGATCATGCTCGCTCCGAAACGCCTATATGCTCCCGCCCGCTTCATGGAGGGCATTCAAGAGAGAGTGTGCCCTACAGTCAAGGCGGCGGTAGAAAGAATGCCGCGCCGTTGCGGAAATGTTACAATCCGTCTGGACTTCGCTTCGATGATCGCGCCGATTCGTGAAGAGCCGGCGCGACGGTTCAAGAGCGCGAATCTCGTTCACAGGGGATGGACAATGGCTGTGGCCATGGGATTGCGGGCGGGTCAGGAGCTCGCGCCGAAGTGGCGGACCGCGCAAAGCGTGGTGCTGGAGAATCTGAAACGATTCAAGCTCGTGCCGACGCTGAATGGCGGCCGCGAGGTTCCCTGCTACGTCACTTTTGTCGACGCGGTCGGCGTGTCGGTCTATCTCGTCAGGGGATTTCATCTCGGCGGCGACATGGAGGCGTTTCTGCCGGCCGCCGAAACGCAATGGTCCGCTTATTTCGAACCCTTGTCGGCGATCAACGGCAGCTATGTCCGCAGCCGACATTTCGCCAGGATCTTTCCGCGCCAGTTCGTGCAACGCTAGCCTGCCGTCAGCCCCTCCAAAAATCCCGCCAGATCATTGGTCACGAAATCCACATGCGGCTCGCGCCCATGGGCGATCTCCCAGGATTCGCGCTTCTCCTCATGGCCGGCTTCCGGCGTCACCAGCACGGTCGTCATGCCGCGCGCATGGGGGATGATCAGATTGCGCGCTATGTCCTCGAACAGCGCCGAACGCTTCGGCTCCACCGCATGGCGCTCGAAGAAGCGCTCATAGGCTTCCTCATGCGGCTTGGCGATGAAATCGGCCGCGACGATATCGAATATATCCTCGAAAATGTGATCGATGGCGAGCTGCTTCGCCGTATCGAGCGCATGTTCGCGCGAACCATTGGTGAGAATGAGCTTGCGGCCCGGCAGCGCCGCGATCGCCGCCGCCAGCGAATGATTGGGCAGTAGCGAGGAGCGGTCGACGTCATGGACGAATTTCAGGAAGGCCTGCGCGTCGACGCCATGCTCGGTCATCAGCCCGCGCAGCGTCGTGCCATATTGCTTGTAATAATGCTTCTGCAGCGCGCGCGACGACATGCCGTCGAGCCCGAACAGGCGGATCATGAACAAAGTGATCCGATGGTCGATCTTCGGCCAGAGGTCAGATGACGCCGGATAGAGCGTATTGTCGAGATCGAAGACCCAAGTGTCGACATGCGCGAAGCGATTGGCGATGGTCAGCAGTCGCGGCTGGTCGGCGAGCTCCGTCATCGCGCGCCCCGCCCCGTCATCGCGAGCGGAGCGATGCGATCCAGAGCCGTGAGGCGGCTCCTGGATCGTTTGGTCGCGACGCTCCTTTGACCGGTCAATCCGTCACCTCGTAATCAGCGTGCCAGCGCCATGATCGGTCAAGAGTTCGATCAGCACCGCATGCGGCAGCTTGCCGTCGAGGATCACGACGCCCTCGACGCCGCGCTCGATCGCATACATGCAGGTCTCGACCTTGGGGATCATGCCGCCGGTGATGGTGCCGTCGGCCACGAGGCCCGGAATATCGGAGACTTTCAGCTCCTTGATGAGCTGCTTGTTCTTGTCGAGCACGCCGGGAACGTCGGTGAGGAACAGAAGGCGCTTGGCGCCCAGCGCGCCGGCGATGGCGCCGGCGAAAGTGTCGGCGTTGATGTTGTAGGTCTCGCCGTCGAGGCCCTGAGCCACCGGCGCGAGCACGGGGATCAACTCGCGGCCGAGCAGCTGGTCGAGCACTGTGGTGTCGACCTTCGCCACCTCGCCGACGAAGCCGAGATCGATCGTCTTGCCGTCGTCGTGATTGGGGCGCGAGAGCTTTTCGGCCGTCACCATGCGGCCGTCCTTGCCGCAGAGGCCGATGGCGCGGCCGCCCTCGGAGTTGATGAAGCCGACGATCTGCTTGTTGATATAGCCGGCGAGCACCATTTCGACGATTTCCATCGTCGCCTTGTCGGTGACGCGAAGTCCGTCGGCGAATTCCGATTTGATGCCGAGCTTGCCCAACATGGCGCCGATCTGCGGGCCGCCGCCATGCACCACCACGGGGTTCACGCCCGACTGCTCGAGCAGCACCATGTCGCGGGAGAAGTCGCGCGCGACCGTGTCGTCGCCCATGGCGTGGCCGCCATATTTCACCACGACGATGGCCTCGTCATAGCGCAGCATATGCGGCAGCGCCTGCATCAGAATACGGGCTTGCTGGAGCGCGCTGTCGGCCGAATCCTCGGTCATGGGGCTACCTTTGGTGAGAGAACACGCCAATCGAGCGAATGACCGACTCCCCACCTCCCCCTCGAGGGGGGAGGTCGAGCGCCGAAGGCGCTCGGGAGGGGGTGACGCCCCGAGTCTCGGGCCTGCACCCCACCCCGTCCGGC
>Ga0265328_10000823_pt1 | contig 14338 bp, 11 predicted proteins | sample 41624metaG_FD_202086 | JGI IMG/M metagenome (GOLD analysis project Ga0265328, IMG submission 202086) | Rhizosphere microbial communities from Carex aquatilis grown in University of Washington, Seatle, WA, United States - 4-16-24 metaG | ecosystem: Host-associated > Plants > Roots > Rhizosphere...
GTGCGCGAGGTGCCATTTGACCGGGCTCGCGTCGGGCATCGACTGCAGCGCGCAGTCTTCGGCCGACAATGGTTGCGCGAGACGCTCGGTTTGCGCGCGCGTGCGCGCGTAACGCGCGGCGAGCGTGGTCTGGAGTTCGGCGGAGTCGCGTTCGTTGCGCTGGTGCGGCGTGGTGGCCTGCGGTTGCATAGGGTGCTCCTCGGGGCGGAAACTGAATTTTCCTTGGTCGCGCGGAAACGTCAATCCTGACACTGCGTTATTCACACCTGCAGCAGGCGTTTTCCTGCTTCATCGTCTGCAAAATAAGTAATCGCGGCCTAGACTTTGTCGCCGCCGGAGTCCACGCGCTCGCCGTCGGCCGGATGCGGCTTCGCGCGCTGCGATTGAATGATGGAATGCTCGACGTAATGCAGGGTGAAATTCGTCGCCACGATGAGCAGCGCGACCAGGCCCGCCCACCATAATTGACCGAAGCCCGCGAGCACGCCGACCGCCGATGCGCACCATACCGTCGCAGCGGTGTTGATGCCGCGCACCGTGACGCCTTGATGCATAATGACTCCGGCACACAGGAACCCCACCCCGGTGACGACCTGGCCGGCGACCCGCGCCGGCCCCGAAACATCACCGACCAGGACACTCGCAATGACGAATGCGGCCGACCCCAACGCAACCAGCGCATTGGTATGTAAGCCCGCGGGATGGCCGCGCAGCTGGCGTTCAAAACCGATCAGCGCACCGCAGACGGTCGCGGCGGCGAGCCCCAGTGCCTGATCGGAATTCGGAAACACGCCCAGATCCATGACAACCTCCCCCGGTAATCCAGCGCGGCCATGCTGAAAGTCGACAGCGTTACACAATCCATCCTCGCCTACAACCGCGGGCGCGATCCGCAGCGTCTGCGGCGCAAATTCGAACTGCTGCGGCGCGACCCGTTCGCGTTCTTTCGCGGGACGTGCCATCTTTATTATGCGACTTTGCCGCGCGATGCGACGCTGGCGGCAGCACCCGCCGTGCTCGCGTGCGGCGATCTGCACCTCGAAAATTTCGGCACCTTTAAAGGCGACAACCGGCTGGTCTACTTCGATCTCAATGATTTCGACGAAGCCGCGCTGGCACCCTGCACGCTGGAACTCACGCGCTTCGCGGCGAGCGTGCAGATCGCCGCCGCGCATCTCAAGTTGGCACCGCCGCAGGCGGCGAAACTGTGCCGCACTTTTGCCGAGACGTACTGCGCGGCGATCGCCGACGGCAAACCGCGCTGGATCGAACGCGCGACCGCGGACGGCATGGTCAGGGACCTGCTGCACCCGCTGGAACAGAGAAACCGCGTCGAATTGCTCGACAGGCGCACCACACGCGGCAAACAAGGACGCCGGCTGCGCATCGACGGCGATCACGCGCTGGAAATCACACCTGCCGAGCGCCGCCGCGTCGCCGCGTTGATCAAACGTTTTGCGGCGGCGACTGCCGAGCCTAAGTTCTACCGCTTGCTCGACATCGCGCGGCGCGTCGCAGGCAACGGCAGCCTCGGCGTCGAACGCTATGTGCTGCTCGTCGAGGGCCGCGGTTCGCCCGACAATAACTATCTGCTCGACCTCAAGCTTGCCGTGCCGTCGGCCCTGGCGCCCGCCGCGCGATTGCGCCAGCCGAAGTGGCCAAGCGAAGCCGCACGCGTCGTTGCCGTTCAGCGCATCGTGCAGGCGATTTACCCCGCGCGCCTGGCGGCGATCAGCGACGGCGCCCTCTCCTATGTGTTGAAGGAATTGCAGCCCGCCGCCGACCGGCTCGATCTGGCGCTGGCGCACGGGCGCGTCGATCGGCTCGAGTCGGTGATAAAAAGCATGGCGGAAGTCACGGCGTGGGGACAATTGCGCAGCTGCTCGCGTTACGGCGCCGCCAGCGTTGAATTACTGCAGCGCTACGTCGGCGGCGACGCGTGGGTGAAAAAGCTCGCGGCGTTCGCCGCCGACAGCTGTGCGCGCACCCTCGCGCAGTGGCGCACGTATTGTGTTGACTACGACCGCGGAAAATTGAATATTAAAGCATGACGCGCAATCCCCGCCGGCCACCGTTCGCGCGCAAAAAATGTAAAATCGCACCCGCCACACCAACCCGCAAATGAAAACCCTCAGTCATTTATTCGAGAGCAACCGCGCGTGGGCCGCGCGCATCCAGCGCCAGGACCCCGAGTTCTTCAAAAAGCTGTCGCGCCAGCAATCGCCTGAATACCTGTGGATCGGCTGTTCCGACAGCCGCGTGCCGGCGAACGAAATCGTCGATCTGCTGCCCGGCGAATTGTTCGTTCATCGCAACGTCGCCAACGTCGTCGTGCATACGGACTTGAATTGCCTGTCGGTGATCCAGTTCGCCGTGGAGGTGTTGAAGGTCCGCCATATCATCGTGTGCGGACATTACGGCTGCAGCGGCGTCGAGGCGATCGTGCGCGGCGACCGCCTCGGACTGAGCGACAACTGGCTGCGTCACGTGCAGGACGTGCGCGAAAAACACGAGCGCCGCCTGCCGCCGCCGGCCGACATTGCGCGGCGCAGCGCGCGGCTGTGCGAATTGAACGTCATTGAACAGGTGGTCAACGTGTGCCAGACCTCGATTGCGCGAGACGCGTGGGAACGGGGTCAGGAATTGAGCGTGCACGGCTGGATTTACGGCCTGCATGACGGCTTGCTGAGCGACCTCAAAACCACCGTCTCCGGCCAGGATGCGGTGCTGGCAAGTTACGAAGCGGCGATCGCGCTGCTGCCGGGCGCAGCTGCCGCATAGTCGCAGCGTACGCGCGCAATCAAGCCGGTTTCAGTTCTTCAAGCCAGATTGCGAGCCCCTGCGCGTTGAGTTCGATGTCGCCGGCAAAAACTTCCAGCACTTTTTCTCGCGCAAGCGGCCAGCCGTAGCGCTGCGCTTCATTCAACACTATAGCGGTCACGCCGGCCTTGAGGCGCGCGTGGCGATTTCTGCCGGCGCTGCGTTCCGCGCGCGCGAGCGCTTCGTGCGCGGCGATCAGCCGGTGCATGTCGTCGGTCAGACGCGCGATCTCGCGCACCTGGCTGTAGTGCGTCACGTAAATCGCGCCGGGCCGCAATCCGGCGATCAAATCAAGCGACCGGTGCGCCGCGTCCGGATCGAATTGCGTCGGGCTCGTCGTCGGAAAAATGAATTGGCGGCCGGCGTGGTCGAGCTCGCGGTAGGAGAGCCCGAACGTATCGCCCGCGAACAGGTGCCCGGATTTCGCGTCGAGCATGCACACGTGATGCCGCGCGTGGCCCGGCGTATCGTAAAACGCCAATTCGCGGCCGTTCAAACTTATCGATGCGCCGTGCGGCGTTTCGATCACGCGCTCCCGCGGCACCGGTACGATTGTCCCGTACGTGCGCGCCATCGCGTCTTTGCCATACACCGCCTCGGTGCTCGCGATCAGCTTCGACGGATCGATCACGTGACGCGCGCCGCGCGGATGCACCGTCAGCATCGCGTCAGGCAGTTTACTCAGCAGCAACCCGGCGCCGCCCGCGTGGTCGAGATGAATATGGGTCAGCACCACGTAATCGACTTGCGCGGGCGCGATGCCCTTTGCACGCAATGCTGCGAGCACGCGCGGCACCGAGCTGTTGACGCCGGTATCGACGATAGCGGCGCGTCCGCCCTCGACGATCAGGTGGATGGCATCGAGTGCCGGCCGCTGATAACCCGAGTCGATCGCGCTGATGCCGGATTCGTAATCGATCACGTCTGCCATGTTTTGATTTTACCGCCCGGACGCGCCGGACACGCGCCGCTGTAATACGAATGTCATCTTGCACGCCTACGTTGCGGGAATTTAACTGCGGGGGCGATGCGATCCATGGAAAGTCCATACAAGGGCAAGACCGGCTTCAAGCGCATCTGGAATGCGATGCTGTATTCGTTCGACGGATTCGCCGCCGCGTTCCGCCACGAGGACGCCTTCCGCCAGGAAGTCTTCCTGGCGTTCGTGCTGATCCCGATCGCGCTGAACCTGCCGGTCGGCGGCCCCGCCAAGGGCCAGATGATTGCGAGCGTGCTGCTCGTAATGATCGTGGAACTGCTCAACTCGGGCATCGAGGCGGTCACCGACCGCGTGTCGCTCGAGGATCACTCGCTCGCCAAACGCGCCAAGGACCTCGGCAGCGCGGCAGTCATGCTCTCACTGATCAACGTCCCCGTCGTGTGGCTGCTCGTGATATTCGGCTGACGGCAACGTCCGGCGTCACGAAATCATCACAAATCCTTAATCAAAATTTCTTGGTGCAGCGGCATCATGCGCGCCATGGACAGCGGGCAAATCATCTGCCAGCAACTGCCGACCGCGCGCAGGATACTGCGCGTTGCCGTGGTCACCGAAACCTATCCGCCTGAAATCAACGGCGTCGCGATGACGATCAGCCGCATGGTCGCCGGCTTGCAGCAGCGCCAGCACCAGGTGCAGTTGATCCGGCCCCGCCAGCACCGGCAGGAATATGCGGCAAACACTCCGACGTTCGAGGAGATATTGCAACGCGGCGTCGCCATCCCGCGCTACGACAGTCTGAAGATGGGACTGCCCGCCAAGCAGGCATTGCTGCGGCTGTGGGCGTTGCAGCGGCCGGACGTCGTGCACGTCGTGACCGAAGGGCCGCTCGGCTGGTCGGCGCTGGCAGCCGCGGTCAAGCTGAAAATCCCCTGTTGCAGCGACTTTCACACCAATTTTCAAAGCTACAGCAAGCACTACGGCATCGGTTGGCTGAAGAAACCGATCGTCGCCTACCTGCGTAAATTTCATAACAAGGCGAGCTGCACGCTGGTGCCGACATCGGCGATGCTCGAAGACCTGGAAAAGCACGGCTATCTGAATTTGCGCGTCGTCGCGCGCGGCGTCGATACGCGGCTCTTCCACCCGGACAAACGCAGTACGGCATTGCGCAGTCAGTGGGGTGTCAGGCCCGACCAACCGGTTGCGCTCTACGTCGGCCGGCTTGCACCCGAAAAAAACCTGCCGTTGGTGATGCGCGCCTATGCGGCGATGAAAACGGCGCGGCCGGACCTGCGGCTGGTGCTCGTCGGCGACGGCCCCGAGCGCGCGGCACTGCAGGCGGCGAATCCGGATTGCGTGTTCGCGGGCATGCAAAAAGGCGAGGCGCTCGCGGCCCATTTCGCGAGCGGTGACGTGTTTGTCTTTCCGAGCACCACCGAAACGTTCGGCAACGTAACGCTCGAAGCCATGGCCAGCGGACTTGCCGTGATTGCGTACGATTACGCGGCAGCCAGCGAGCATATTCGTAACGGCCGCAACGGCCTCGTCGCGGCTTACGACAACGCGGACGAATTCGTTGCGCGCGCCGCGCACCTGGCCGGCGACCCGCAGCGCATCGTAAGCCTGCGCATGCGTGCGCGCGAGACTGCCGAGCGCATCGACTGGGAAGCAGTCCACAACGAATTTGAAACCGCGCTGCTGGATGCAATCGACCTGTACGAGCAAAGAGCGCCTGCCGGGGTGCAATTATCCGCCTGAGTTTGCACGCCGGGCGTCCCGCGTTCGCAGAGCGTTCGTCTTCCTGCGCAAACCCGCCGCCCGCAACGCCGTGGGCCGCCGCCGCATGTTGATGACGCCACCCGAACCGGCCACGATCAGTGCACGCTCGCTGTTTCTGTCGGACATTCATCTCGGCACGCGGGCATGCCGCGCCGAAGAGCTGCTTGCGCTGCTGCGCGAATACGATTGCGAAAATATTTTTCTGGTCGGCGACATCATCGATTTCTGGGCGATGAGCCGCGGCATTTACTGGCCCGAGCTGCAAAACACGGTGGTGCAGAAGATCCTCAAGAAAGCCCGCCACGGCGCGCGCATTTATCTGATTCCGGGCAATCATGACGAAGCGCTGCGCGAATACATCGGCAGCGCGTTCGGCGACATCAACCTGGTGCGCGACTATGTGCATACGGCGGCGGACGGCCAACGTTACCTGTTGCTGCACGGCGACGAATACGATCAGGTGACTACGTATCATCGCTGGGTGTCCATCCTGGGCGATATTTCCTACACCTGGCTCGTGCACGTAAACCGCCTGCTTTCGCTCGTGCGGCGCAAGCTGGGTGTCAGCGGTCACTGGTCGCTCGCCGATTATGCAAAGCGCAACGTGCTGCACGCGGTAAGCTTCATCAGCAATTTCGAGGAATCGGTCGTGCACAGCGCCAGGCAGCGTCAGCTGGACGGCGTGATTTGCGGCCACATCCACACGCCGGCCATCAAGCGAATCGGCGGCCTGACCTACATCAATTGCGGCGACTGGGTCGACAGCTGCACGGCGGTCGTCGAGCACTATGACGGCCGTATGGAGCTCGTGCGCCGCCCGCACCCCGTCTCGTTCGGCGAGCGCGCGCACGACGAGGCGACCATGCCCGTCGCATAGTCGCACCGATTTTGCGCGCAGCAAGCGCGCCGAACTTTTGGCGTAGAATGTAACAAATCTGCAATACAAGACAGCTAGGCTGCCGCGTTATCAACAACCAGTGCGAAGGCGACTTTGGCGCGACGCCCATTGCCCGCGCGGGTTCCTCTCCGTAGACCGCAACCGCGGCAATCAACCCGGCAGCACACGCCTGAGATCAACGCACCTTCAGCCCTCCTTGAGCACACAGATGCGGAGCCTCACCGGCAATGCCTAAACGACACGTCGCCCCCGAGCTTTATCTCAATCGCGAGCTCGGCCAGCTTGAATTCAACCGCCGCGTGCTTGCGCTGGCGGAAGACCGCAGCGTGCCGGCACTGGAGCGCCTGCGTTTTCTGTGCATCGTCGACAGCAACCTCGACGAATTCTTCGAAATCCGCGTGGCGGGCTTGAAGGAGGAAATCGCGGCCAACGCGCCGCCCGGTCCCGACGGGGTACCGCTGCGCGACGTTTTCCGCCAGGTCACTGTAAAGGCGCAGGAGCTCGTCGCGCGCCAGTACCAGGTGCTCAACGAACAGGTGTTTCCGCAGCTCGCGGCCGAAGGCATCCGCTTCCTGCGCCGCAGCAAGTGGAACGCAGCCCAGAAAGAGTGGGTAAAGGAATATTTTTTCCGCGAGCTGATGCCCGTGCTGACGCCGCTCGGCCTCGATCCCGCACATCCGTTCCCCAAGCTCCTTAACAAAAGTCTCAATTTCGTGATCGAACTCGAAGGCAAAGACGCGTTCGGCCGCAAGTCGAGCATGGCGATCGTGCAAGCGCCGCGCGTATTGCCCCGCGTGATCCCGATGCCGCGCGCGATCGCCGGCTGCGAGCACGGCTTCGTCTTCCTTTCGTCGATCCTGCATGCGCACGTGGCGGAGCTGTTTCCCGGCATGGCCGTCCTGGGCTGTTATCAGTTTCAGCTCACGCGCAACAGCGACTTGTACATAGACGAGGAAGAACTGCGCGAACTGAAAAGCCTGCGCAAAGCGCTGCAGGGCGAATTGACGCAGCGCCAGTACGGCGACAGCGTGCGGCTGGAAGTGGCCGATTTGTGCTCGCCCGGCATGGCGGATGCGCTGCTGCAGCAATTCGGCCTGACTGCAGACGATCTCTACCAGGTCAACGGGCCGGTCAATCTCGTGCGATTGATCCAGATCCCCGAACAGGTCGACCGGCCCGACTTGAAGTTTCCGCTGTTCGAACCCGCGCTGCCGCGCGAACTCGCGAAGCAACAGAATATTTTCGACGTGATCCGCAAGGGCGATATTCTGTTGCACCAGCCTTACCAGTCGTTTACGCCGGTCGTGAATTTTCTGAAAGAGGCGGCCAACGACCCGCAGGTGGTCGCGATCAAGCAGACCGTATACCGCACCGGCGCGCAGTCGGAAATGATGGACCTGCTCATTCAGGCGGCGCGCAACGGCAAGGCGGTGACGGTCGTGGTCGAACTGATGGCACGCTTCGACGAGGAAGCCAACATCAACTGGGCGCAGCGGCTCGAAGAAGTCGGCGCTCACGTCGTGTATGGCGTCGTCGGCCACAAGACGCACGCCAAGATGGCGCTCGTCGTCAGACGCGAAGGCAGCCGGCTCGCGCGCTACGTGCATCTCGCCACCGGCAACTACCATTCGCGCACGGCGCGGCTCTACACCGACTTCGGTCTTTTCACCTGCAACGAGGAGATCGGCTCCGACGTGAGCGAAGTGTTCATGCAGCTTACGGGGCTCGGCAAGGCGTTGAAGTTGAAGCACCTGCTGCAATCGCCGTTCACGCTGCATCAGCGCACCATCAGGGCGATCCAGACCGAAGCGAAAAATGCGCGGGAAGGCAAAAAGGCGCGCATCATCGCCAAGATGAACGCGCTGCTGGAGCCGGAGATTATCGCGGCGCTCTACGATGCGTCGCAGGCCGGCGTGAAAATCGACCTGATCGTGCGCGGCGTTTGCGCGCTGCGCCCCGGCGTCGCGGGCGTCTCGGAGAATATCCGCGTGCGCTCGGTGCTCGGCCGTTTCCTCGAACACTCGCGCATCTTCTATTTTCATAACGCCGGCGCCGACGACGTTTACCTGTCGAGCGCGGACTGGATGGACCGCAATTTTTTCCGCCGCATTGAAGTCTGTTTCCCGGTGCTCGATCCGCGACTCAAAAAGCGAGTGATCCGCGAAGGCCTGAAACCCTACCTCGAGAGAAACAGCGACGTCTGGGAAATGGCCGCCGACGGCCACTACAAACACCGTAAATCGAGCCGCGGCAAGACGCCGCATGCGCAAACGCAGTTGCTGGAAGCGCTCGCAGGGAAATCGCCCGGCAACGGGCGCTGACCGCGCATCCGTCGCCGCGCCGGTGCCCCTTTTTGCAGGCGCGTGCATCATGTCACTCGAAACTGAACTCAAACTGCAAATCGAGCCGCGGCATTTTGCGCGGCTCGCCGCCCACCCGTTGCTCAAAAGCGCGGCCGGCCGCGCGACGCGCAGGCTGTACAGCGTTTATTACGATACGTCCGACCTCGACCTGTGGCGCGCGGGCGTTACCTTGCGGCTGCGGCGCAGCGGCAGGCACTGGGTGCAGACGGTCAAGAGCGGCGGCGGTATCGCGGCCGGGTTGCACCAGCGCCAGGAAATCGAAACCGCGCTGACCGCGCAGTTGCCGGACTTTGAGAGTCTGCAAACCAGCGAAGTCGCGGCGCACTTTTCAGCGCCGGGACTACGCGCACGGTTGAAGCCGCTGATCGTCACTGTGTTCACCCGAACGAGCTGTCTGCTGAGGCCCGCCGACGGCGTCGCGATCGAAATAAGCCTGGACCGCGGGCACATCAAAAGCGGTGACGCCACCGCGCCACTGTGCGAACTCGAACTCGAAATGAAAGAAGGTCCGGCATGGCGGGCTTATCAGCTCGCAATGCAGTTGGTGGAGACGATCCCGCTGCTGGTCGAAGACCGCTCCAAGGCTGAACGCGGCATCGCGCTGCATGTGGGCACTCAGGAGAAGCCGCTTAAAGTGAGGCGCTCGCTGGTCGCCGCCGGCATGTGCACCAACGATGTGTTCACGACGCTGATACTCGGTTGTCTTGCGCATTACACGGCCAACCAGCGCGGCATGCTCGATCGCGGCGAACCCGAGTATCTGCACCAGATGCGCGTCGCTTTGCGGCGGCTGCGCTCGGTATTCAGCACGTTCGCGCCGTTCTTTCCGCCGTCCGTGCTGGCGCCGCCGGTGACCGAAACGCGCTGGCTCGCACGCATCCTGGGCGCGGCGCGCGACTGGGATGTGTTCGCCACGGAAACACTGCCCCCCGTCATCGGGCGTTATGCCGGGCACGACGGACTCGCCAGCCTCGCGCGCGCCACGGCGCGCAAGCGTGCCGCCGCCAACGGCCGCGCGCGGCGCGCAGTGGCCTCCGCGCGCGGCCAGGGATTGTTGCTGGCGCTCGGCGCGTGGACCAGCGCGGAGACGTGGCTGGAAGCGCTTGACGGCGCGCAACGTGCCGGCCTCGCCCGGCCCGCGGACGAATTCGCGCGCGAAACGCTGGAGGCAGCGTTGAAGCGCGTGCGCAAACGCGGCCGCAAGTTCGCGCAGCTTGGCCCGCGGGATTTGCACCGGCTGCGCATCAGCGCCAAAAAACTGCGCTACGCGACCGAATTCTTCGCGCCCTTATTCGACGACCGGGCGGCGGGCGATTACCGGGCCGCTCTGGCACGGCTGCAGGATGCACTCGGCTCCTATAACGACGCCGTAAAAATGACCACGTTCGCCGAACGCGCGAGCCGCGGGCTGACCGGCGCGGCGGTCAACGAAGCACGCGGCATCATGCTCGGCTGGGGCGCCGGCATGGAGGACGCGGGCACGCGTTATCTGCGGCGCGTATGGAAGGATTTTCGCGCCATCGGGCCGTTCTGGAAGTAAGAACCGCCGAAGACCGGGAATTTAGGCCGCTTGCGCTTCGATGCCGGCTTCAAGCTCGCGCAACGATTTGATATCGAGTTTGAAACCGGCCGCGTTCCATTCGTCGATTTCTTCGTGCAACGCGGTCACCGTCAGCGGGTTGGCCGCGAGCCAGTCGAGCGCGATGCCCAGGCGCAACGTGTTTCCATTCACGCGGGCGTCGATTTCCGGCAGCGGAATATCGGTGCGGCTGCGATAGATCAGCGCTGCGAGCCTCAATGCCATCACCATGCGCCAGTCGACGATCTCGACGTCGTGCGTAAAGATTTTCTTCAGCGAGCGGCGATGCGCGAGCACGAGGGTGGCAAGCCGCCATTGCTCCATTTTCGAGAAGCCCGGCATGTCGGCGTTCTGCACTATATAGGCGGAATGCTTGTGGTAGCCGCTGTACGCAACCGAGATGCCGATCTCGTGCAGCTTGGCTGCCCATGCGATGTAGTGCGGCGCCGCGTCGTCGTTCGCCTCGGTCCCGGCCGTGAAGCGCCGGTAGAGCGACAGCGCGAAGTTCGCGACGCGGCGCGCCTGTTTCGAGTCAACGTGATAACGCTGCATGAACTGCGACACCGTGATGTCGCGCATGTCATGGTGCTGAAAACGGCCGAGCAGATCGTAGAGTATGCCCTGGCGCATGGAGCCGCTCGCCACCACCATCGACTCGATGCCGAGTTCGGACAACGCCGCGCTCATGATCGCGAGCCCGCCGGGCAACACGGGCAGCCGGTCGCTTTTGAGTCCCGCAAGATCAAGCCGGTCGACGTCGCCCGCCTTGATCAGGGCGGAGCGCAGCCGGTCGAGTCCGTCCGGGGTGATGCCGGTTTCGGAAAAGCCGTTCAATTGCAGGATCTCGGAGAGGGCGCGCGCGCTGCCCGAAGAGCCGACCGCATCGCTCCACTGCCCTTTCGTGAATCCCGCGACCATCGTCTGCAATTCGTTGCGCGCGGCGAGTTCGGCCTGCTTCATCGCGCCCTTGGTGACTTTGCCGTCGGGAAAATACTTGAGGCTGTAACTGACGCAGCCCATATACAAGCTGTCCAGCCGCAGCGGCTTCAACGCGCGCCCGATGATGAATTCCGTCGAGCCGCCGCCGATGTCGACGACCAGGCGCTTTTCCTTGGACAGCGGCAAGCTGTGCGCAACGCCGACATAGATAAGCCGCGCTTCCTCGCGCCCCGCCACGACCTCAATCGGGAACCCGAGTGCCGCCTCGGCCTGCTTCAGGAATGCCGCGGCATTCTTGGCCACGCGCAGAGTATTGGTACCCACGGCGCGCACGCCGTGCGGATCGAATCCGCGCAGGCGCTCGCCGAAACGCTTCAGGCAATCGAGCGCACGGGCCTGCGAATCTTCGTCGAGGCGTTTCTCGCGGTTGAGACCGGCGCCGAGGCGGATCGGCTCGCGCAGGGAATCCAGCGGGTAGATCTGATCGCCGACGACGCGCGCAACTTGCAGGTGGAACGAGTTGGAACCGAGATCAACTGCGGCGAGTGTGGAATAGACCGCCATTTTATTTGAGCAGGCCTGCCGTCAGTTTATGCGCGTCGATTGATCAATCATCATGAACGTGAAGTATAGGTTTTTTGCGCCGCCGATGCCATGCTTTTTTGTCCGACACGACTGCGGCCGCGCGGCCAAGCTTAACCAAACCGTAAATCTGCGTTCACCCGGTTGCAACCCTTCTTCTTGCCTGTTGCGGTGGCCGTCATCATTCGCTGCGACCCCGCATGCAGTAGAAATCCAGTCCTCTTCCGGACGCAACCGGGCAAGTGAGTTCAAACTACTTCCGCTTGCCGTTCGCGGGCGGCGCAGTACGGGTTTCCGGCAAGCGCTCGATCGCGCCGCCGATCAGTGCTTGTCCCAGTTTAAAAAACACATCGGTATTGTCCATTACGCCGGTAAATGCAACCGCGCCGGGCCCGAACGCCGACAACGGTATGTCCGTTGCGGTATGCACGCCCGAATCGCCGCCCACCTGACCGGTCACCAGGTAGGCACCCGCCTTGTCGCGTTCAAGCGGTCCCGCCGGATGGGCGGTGAGCGGGGGAGACTTCACGAACGGCTGCTGCACATCCTGCAATGGCAGCGGATTGGTGCGCCAGTCTTCGTAGCGATCCGCGTTGGCGCCGTAGCCGATTAGAAGACGCTGATCCACGTCGGTCGTGACCGGATAACCGTCGGCGGCGAGCGTATAACGCGGAAATCCCGCCTGTTCATAGATGCCAACCGCCTTGTCGCGCAATGCCGCGCTGCCGCCCTTTGCAGCGGCGTCACTCAGTGCGGAATCGGGCACACGCGACGCGCCGATGATGGCCACACCACCGCACTCGTGATCGGCCGTGATGATAACCAGCGTGCCGGGCGTGCGTTGCGCGAAGTCGCGCGCCACCTTTACCGCACGGTCAAATTCGATCGTGTCGAGGATCCACCGTTCGGTGTCCAGCGCATGCGACTGCTTGTCGATCGAGGCGCCCTCGATCATGAGCACGAAGCCGTTCTTCTGGCGCGCCAGCACATCGATCGCTTTGGCGGCCATTTCGTCCAGCATCGGCTGATCGGGGAGGCCGAAATCGTCGACCACGCTGCCGCCGTTCACGCCGCCCTTGTCGCCGCGCCGCCCGTTGATTTTGTCGAGTGCGACGTTCATGTTCGATAGCGCGAAAAGTCCGAGCAGGCGGTCGGTGTGCGCGGTGTCCAGCGCGGCCAGGTCTTTACGCGTTGCCGCATAGCGAAAGCCCTTGGCCTCGAAGCCGGCAATCAGATCGCGGCCGGGGTCCATCGCCCCCGGTGCCGCCTTCCAGCGCCTGACAATTTCCGCCGTATGCGGGCCGCCCGCCGCGAACGCATAGTCGTTGGCGTTCGTGCGCGCGCTGCCGGCGGTACCCTCGGGCAGGAACCACTTGCGTCCGCCGCCCATCAGCACCTGCAATCCATGCACGTCGCGGTCGTCGAGATATTGATCGACGATGCCGGTGCCCGCACCGCGGCTTGCCGTATGTACCGCGTTGGCGGCAGGTGTTGCGTCGAACACATCGGAGGTCGTGACCAGACCCAGCGCGGTACCGCGCTTGCGATGCATGTATTCCGACAGGTATTCGATGCGCGGATTGTCGAACGGATCGACGGTGTCGTCGGGGAACACGCCTTCCTGATTGTTGTTGTTCTTGTTGCCGGATACGTACGACGACATACCCGGCGACGAATCCGTGACGATTGAATTGAGTGAAGACGTCCGGACCATGCCGGTGACCGGGAACGCATCCATCGCCAGCGGCATCCGCGGTTTGCCCTGCGCATAGCCGGAGGCGACAATGCGAGCCGCCGTGCGATGTGCGGCGCCCATCCCGTCGCCAAGCAGAATTATCACGTTGCGGATTTTCGCGCCGCCTTTTGCGACCGCCACCACTTCGAAATTGCCGCCTGCGCTGACCAATTGACCGTCGCTCTGCCGCGCTTTGACCAGAAATATGTGCATGCCCGGCTTGTCGACGGACACCGCGCGCACCGTGGCAATCGCAGTATTCGCCGGCGTCTTGTCCACGCAGCCGCTCGCGCAATCGCGCAACGCAACCGGCAGATTGACCGCTTTGCCATCAATCGAAAAACTGACCTCGGTGATCGCGCGCGCGGGGTCGTCCGGCCGTATGGTCGCCTGCAGGTCGAAGCGCTGACCGGGCAGGAAACGGGCGATGACCGGGTCCGGCGAGCCCGACGAGAACAGTTCGCTGGGCGGGGTCAATCTTGTCACCGCAGGCGCGGCGAATGCCGCCGGGATGCCCGCTGTCAGCGCAAATGCCACAGCAAGCAGGACGAACGGTGGGCGTGAAATCATGTGGACTCCTTCAAATTGCAGATGCGGGACCAGTCACCATAGCGCCACATTGTGAATTTCTAATTACAGCGGCCGGCGAGACGCGGCGAAAATTTTCGCGTTGCCGCGCAACCGGCCGAAGCAATAAGCC
>Ga0265328_10000824_pt1 | contig 14319 bp, 10 predicted proteins | sample 41624metaG_FD_202086 | JGI IMG/M metagenome (GOLD analysis project Ga0265328, IMG submission 202086) | Rhizosphere microbial communities from Carex aquatilis grown in University of Washington, Seatle, WA, United States - 4-16-24 metaG | ecosystem: Host-associated > Plants > Roots > Rhizosphere...
GCGTGGAGATGGTGATGCCGGGCGACAACGTGGCGATGGAAGTCGCGCTGATCGTGCCGATCGCGATGGAGGAGAAGCTGCGCTTCGCCATCCGCGAAGGCGGCCGCACGGTGGGCGCGGGCGTCGTGGCGAGCATCATCGAGTAAGGAACGAGAGCGGGGGAGGGGCGAGCCTGCCCCTCCCAAGCCTTCGTCCGCGAAAATGAGGCGAAAACGCTGCGCGCCACCGTAAATCTGTCCGTAAATCGTAAATCGAAGTTTCGGTCCGCATGCATCGTTCATGGCAAGTGGCGGCTTACGCGAATCCGAAGGATCTGGATGAGTTCGGGCTGCATAAATTCATAGTCGTCTGGAATGTCGAGGCATATTACGCGAACGTTTTTCAGGAATGTTCTGAAGCGCTTTGAAAGCCTGTTTCTGTGGGACTTCTCCATCACGAAAACTATGTCGGCCCACTCCAGCAATTCCGGAGTGCATGTGGGTTGCGCATCATTGTCGAGACCGGCCGAGTCCACCGCGCGGTCCGCGCGCTCGGCAAAAACTCGTTCTGCGGTTGGGCTGCGGAGACGATTTTGGCTGCAGAGGAATAGAAGGTTTTTCATGATGTCTTCCTGACCGTTCGAATTTAAGCTCAAGCTCGCCGCGAACAGCGAGGATCGCTTGCTTTACGGTGATATTTACATTTACGGCTTTACGGCTTTACGGCTTTACGGCTTTACGGCTTTACGGCTTTACGGCTTTACGGCTTTACGGCTTTACGGCTTTACGGCTTTACGGCTTTACGGCTTTACGGTGACGCGCCCGTATTTCTCTTTTGCCTTGCGTAGCCTGAGGATTATTGGCTTCAAGCCAAGAGAATCGCTTATCGCAGGGCGCCCGTTGGAAAAATGTACGCCTCATGCCGCTTCCAACGCTCCGGCGCCGGACTCTCCGGCTTTCCGCGTCCCCTTTTCGACGCGGGCTCGCAAGTAGCGATCGATCGTCGCTCGTATGGTCACGATGGCCTTTTCCGCGTCGGACTGCTCCGCAAAAAGCAATCGGTATGCGGGACCGGCAGGTCTCGGTCGGGATGTTTCACGAAAGCGCGGCACATGATTCTCGCGACGCCTGGACTTTAGAGAACCTTGGGCCGAAGCTGGGTCAGCATCGTCATGCCGATCGCCGACATCGCATGGACTCCCTCGGCTTTGCCGGAACTCACCGCCCCCGCCTCGAAACGGACGAGGCGACCCCGCCTACCCATCCAAGAGTTCGAGACGCCGCTGGATGCGCTCGATCTCGAGTTGGATCGAAGCGATGGCGCCGTCTCGAGCGACTTCGCTCGGCATGAATTGGGCCATGTGGCCTTTCGGCCAGCGCATGTCGGCCTCGAGGTCGACCACGTCGCTGGCGACGTCGGACAGTTTCGCTTGGATCGCCTTCAGCGTTTCCAGGAGCGACTCGTTCGTCGCATCGTCGGCCATGGTCCGCTCCCATGCCTCATCCGTGACGATAATCCATGGAACGGCGCCAATTCAAAAATCGCGGATTTGCTCACGACCGCGCCAGCGCGCTCCCCTCGCGCGCGCCCACCACCAGCTCGACGATTTCCGGCGGCCGCATGAAGCGCATCGGCAGCATCGAGACGCCGAGGCCGCCGGAAATCACCAAATGCCGGTCGTCCTCGAAAATATGGCCGTAGACATGCGTCGAGCGGTAGCGAAGCTCCGCGAAGATCGGGCCGGCGAAGGGCAATCTGATTTGCCCGCCGTGCGTGTGGCCGGAAAGGGTCAAGGCGACGCGCTTCGGCACGCGCGCGAAGACGAAGGGCTCGTGCGCCAAGAGGATCGCCGGGGCTTTGGCGTCGCCGATCTTGGCGAGCGTTCCCGTAAGGTCGTCGTGCCCGCCCCAGCGCCCCTTGCCGAGCGGATAGGCCATCTGATCGCCGAGTCCCAAGAGCCAGAAGGGCGCGTCGCCCTTGAACAGCAGGGCCGCGTCGTTTTCGAGCAGCGTCGCGCCGGCGCGTTGCAGCCCGCGGCGCACGCCGGCGGCGTCGTCGGATGGGTCCTCCGGCCGCGCGCCGTGCCACCAATCGTGATTGCCCAGGATGGCGAAGACGCCCAGCGGCGCGCGCAGCCTGGCCAGCGCCGCGCCCCATTCTTCCGGCGCGACCGCTCCGGCGAGAGGAACGCCGCCGGAAAAATCGCCGAGCAGCACGATCAGATCGGGGGCGAGGGCGTTGGTCGCCGCCGCGATGCGCGCGATGCGCGCCGCCGGCATCCAGGGCTCGCAGGCGTGCAGGTCGGAAATGATGGCGATGCGCAGCCGCAAACGCCGTGGCCAATCGGCGGGCGAGATGTCGTAGCGCGCCACGCTCAGCAGGAAATTCGGCTCGATCGCCACGCTGTATGCGCCGAGGCCGACGCCCGCCAGGAGCAGCCGGCCGCCTTGGCGGATGAGGGCTCTACGCGTGATCATCTCGCCTCGACGAAGGCGCCGCCGCGAAGCGAACGCACTGCGCGATTCGCGAATGACGACGAAGTTTCCCGACGAGACCACGTCGCGTCGCCGCGATCCAGCGCGAATTCCAAGCGCGAATTCCAGGCGCAGGGCGACCGAGCGCGCGACGACCACGGCCCTTCCGTCGCGACGGCGCGCCGCGACGGGAGGGCCGAAGGCTGGGTGCGTTGCGCGGATCGCTCGGAATCAGGCCGCGAGATGTTCTTCGTAGAGGAAGACCGGCAGATTGGGCGCGCTCTCGCTGTCGGCGTGGCCGGCGTTGGGCGCATTGATGACGTCGAGCGCCGCGGCGACGGCCGACAGGCCGATTTCGCGATAGAGGCGCGCGAGCAGATCCTGCGGGGACGCGGGGAGGGCGGACTCGCCGAACTCGGTGACGAACTGGTTGGACATGGGGCACTCTAGGCGTGAGGGACGGTAAATTTTTGCCTCTCGGACCGGCGCAATTTGGAGCCAACCGATTAATGGAGGCTTAATCGCCCCAATATGTCGGACGCAGAATTCGGGCTGCTGAATTCGGGCTGCTTTACCTCGGCTGCGGCAATCGCGATAATGGGTTTCGGATTTTCCCTTCCCTTGCCGCGGCCTCGCGGCGAAAGAGCGCAGCATGCGTCGTCAGCTTCCGCCCGAACCCTTGTCCCTCGCGGCGATGTGGAGCCGCAGGCTCGGTCTGTTCGCGGCGACTGTGGCGGGGCTGGCGATCCTCTTGGTGCGAACGCGCGCGCTGGATCCTGCGTCCGCCTTGGCGACTCTCGGCGCCGCCGTGGCCGTCGCCTTGGCCGCGCTGCTGCTGTTCGCGGCCGCCTGCGCCACCATTTGGCGCAGTGGGGCGCGCGGCTTCGGCGTCGCGCTGGTCGGACTTTTCTTCGTCGTCGCGACGCTCGCCTATCCCGCCTATCTCGCCTATGAGGCCGTTCGCCTGCCGGTGCTCGCAGACGTCTCCACCGACCCCGCCGATCCGCCCGATTTTTCCCGCTCGGCGACGGCCTTGGCGGCGCGCCAGGGCGTCAACCACCCTCAGCCGCCGCCGGAGACGCGCGCCGTTCAACGCGCCGCCTATCCCGACGCGGAACCCATCGTCGTCGATCTCGAATTGGACGACGCCGTCCAGACCGTGCTGAAAGCCGCCAACGTGCGCGGGTGGCGTCTCGTCGAACAGCGTCCGCCCGGCCCCAAATCCGGCGATGCGCATTTGGACTTTCTCGACAAGACGCGGCTGATGGGATTCGACGTGGACGTGACGGTGCGCCTGCATCCCTTGGCCGGCCAGACGCGCATCGACGTGCGCTCCGCCTCGCGCTACGGCAGACACGACTTCGGGTCGAACGCCAATCGCATTTCGACTTTCGCGGAAGAGTTGCAGAATCAACTGGATTCGCGCTGAGGCGCGCGGATTTGATCTTGGCGGCTTATCCACAGCCTCGAGCGAGAGATTTCGGCGAATAAATCACAGCTGCGCCTTGGGTTTTTGACGAGAAACGGCGCGTGTCGACATTCCGCGAAAATTTGCTTTGAAAATAGGCGTTTACAAAGGTAAATTTTGTCCTAAAGTCTTGCGAGGGTAGCGTTTGGGCAAAGGTGCCGGCATGAGTACGACATTCGAAAATTTCACGGGCCACTCCAAACTCGGAGCGCTCGATCAGGTCGACGTGATCGGGGAGATCGCGCGGGAAGCGGGCGCGCTTCCGCAAATCCAATTGTCCTACGAAGCGGGCATCAAGCTTCTTTGGCTGACGATTCGCCCGCAGCCCAAGCCCGTGTTCACTTACGACATGCTGAAAAGCATCACGTCGGTGCAACGCGCCCTCAGGAGCCTATGGGGCGGAGAGGACGACTATAACTCGAGCCCTGTGCGCTATCTGGCGTATCGCGCCGACGGTCCGATCTTCAGTCTCGGCGGAGACCTGGATTTTTATCTCGATTGCCTATCGAAAGCGGATCGTTCGGCCTTCGAGGAATATGCGGAGGTCGTGCTCGAGGCCGTCACGTCCAACGCGTCCGGCGTCGGCGGGTCGCTCATCACGCTTGCCTCGATCCAGGGCAACGCCCTCGGCGGGGGCATCGACGCGCCTTGTTCCTGCAACTTCGTCGTGGCTGCCGAACACGCTATCTTCTCCTACCCGGAAGTGAAGTTCAACCATGCTCCGATCACGGCGACGAGCGTGATGTCCCGACGCGTCGGCAACCGCGAGGCCCACAAGATGCTCGCTTCCGGCCGCGAATATACCGCGGCGCAATTCGAGGCGCTCGGCGCGATCGACCTCGTCGCTCCGAGCGGGGGCTCCGACGACAGTGTGAGACGCTTCGCTGCGGACACCCTGCCGATGCACTCCGCCCGGTTGACGCTCAATGACGCCTTCTATCGTCGCGCCGGCGACCTCCACGCTGAACTGAAGCCGCTTGCAAAGCTTTGGGTCGAGAGCATGATGCGGCTCAGTCCCATGCAAATCTCCCGGCTACAGCGCCTCGCCGTGGCGCAGGAGCGCATGATGCAGTTCATTTTCGCCGAAAAGCCCGTCTCGGTTTCTTGAGCTTTCGGGCGCGTTTACGGAAGCGCGCGCTTTTTTGCGCGCGCTTTTGTTATTCTCAGCAAGTGTTTACTTTTTTATGAGCACTCTGCCGCGTGCTTACGGACTCACGAGCGGCGGCCCGGAAAATGCTCTTCGTACGACACGCGCTGAAGCTGTTCATGCGCGGCCTGACCCGCTTCCGTGACGGAGGAAATCTCTCTGGAGAGGACTGCGACACCTATCGCAGTTTGGTAAACTCGCTTTTCGCTTCCCCCGCTTCGCTCGTGCCCGCGGTCCTAGCGAGCATAGCCTTGCCGTATTTTTGCTTGCGGGCGACAGGCGATGATTTTTATCTTCAACCATTCTTCTTTCTCGTCGTCGTTGGCGCTCTACGACTGATTACTTTGTGGAATTATCGTCGAAAGGATCATGGCCTGGATGACATTGCTGCGGCGCGCGGTTGGGAACGCGAATATATGGTCGGCGCGACGATGATGAGCTTCGCGCTCGGTTACAATTGTTACCACGCCCTGACGCACGCGGCCAACTCCGCCGTTTTGATGGGCTCCGTTTCGTTCAATGTGGCGCTCGCTTCCGGCTATGTCGCGCGGAACGCGGCCTTTCCGGCCTTCGTCATCGTGCAAATCCTTCTGTTTGCCGGGCCGATTGGAGTGGGCCTCGGTGTTTCCGACGATCCAAGCTGTCGCGCATTGTCGCTGTTCTTCGTCGTTTACATTCTGAGCAACATTTCGGTCCTGTTCAGCGTCTACCGCAATCTCGTCGCGTTGGCGCGAACGAAGAGGGAGGCGGAATCCCTGGCGACGCAGCTTCACCGACAAAACCTCACGCTCGACGCGGCGTTGAATTCGATGCCGCATGGCATGGCGATGTTCGACGAAGGCTTGAGTCTGTGCGTCGCCAATCAGCGGCATTTGGAATTGTTCCGGCTCGATCGCGGCATCGAGTTGCAGACGCTCGAAAAAATGGCGTCGGAGAAGCGGCGCGACGGCCTCGTGACCCGCGCGCAATCGCAGGCTTTGCTCGACGCCGGGCGCATGAGCGTCGCGGGGCGGCACCCGACTCAATTGGAGATCGAGACGCGGACCGGTGCGGAGTTGGTCGTTGGCTTCAACCCTGTGCAGGATGGCGGCGTGCTGATGACGACGGAGGACGCGACGGCCCGCAAGCGCACGGAAAAGGAAATCGAGCGGCTGGCCCGCTACGACACGTTGACGGGGTTGCCCAACCGTCACGAGTTCCGCTCCCGGCTCACGCAAGCCGTCGCGGCTCTGGCCGCGGGCGGTCCGCGCTTCGCGGTGTTGTTTCTCGATCTCGACGGCTTCAAGCGCATCAACGACACGCTCGGTCACGAATTCGGCGACGCCTTGTTGGTCGAGGTCTCGCGGAGGCTGTCGCGAAAGGACATTCCCGATCTGATCCCCGGGCGCCTCGGCGGCGACGAATTCGCCGCCCTCGTTCACGCGACTGGAAACGAGGCGGCGCTGGCGGTTTGCGAGAAGATCGGCGCGGCGCTGAAGGAATCCTTCGAGATTTGCGGCAAGCGGGTGCGCATCAGCGCCAGCGTCGGCGTCGTCCTGGCGGTCGAAGCTTCCGCGACGCCGGAAATGCTGTTGCGGCATGCCGACATCGCCCAATATCGCGCCAAGGCCAGCGGCGCCGGAGTCATCGCGCTGTTCGACGAAAGCATGGCGGAGGAACTGAGCGAGCGGCTCGCGCTCGAAGCCGATTTGCAAGAGGCGGTCGCCGCCAAGGCCTTCGAGATGCATTATCAGCCCATCGCCGAATTGGCGACGGGCCGCATCGTGCGCTACGAAGGCTTGCTGCGCTGGCGCCATCCGACGCTCGGAGACCTGTCGCCATCGGTCTTCATTCCGCTCGCCGAGCAGACCGGGCTGATCACCGAACTCGGCTGTCTGGCGATTCGCCTCGCCTGCGCCGATGGGGCGAAATGGCCGGAGGACATCGGCGTCTCGATCAACGTGTCGCTCTTGCAGTTCCGCGAATCCGCCGTTCTCATCGACTGCGTCAAGGATGCGCTGGCGCGCAACGATTACGATCCCGGCAGACTGGTGCTCGAGCTCACCGAAAGCTCCATCATCGAGGAAGAGGAGGCGACGATTCGGACCATCGACGAGCTGAGAGCCTTGGGGGTCCGCTTCGCGATGGACGATTTCGGCACCGGCTATTCCTCCTTGTCGCATCTCGGCTCCTTGCCCTTCTCCGTGGTCAAGATCGACGGTTCGCTGGCCAAGGACGTGGCGACCAGTCAAAACGCCTTTGCGATCGTCGAAGCGGTGTGCGCGCTGGCGAAGCGCCTGCAAATGGAGGTCGTCGTCGAGGGCGTCGAGACCGTCGAGCAGCAGATGGCCGTCCGCCTCGCCGGCGCCGGCCTGGTGCAAGGCTGGCTCGTCGGCCGGCCCGCTCCGGCCTCGCGCATTTGCGTGCCGCCGCGCGTCGCCGCGGTCGCCTGACTTTCGCCGCCGCCAGTGGCGAGGCTTCTCAAGCCCTGCAAAAGGCATTAGACGGGGAGCGGGACGCGCCCAAGACCTCGGGAGCAGCGCTCCCCGCAAGCGAGGAATCCATGCTCGATGTCGCGGTCCAGATGGACCCACTGGAAAAGATCAACTTTTCCGGCGACTCGACCTTTGCGCTGATGCTCGAAGCCGCGGCGCGCGGCCATCGGCTTTGGTTCTACACACCCGACATGTTGTCGCTGGAGTCGGGGCGCCTCTTTGCGCCGGCCCGCGCGATCGAGGTGCGCGACGACGCGGCCGCCTATTACACGCTGGGCGAGGCGACGACGCTCGATCTTGCGAAGATCGACGTCGTCCTGCTGCGGCAAGACCCGCCGTTCGACCTCGCCTACATCACCTCGACGCATCTGCTGGAGCGCGTCGCCAACACCACGCTCGTCGTCAACGATCCCGCGCATGTCCGCAACGCGCCGGAAAAGATTTTCGTGACCGAATTCGGCGATCTGATGCCGCCGACGTTGATCACGCGCGACAAGGCGGCGATCCTGCGCTTTCGCGAGACGCACGGCGAAATCGTCATGAAGCCGCTCTACGGACACGGGGGCGCCAGCGTGTTCAAGATCGCCGCGCGCGACCCTAATTTCGGCTCGCTCTACGACCTCTTCGCCACGACGTTCCGCGAGCCCTGGGTCGTGCAGCGCTTCCTGCCGCGCGTCGCTCTGGGCGACAAGCGCATCCTGCTCGTCGACGGGCAAGCGCTCGGGGCGGTCAATCGCGTGCCGGCGCCGGACGACATACGCTCCAACATGGTGCGCGGCGGCGTCGGTTCGGCGGCGGATTTCACGCCGCGCGAGCTCGAGATCTGCGCGAGGCTCGCGCCGCATTTGAAGGAACGGGGACTGCTGTTCGTCGGGATCGACGTGATCGACGGATGGCTCACCGAGATCAACGTCACCTCGCCGACGGGGCTGCGCGCCTTGCGTCGCGGCGGCGGGCCCGATCTCGCGCCGGCGATTTGGGACGCGATCGAGGCGCGCCATCGCTTGTTGCGGGCGCGCCAATGATGGACGCCGCGAGACCAGCGGCGTTTAGCGCCTTCGCGCCGGCCGCCGGCCAGCCGGTCGATCTTTCCGCGCTCGGCGCCGAGCTCGATGCGCGCGTCGCGGCGATATGCGCGCAATCGGCCGGCGGCGGCGAGGCGAGGTCGCGCATCCTGGAAGAGTTTCGCGCCGCCTCGGACGACGGACGCGCCGTCGCGCAAGCGGCCTTGGAGGCGGGCGGCAAGGGACTCGCCTGCGCGCGTTTCCTCTCCGACCTCGAAGACGAACTGATCCGCGCCATCTACCGTTACGTCACGCGCTTCGTGCATGTCGCGGACAATCCGACCTTCGGCGAGAGGCTCACCATCGTCGCCGTCGGCGGGTACGGCCGCGGCGCGCTCGCGCCGGGCTCCGACATCGATCTGCTCTTCTTGTTGCCCTACAAGCAGACGCCCTGGGGCGAGAGCGTCGTCGAGGCGATCCTCTACGTTCTGTGGGACCTGCGGCAAAAGGTCGGCCACGCCTCGCGTTCGGTGGCCGAATGTCTGCGTCAGTCGAAGGCCGACATGACGATCCGCACGACGCTGATCGAATCGCGCTTCATCCTCGGAAGCGAGGCTCTGTTCGACGAGTTGCTGCAGAGCTTTGGTCGCGAGACCGCGCGTTGGGATGCGCGGGAGTTCGTCGCCGCCAAGCTGGACGAGCGCAATGCGCGCGTCGAGCGGGCGGGGGCCTCGCGCTATCTCGTCGAACCCAACGTCAAGGAGGGCAAAGGCGGCCTGCGCGATCTCAACACGCTTTTCTGGATCGGCAAATATGTCTACCGCGTGCGCGAAGCGCGCGAACTCGTCGGGGCGGGACTGTTCACTTCCGCGGAGATGAGTCTGTTCGAACGCTGCGAAGAATATCTTTGGAAAGTGCGCTGCCATCTGCACTTCCTGACGGGGCGCGCCGAGGAGCGCCTGTCCTTCGACGTGCAGCGGGCCCTGGCGCGGCGGCTCGGCTACCGCGACCGCGCCGGACTGTCGCGGGTCGAGCGCTTCATGAAGCACTACTTCCTCGTCGCCAAGGACGTCGGCGATTTGACGGCGATCGTCTGCGCCGCGCTCGAGGAGCGGCAGGCCAAGCCGCGCGCCATACTCGATCGCGTCATGGGCCAATTGCGTCGGCGCAGAACCCATGGCCTGCCCGCGGGCTTCGTCGTCGATTACGACCGTCTCAACATCGCCGACGACGATCTGTTCGCGCGCGACCGCGTCAATCTCATTCGGTTGTTTTGGGCGGCCGATCGCTTCAGCCTGCCGATGCATCCCGACGCCTTGCGCGCGGTGACGCGCAATCTGCGTTTGTTCGACGCCGAACTGCGCGTCGATCCCGAGGCGAACCGGCTCTTCCTGGAGCTGCTGCTCTCGCACAACATGACCGAGGTCGTGTTGCGCTGGATGAACGAGACCGGCGCGCTCGGGCGCTTCATTCCGGATTTCGGGCGCATCGTCGCGATGATGCAGTTCAACATGTATCACCACTATACGGTGGACGAACATCTGCTGCGCGCCGTCGGCGTTCTCGCGGACCTCGAAGCGGGAAGGAAGCCCGAATATCGAACGCTGGTCGCCGAAGTTCTGCCGACGATCGTCAACCGCAAGGTGCTCTACCTCGGCCTGCTGCTGCACGACATCGCCAAGGGCCGCAAGGACGATCACTCCGTCGCCGGCAAGGCGATCGCGCTGTCGCTTTGCCCGCGTCTCGGCTTCACGCCCGGCGAAACGCAAACGGTCGCCTGGCTGGTCGAGCAGCATTTGACGATGTCGAGCGTCGCGCAGAGCCGCGACATCACCGATCCGCGGACGATCGAAAATTTCGCCGCAGTCGTGCAGACCCTCGAGCAGCTGAAGATGCTGTTCATCCTGACGGTGTGCGACATCGCCGCCGTGGGCCCCGGCGTGCTCGACGCCTGGAAATCGCAACTGCTGCGCCATCTCTATTGGGAGACGGAAGTCGTGCTCGGCGGCGGCCATTCCGCCGTCGACCGCAAGAGCCGCGTCGAGGCGGCGAAGGCGGAGCTACGCCAAGCCTTGCCGGATTGGACCGACGAGCAGTTCGAGGCCTTCGCCAATCGGCATTACGCCGCCTATTGGCTGAAGATGGATCTGCCCCACAAGGTGCGTCACGCGGAGATGCTGCGCGATCTCGGCGACGCGCCTTCGCCGCTCGTCGCTTCCGTCGCGATCGACGCGGCGCGCGGCGCGGTGGAGCTCACCGTCATCGCGCAGGATCATCGGCGGCTGCTCTCGACCATCGCCGGCGCCTGCGCGGCCTCGGGCGCCAACATCGTCGACGCGCACATCTTCACGACCACCGACGGCCTGGCGCTGGACACGATATTGGCCTCGCGCGCCTTTCCGCTGGACGAGGACGAGTTGCGGCGCGGCGGCCGCATCGCGCATTTTCTCAGCAAGGCGCTGCGCGGCGAAATCGTCGTCTCCGACGCGATCCGCGCGCGCGGACCCAAATCCAGGCAGGGTCTGGCCTTCACCATCGCGCCCGAAGTGTCCATCGACAACAGCCTCTCGGTGGATTGCACGGTCATCGAGGCCTCCGGTCTCGACCGCGAAGGGCTGCTCTTCGAACTCACCAACGCGATCTCCAAGCTCAATCTCAACATCGTCTCGGCGCATGTGACGACGTTCGGCGAACGCGCCGTCGACGCCTTCTACGTGAAGGATCTCACGGGAGGGAAAGTGCAGTCGACGACACGGCAGGCGTCGATCCGGCGTCAGTTGCTGGAGGTGTTCGAGCAAGACCCGGCGCCGGCGCAGGCGGCGCAAGCGCAAGTCGACGGCGGTTGACCGAGAGGGGGTTTCGCCCCGCCAAACCCGCGCGCCGTCTGTGCAAGCCGGCGGGCCTCTGCTATCCGGGCGTCCCCGTCTCAACGAAAGCCTCGCGCCTTTGTCCAGCTTCTCGGCGGTGACGCCGCTCATCGTCGCGACCGCGCTCTTCATGGAAAATCTCGACGGCACGGTGCTCTCCACCGCGCTTCCTGCGATGGCGCTCGACTTGCACGAAGACCCCGTCGCGCTGAAACTGGCGCTGACCTCCTATCTGCTGGCGCTGGCGCTGTTCATTCCGCTCTCGGGATGGGCCGCCGACAAATTCGGCGCGCGAACGGTTTTCGGCGCGGCGATATTGGTGTTTACGCTGGGCTCCATCCTCTGCGGCCTCTCGACGACGCTCGCCGCCGTGGTGCTGTCGCGCATCGTGCAGGGCGTCGGCGGCGCGATGATGGTGCCGGTGGGGCGCCTCGTCATTTTGCGCACGCAGCCGCGCGCCGAGCTGGTGCGCGCCCTGGCCTATCTGACGATTCCCGCCTTGATCGGGCCTCTCGTCGGCCCGCCGCTCGGCGGCTTCATCGCGACCTTCTTCCATTGGCGCTATATTTTTTGGATCAACGTGCCGATCGGCATGCTCGGCATTGTTCTCGCCTGGCTGTTCATTCCCAATCTGCGCGAAGCGGAGGTCTGGCCGCTCGACGTGAAGGGCGCGCTGCTCAGCGGCGTCGGCCTCGCCGCGATCGTGTCGGGCGTCAGCATCGTCGGGCGCGACGTGGCGCCGCCGATGCTCGTCGGGATTCTGCTCGTTCTGGGCGTCGCCGCGCTGGCGCTATACCTGCGGCATGCAAGGCGCGTCGCGACGCCGATCCTCGATTTGCGCCTGCTCGCCAAGCCGAGTTTTCGCGCGGCGCTTTGCGGCGGCTTTTTCTTCCGCGTCGGCATCGGCGCCATTCCCTTTCTGCTGCCCTTGATGCTGCAAGCCGGTTTCGCGCTGACCGCCTTTCAGTCCGGCTCGCTGACTTTCGTCGCCGCCGCCGGCGCGATGGCGATGAAGACGACGGCGCAGCCGATCCTGCGGGCCCTCAGCTTTCGCCGCGTGCTGATCGCCAATGCGCTGCTGTGCTGCGGCTTTCTCGTCGTCAACGCGCTCTTCACCCCGGATACGCCGCATTGGGCGATCATGGCGATCCTGCTCACCGGCGGCTTCTTCCGTTCGCTGGAGTTCACCGCGCTCAACGCTCTGACCTTCGCCGAAGTCGAGTCTCCGGAAATGAGCCGCGCCACGAGTTTTTCCGCCGTCGTCCAGCAATTGTCGCAATCCTTCGGCGTCGCCATCGGCGCCGCCGGATTGGAGTTCGCGCGCGGGCTGCATGGCGACACGGTTTTGCGCGCGGGGGATTTCGCTCCGGCTTTTCTGGCCGTCGCCGCGGTCTCGGCGGTCTCGGTGCTGTTCTTCCTGCCGCTTGCGGCCAATGCCGGGGACGAGCTGACGGGGCGGGTGAGGGAAGGGTAGGGGGCGATGAGGGGCTTTGATTTCCGCCCGTGCGCCCCGATCGCGCTCTTGCCGCCGCGGGTCGCCGAATTGCGCCACGCTTCGAGTTCGCCAGCCGCAAGGCGAGCGCCGCGTTCGGCGACGCCAAGTCATTGATTGCATGGATGCCATTATGCGCCAGAGGAATTCAATGACAAATCTGCACTCGACGCAGCATTTCACCTGTGCTGAATCCGGACGCCGCCTCGCCCTCTCGCCACTTCCGGAGCCGCCCCCAAATGACCGCCGATTTCCACCACGACATCGCCGACCGCCACGACAAAGTGCTGATCGTCGATTTCGGCAGCCAGGTCACGCAGCTGATCGCCCGGCGCGTGCGCGAGGCCGGCGTCTATTGCGAGATCGCCCCGTTCCAGAGCGCCGCTCGCGCCTTCGAGGAGGTGCGGCCGAAGGCGGTGATCCTCTCCGGCGGGCCAAGTTCCGTCACCGACGCGGGCTCGCCGCGCGCGCCGCAGTCGATTTTCGACAGCGGCGTTCCGGTGCTGGCGATCTGCTATGGCGAGCAGCTGCTGGCGCAGCAGCTCGGCGGCAAGGTCGAGGCCGGCCATCACCGCGAATTCGGCCGCGCCGAGGTGGAGATTTTGGGCCCGAGCCCGCTGTTCGACGGCGTGTGGGCGCGCGGCGCCAAATATCCGGTGTGGATGAGCCACGGCGACCGCGTGACCAAGCTCCCCGCGGGCTTCGCAGCGATCGCGCAATCCGAAAACGCGCCGATGGCGGCGATCGCCGATGCGGCGCGGCGCTATTACGGCGTTCAGTTCCATCTCGAAGTCGCGCATACGCCCGACGGCGCGAAACTCATCGCCAACTTCCTGCACAAGATCGCCGGGCTGAAATCCGATTGGACCATGGCGGCCTTCCGCCAGGAGGCCATCGCGGCGATCCGCAAACAGGTTGGGGGAGGGCGGGTGCTCTGCGGGCTCTCCGGCGGCGTCGACAGCGCCGTCGCCGCCGTGCTCATTCACGAGGCCATCGGCGATGCGCTGACCTGCGTTTTCGTCGACCACGGCCTGCTGCGCAAGGGCGAGGCGGAGGAGGTCGTCCGTCTCTTTCGCGACCATTACAACATCCCGCTGCGCCACGTCGAAGCGCAGGACCTCTTCATCGACGCGCTGCAAGGCGTCGAAGACCCGGAGGTCAAGCGCAAGACCATCGGCCGCCTCTTCATCGAAACCTTCGACGCCGAGGCCAAGAAAATCGCCGAGGACGGCCGCGGCGCCCCCCGATTTCTGGCGCAGGGCACGCTCTATCCGGACGTGATCGAAAGCGTCTCTTTCTCCGGCGGCCCCTCGGTGACGATCAAATCGCACCACAACGTCGGCGGCCTGCCCGAGCGCATGAACATGGCGCTGGTCGAACCCCTGCGCGAACTCTTCAAAGACGAAGTCCGCGC
>Ga0265328_10000831_pt1 | contig 14285 bp, 14 predicted proteins | sample 41624metaG_FD_202086 | JGI IMG/M metagenome (GOLD analysis project Ga0265328, IMG submission 202086) | Rhizosphere microbial communities from Carex aquatilis grown in University of Washington, Seatle, WA, United States - 4-16-24 metaG | ecosystem: Host-associated > Plants > Roots > Rhizosphere...
GCTCGAGCGCGGCGAGGCGCGCGCCAAAGCGCGTGAATGGTTCGACCTCTACCCAAAGGCCGCCTATATGACCGAGATCGAGTTCTGGCGAGAGCTCGAGGACGGCCGCATCGAATTCACCATCCGACGCCTGCCCAGCGCCGATTGACCGCCTCGGTCTGTCTTCCGCCTCGGGCCGCCTTCCGCCTGGAGGCCGCCTTGGCGCTCGAATTGCTCTATTCGACCGTCTGACGCGCTCGGGAGGATAGATGCATCACGGCGTCGATCTGCTGACGACCCTCGCCGCCGCGCTCGGCCTCGCGCTCGTGATGGGGCTGCTCGCCGCCAAGCTGCGGCTCTCCCCGCTCGTCGGCTATTTGTTCGCGGGCGTATTGATCGGGCCGGCGACGCCCGGCTTCGTCGCCGATGTGGCGCTCGCCGATCAGCTCGCCGAAATCGGCGTCATTCTGCTCATGTTCGGCGTCGGCCTGCATCTCTCGCTCGAGGATTTATTGTCCGTCCGCCGTATCGCTGCGCCCGGCGCTGTGGTGCAGATGGCGATCGCCACCGCGCTCGGCGTCGGCGTCGCCACTTATTGGGGCTGGCATTTCGGCGCGGCGCTGATCTTCGGCCTCTCGCTCTCCTGCGCGAGCACGGTCGTGCTGCTGCGCGCGCTCGAGGAGCGTGGCGAAATGGACACGATCAACGGCCGCATCGCCGTCGGCTGGCTCGTCGTCGAGGATCTCGCGACCGTGCTGCTGCTGGTCCTGCTGCCGCCCGCGGCGGGCCTGCTCGGCGCCGGCGATCCGGACGCGGCTTCCGGCGAGGTGAACATATGGCCGATCGTCGGCATGACGCTCGCCAAAGTGGCCGCCTTCGTCATTCTCATGCTCGTCGTCGGACGGCGACTGTTCCCGCGCCTTCTGTTCTGGGTGGCCGGCGTCGGCTCGCGCGAGCTGTTCACGCTCTGCGTCGTCGCCACCGCGCTCTGCGTCGCCTATGGCTCCGCCAAGCTCTTCGACGTCTCCTTCGCGCTCGGCGCCTTTTTCGCCGGCATGATGATGCGCGAGTCGGAGTTCAGCCATCGCGCCGCCGATGAATCCCTGCCACTACGCGACGCTTTTTCGGTTTTGTTCTTCGTCTCGGTCGGCATGGCCTTGGATCCGCGGGCTTTCGTCGAGGAGCCTTGGCGCGTGCTCGCCGTCGTCGGCATAGTGATGGTCGGCAAGACGCTGGCCGCGGTCGGCCTCACCCTCGTCCTCCGCTATCCGCTCGACACCGCGCTCACCGTCGGCGCGAGCCTCGCCCAGATCGGCGAATTCTCATTTATTCTGGCCGGCCTCGGCGTCGGGCTCGGCCTGCTCTCGCCGGACGGCCGCAATTTGATCCTGGCCGGCGCGCTCGTCTCCATCGCCCTCAACTCTCTCGTTTTCGTCGCGATCGAGCCGATTCGCGCGCGGCTCGGACAAAAGGCGCGCTCCCTGGATCCGCTGGCGGAGCTGCCGCCCGGCGTCGACGACGCCTGTCTGACCGGCCAGGTCGTGCTCGTCGGCTATGGCCGCGTGGGACGCAAGATCGGCGAGAAGCTGCTCGAATGGGGCGTTCCCTTCGTGGTGATCGAGCAGAACCGCGAGCTGGTGGAGGCGCTGCGCGCGCGCGATATCGCCGCCGTCTGTGGAGACGCCTCCGAGCCCTTGTCGCTGGTCCAGGCCCATATTGCGCGGGCGAGCGAGCTGATCGTCGCGACGACGCCGGACAGCTGCGATCTGCAGAGGATGATCACGGCGGCGCGGCGCGCCAATCCCGCCCTGGGCGTGGCGCTGCGCGCGCGCGACGAGGCCGAGGCCGAGCTGCTGGAGCAAGAGAAGATCGGCCGCGTCTTCGCGCCGGAGACCGAGCTGTCGCTCGGCATGCTCGGCTATTTGTTCGAGCGTTTCGAGAAGGACGCCTGATTATTCGATCTCGACGTCGAAGCTCGGCGCCTCGCTCGCGCCGGTAAAGGCGAAGTGCCACCATTCGGTCGGCAGATTGTGGAAGCCGTGGCGGCGCATCAGCGTCTCGAGGCGGCGGCGATGCTCTTGCGCCTTCGCGCTCACATTCTTGTTCGCGGTCCAGGAGCGCTCGTCGAAAAAGTCGAAGGGCGTGCCGAAATCCCAGCCGAGGACGCCGAGATCGACGGCGAGGCCGGTCGAATGCGAAGACTTCTCGGCGATATAACCGCGCTTGAACAGATCGCGTTTGGTCTCATGCGGATAATATTGCGCCTTCATGCTCTCGTCGGGGCTTTTCGCCCAGTCGATGAAGGCGGCGACCGCGCGACGCGGCCGATAGCAATCATAGAGGATGAGCTCGAAGCCTTCGGCCTTCGCTTCCGCCTGTGCGGCGATCAGGGCTTTGGCCGCATCCTCGCGCAGCCAGCATTGCGCCGCTCTATAGCCGGGCACGGGATGGCCGGTGAAATTATCGGAGCCCGCATAGCGCATATCCTGCACGATCTGCGGCCCCAGATCGGCGAGCCGCACGAAACCCGCTGGAAGCGAGGCCGCCGCCGCCGAGCAGGCGACACAGGCGCTGGCGGCGGCGAGCATGTCGCGGGTGGTTTTGGAGGTCATAGGGCGGGCTCGACGTTGACGGTGGCGCAGTGTGACGGCACTCTTACCGTAGAGATAGGCCCGATCAAAGGCGTCGAGACATGCTCATCCGAGACGAGATCGCAGCGGATCGCGACGCGGTGCGGAGAGTTGTCTCCGCCGCCTTCGAAGGCCATCCGTTCAGCAATGGGCGGGAGGGCGAACTCGTCGACGCGCTACGCGACGCGGGCGCGCTCACACTGTCCCTCGTCGCCGAGGACGCCGGCGTCATTCTCGGCCATGTCGCGGTCTCGCCGATCACGATCGACGGAGCCGCGCTCGGCTGGTTCGGGCTCGGCCCGATCGCGGTGCTGCCCGAGCGCCAAGGCCGTGGCGCCGGCGCCGCGCTGATCGATGCGGCCCTGTCGAGGCTGCGCGCCGCAGACGCTGCCGGCTGCGTCGTCTTCGGCGACCCGAAGTATTATGGCCGTTTCGGATTCGGGATCTATGCCGGGCTTCGCTTCGCCGGCGGCCCTTCGGAGCTGTTCATGGCCTTGCAATTCGGATCGACGATCGCGTGCGGCGCGGTCGATTATCATCTGGCCTTCGCCTTGGTCGGCTGAGGCGTCACCGCCTCCGCAGCGTCACCACGCGATTTGTGTTGGTGCCCTTGGCGTTGTTGCCGACGCCCCAGCAATTGCTGGTCTTGGTGAAGCTCTGGCTGTTGACCAGCACGAACAGGCGCTCGAACGGCAGCCCTTCCGCGGCGCGCCAGACCAGTCGCTCCAGCAGCACCTTGCCGCCGCGCACCTCGCCGACCTCGAAGGCGACATGACCGCCCGGCGCGACGATGCGCGCGAATTCCTCGAGGCAGGCGCGGACCATTCTTTCCCATTCCGCCTCGCTGCGGTGGGTCGAAATCCGCACCGCATCCGCATCTATGCCCGCGAACCAATTGCGCAGCCAATTGTCGCCCGCATATTGCACGACGTCGAGGAAAGGCGGCGAGGTGACGACGAGCCGCACGGCGCCGTCGGCGACAAAGGGCGCGCGCCAGGCTTCGCTCGTGGCGAGCAGCGCCTCGGGATGCTCCGGTGGAACGCCGTCCGAGAGAAGCGCGCGCGATTTGCGCAGAATCAGCGCCGCCACATCGCGCGGCGGCGGCGCCTGCTTGCGCTTGGCGTTGATCTTGGCCTGCGCCATGATGGAGACGGCCTGGTTCGGCGGCAGCGAATAGACCGAGAAAAAGCCCGGCGAATGTCCGGTCAGGCGATTGATCGCGACCATTCTGATCCAATCGTCGACCGGGTCCGCCTCGGCGCGCTCGAGCAGATGGCGGCGCAGCGCGCAGAGCCGCCGCAGCGTCTCCGGATGATAGAAGACGAGCAGGTCCTCGCGATCGATCGCGCCGCTCTCCCATGGAATTTTGGCGAGACGCTTTTCGATCGCGGCGAGCGGCGGCGGCGAAAGGCGCGGGCGCGTCAGCAGGATGGAGAGCGGATTTATATCGGCGCCGATCGGCCGGCGTCCCTGGAGCGCGGCCTCGATCGGCGTCGTGCCGCGGCCCATGAAGGGATCGAACACCGCCTCGCCCTCGCGCGTGAGGCGCGAGATGAAAAAGCCCGGCAATTGCGGCTTGAAACAGGCGCGATAGCTGATCTCGTGAAGCGAATGCGCCTGCCGTTGCGCCGAGGTCCAGAATTCATTGACGAGATAGAGGACGCCCTGCTCCTCGATCCGCCGCGTCGGCGCGCCGAAGCTGTCGAAGGCGAGCAGCGCGTCTTCGAGGGGCGATGCAGTGGAGGCGGCGATGACGAGATTGCGAGCCGGTGAGCGGGGCATGAATCACCCTTATGCGCTCCGACTATAGCTCCTTCGTCTCGCCGCGCGTCCACCCCTCCTTGGTTTCCGCGATGAAATCGGCGAGGCGCCCCTGCTCTATCGCGTCGCGAAGCCCGGCCATCAGCTCTTGATAGTAAGCGACATTGATCTGCGTCAGCAGCATCATGCCGAGGATTTCGCCCGCCTTCACCAGATGATGCAGATAGGCGCGGGAATAATCGCGCGCAGAGGCGCAGGCGGCGCCCGCATCGAGCGGCGCGGAATCGTCCGCATGGCGCGCATTACGGAGATTCACGCGGCCGAAGCGCGTATAGGCGAGGCCATGGCGCCCGGCGCGCGTCGGCATCACGCAGTCGAACATATCGACGCCGCGCGCGACCGATTGCACGATATCGTCCGGCGTGCCGACGCCCATCAGATAGCGGGGCTTGCCCTCCGGCAGATGCGGGATGACGGTCTCCAGCATCGCCAGCATGACGTCCTGCGGCTCGCCGACGGCGAGGCCGCCTATGGCGAGTCCGTGGAAATCCATGGCCGCGAGCGTCCGCGCGCTCTCGACGCGCAGCGGCGGGGAAGCGCCGCCCTGCACAATTCCGAAGATCGCTCTGCCTTCGCCATCGACGAAAGCCTTGCGCGAGCGCTCCGCCCAGCGCAGCGACAGGCGCATAGCGCGCTCGGCCTCCGCCTCGGCGCAGGGCAGGCGCACGCATTCGTCGAATTGCATGTGTATGTCGGAATCGAGCAGACGCTGAATCTCCATCGAGCGCTCGGGCGTCAGCATATGGCGCGAGCCGTCGATGTGAGACTGGAAGGCGACGCCTTGCTCGTCGAGCTTGCGCAGCTTCGACAACGACATGACTTGAAAGCCGCCGGAATCGGTCAGGATGGGATGCGGCCAGTTCATGAATTTATGCAGGCCGCCGAGCGCCGCGACGCGTTCCGCGCCCGGCCGCAGCATCAGATGATAGACATTGCCGAGCACGATATCGGCGCCCGTCGCGCGCACATCCTGCGGGAACATCGCCTTGACCGTCGCCGCCGTGCCGACGGGCATGAAGGCCGGCGTGCGTATGTCGCCACGCGGCGTCGAGACGAGGCCGCGCCGCGCCGCGCCGTCTTTCGCGAGAAGCTGGAAAGCGAATTGCTGCGTCATGCGTCTCTCTTATTCAGCTCTTGGCGCCGAGAGACGCCACTTTGACGATCTCATAGAAGCCGCAATCGCGCTCGTTCCAATGGACCGTGAAGCGTTCGCCGACCTTGATCACGATCGTGCGCAGATCGGTCCGCCAAGCCTCTGCCGCGCCGGCGCCGAAATCCAGCGCGCCATCGCGCCGCAGCACGAAGGGGCGACATTTGTCGCCCGAAAGATCGCAGGCGCCGAATGTCTCCCAATGCGAGGTCACGCGGCGACTCTCGGCGTCGATGCGAAGGTCGAGCGTCAGCGGACATTCGGTGCGATCGTCGCGCCAGAGAGCCAGAACGCGCACATCGAGAAAGGAGGATTCGTTCATTGTCGTAGCAGCAGGCAGGCGTCGCCGTAGGAATAGAAACGATAGCCCGAGCCTATCGCATGGCCATAGGCCGCCTTCATGCGCTCGAGGCCGGCGAAGGCGCAGACCAGCATGAACAGAGTGGAGCGCGGCAAATGAAAATTGGTGAGCAGCGCGTCGACGGCGCGGAAGCGATAGCCGGGCGTGATGAAAATCGCCGTCTCGCGGGAAAACGCCTCTAACCGTCCGTCCTCGCGCGCCGCGCTCTCGAGCAGGCGCAGCGCCGTTGTGCCGACCGCGACGATGCGCCCTCCGCGCGCCCGCGTCTCGTTCAGCGCCTCGGCCGTGCCCGCGTCGAGCGCGCCCCATTCGGAATGCATCTTGTGCGCGGCGGTGTCGTCGACCTTCACGGGAAGAAAAGTTCCGGCGCCGACATGCAGCGTCACGCGATGGAGCGAGACGCCCTTCGCCTGCAACGCCTCGACGAGCCGCGGCGTGAAATGCAGCCCGGCGGTGGGCGCCGCGACGGCCCCGGCGCGGGCGGCGAACAAAGTCTGATAATCGCTTTCGTCGCGCGCGTCCGCGGCGCGCTTGCCGGCGATATAGGGCGGCAGCGGCATGACGCCGGCGGCCTCCACTGCTGCATCGAGTGCGGCGCCTTCGAGCGAAAAGCCGAGAAGGATTTCGCCATTCTCGCCTTTGTCGAGCGCGCGGGCCTCGAGCGTGCCATCGGCGCCGAAGCGAACCGTCTCGCCTATGGCGAGCTTCTTCGCCGGCTTGACGAGCGCGCGCCAGCGATCGTCCGCGACGCGCTCGATGAGGGTCGCCTCCATATGCGCGCGCGTCTCTCCGCGCGCGCGAAATCCCGAGAGGCGCGCGTGAATGACGCGCGTGTCATTGACGACGAGCGCGTCGCCGGGCGCGAGAAATTCCGTCAGGTCGCGGATGGAACGGTCCATGAACGCGCCATCCGCCGGGACGACGAGCAGACGCGCGCTGTCGCGCGGGTCGGCGGGACGCAGCGCGATCGATTCTTGAGGCAGTTCGAAATCGAAGAGATCGACGCGCATGGGGAACTACAGACGGCGTTTCGCGGAGGCATCGTGCGCGACTCCTTCTCCCACGCGTGGGAGAAGGTGGCCCCGCGAAGCGGGGTCGGATGAGGGCCGACGCCCGCACGGCAAATTCCTTTGGCTCGCCGCACCAATTTAACTATGCGGAGACGGAGAGAGCCCTCATCCGACCCTCTCTGACACGAGGGTCGCCTTCTCCCGCAGAGCGGGAGAAGGAATGCGCGAACTTATCTCAGACCAGCGTCGCCTTGACGATCTTGTCCGGGTCCGGCGCCGGCTCGCCGCGCTTGATCTGGTCGACATTCTCCATGCCGGAGATCACCTCGCCCCACACCGTATATTTCTTGTCGAGGAAGCGGGCGTCGTCGAAGCAGATGAAGAATTGCGAATTGGCGGAATCGGGATTCTGCGCGCGCGCCATCGAGCAGGTGCCGCGCACATGCGGGGCGGCGTTGAACTCCTGCTTCAGATCCGGATATTGCGAGCCGCCCGTGCCGGTGCCGTGAGGGCAGCCGGTCTGAGCCATGAATCCTTCGATGACGCGGTGGAAGACGATCCCGTCATAGAAGCCTTCGGAAACGAGCTTCTTGATATGCGCCACATGATTGGGCGCGAGATCGGGGCGCAGCTTGATCAGAATATCGCCCTTGGTCGTCTCGAGCTTCAGGTTTTCCGCTTCGGACATGTCCACTCCTTGAGGTCTTGCTTCCCGTCATTGCGAGCGAAGCGAAGCAATCCGGGGGCCGCAGGACGCGGTCTAGACTGCTTCGTCATTCGCTTGCGGCGGCTCAGCTCGCGTCGCCGGCGAGGCGCAGCTTGATGATCTTGTCGGGGCTCGAGACCTTGCCATTGTCGGCCTTGTCGCCCTTCTTGATCTTGTCGACGACGTCCATACCGGAGACGACCTCGCCGATCACCGTATATTGCTCCTCGAGATAGCGCGCCGGCGCGAGGCAGATGAAGAATTGCGAATTGGCCGAGTCCGGGCTCTGGCTGCGAGCCATTCCCAATGTGCCGCGCACGAACTTCTCCTTGGAGAACTCGGCCGGAATGTTCGGCAGGTCCGATTTGCCGGTGCCGGTGCCGGTCGGGTCGCCGGTCTGGGCCATGAAGCCGTCGATCACGCGATGGAAGACGATTCCATCGTAGAAATGGCGCTTGGCCAGCGTCTCGATCTGCGCCGCATGCTTGGGCGCGATGTCGGCGCGCAGCTTGATGACGATGCGGCCGTCCTTGGTGTCGAGATAGAGCGTGTGCGGCTCGGCCTCTTCGGCGCGGACCGCGGCCGGAAGCGCGGCGGCGGACAGAGCGGCGAGCGTGAAGCTGCGGCGGTCGATTGGCAATGGAGCCTCCCTTGATTGATTTGGTCAGCGGCCGGAGAGCGCGCGGCGCAGAGCCTCGACCGCCTGATGCGGGACGAAGGGCGAGACATCACCCCCGAGTGAGGCGATCTGCCGTACGAGCGTCGCGGTGATGTGCCGGACCGCCGGAGAAGAGGGTAGAAAAATGGTTCTGATCTCCGGCGCCATGGCGAGATTCATCCCCGCCATCTGCATTTCATAGTCGAAATCGGCTCCGTCGCGCAATCCGCGCAGGATCAGCCCGGCGCCATGGGCGCGCGCCGCCTCGACCGCGAGCCCAGCGAAGGAGACCACCTCGAAGCGGCAGGAGCGGGCTTCGTCGAGCTCGGCGCAGACCGTCTCGATGAGCGCGACGCGTTGCTCGAGCGGGATGAGGGGCGTTTTGCCGGGATGCGCGCCTAGGGCGATGACGAGCCGGTCGCAGAGGCTCGCCCCGGCGCGGATCACATCCACATGGCCGAGGGTGAGCGGGTCGAAGGAGCCGGTATAGAGCGCCGTGCGAGTCATTGAGCGGATATAGGGGATTTTCTGCTTCGCGTAACCTGCGTGCCGCGTCCCTTCTCCCGTTCCGGGAGAATGTGGCCTCGCGAAGCCGGGTCGGATGAGGGTTCGTTGGGAACCGCGGCCGCCCTCATCGATCGCATCCGCGCGACAAACTCCCCTGCAAGCAGGTCTAATGATCCGACATCGTCATATAATCTTCCACGCGGCACCAGCCTGTATAGTCACAGGCTACAGCGACCATATAGAAAGCCACGAGGACGAGGAAGAGCAGGAGCCACATTGCTCCCCCCAACCACAGGATCGCAGACAAGATGCGAGAAATCGCCTCGATCATGTTGTGACCCTCCCTAACCCGTCCGGCCTCCTCTTACCCCAGGCTCGCCTTCACCGTCTCGATCAGCTGCTTCAGGCTGAAGGGCTTGGGCAAAAAGCCGAAATCGCCCTCGGGCAGATTCTTGGCGAAGGCCTCTTCGGCGTAGCCCGAGACGAACACCACCTTCGCCGTGACGCCACGCTTGCGCAGTTCCGCGAACATTGCGGGGCCATCCATCTCCGGCATCACCACATCGGAGACGATGAGGTCGATGCGCTGGCCCTCGCGCTCCACCACTTCCAGCGCCTCGAGGCCGGAGGCGGCCTCCATCACATTATAGCCGCGCGAGCCCAGCGCCCGCGCCGCAAAGGCGCGAACCGCATCCTCGTCCTCGACCAGCAATATCGTCCCCTGCCCCGTATAATCGGCGGCGGGCTTGGCGGCCTCGGGCTTGACGGCGATTTCGCCGACCTCCGGCTCGTGCCGCGGCAGGAAAATGCGGAACACCGTCCCGCGCCCGACCTCGCTCGCCGGGAAGACGAAGCCGCCCGATTGTTTGACGATGCCGAACACCATGGAGAGGCCGAGTCCCGTGCCCTTGCCCACCTCCTTGGTGGTGAAGAAGGGCTCGAAAATCTTGGCCATCACATCGGGCGCTATGCCCGAGCCATTGTCCTCGACCTCGATCAGCACATATTCGGCCGGCGTGAGCGAGGCCTCGCCGAAGGCGGCGCAATCGCCGGCGGCGATATTGCGCGTGCGCAGCTGGATGCGGCCGCCCGACTCCGGCATGGCGTCGCGGGCGTTCACCACCAGATTGATGATGACCTGCTCGAACTGATTGATGTCGGCCTTCACGAACCACAGGTCGCGGCCGTGCTTCAAATCGACCTCGACCTTCTCGCCGACGAGCCGGCGCAGCAGCAATTGCAGCTCCGAGAGCACGTCTCCGAGCTGCAGCACCTGAGGCCGTAGCGTCTGCCGGCGCGAGAAGGCGAGCAGCTGGCGGGTGAGCCCGGCGGCGCGATTGGCCGTCTGCTTGATCTGAATAATGTCCTGGAAGGACGGATCGGTCGGCCGGTGATTGGCGAGCAGAAGATCGGAATAGCCGAGGATGGCGGTGAGCATATTGTTGAAATCATGCGCCACGCCGCCGGCGAGCTGGCCGACCGCCTGCATCTTCTGCGATTGGGCGAAACCCTCCTGCAGCTTTCTGTGCTCGGTGGTGTCGAGCGCATAGATCGTCGCGCCCTTCTTGCCGGCGTCCTCTGAAGGGGCGACGAAGAAGCGCGCCGAGCGCGTCGGCAGGCCGTCCTCCTCCTCGAGCGCGGCGTCGATCGGCGGCATGTCGCCGCGATTGTCGAGCGCGGCGGCGATCGCCTCCTCGAGCGCGGGGCGGTCGCGCTCGACGACGCTGGCCAATACGGGCCAAGCCGAGCCGCCGCCCTTCATCGCCTGCGGCAGCAACTTGGCGAAGGCCGCGTTGGAGCGCGTGACCTTGCCGTCCGGGTCGACGGCGGCGATCGCCATGGGCGTCGAATTGAAGAATCGCGCGAATCGCACCTCGGCGGCGCGCAGATCCTCCTCCGGCTCCTCGCCGGCGGTGCGGTTCAGCACCAGCGTCCGCGACGCCCCCGGCGCGCCATCCTGGCCGAAGGCGACGCGATGCAGAAGCCGCACCGGCAGCGAGCGGCCGTTGCGGCGCTTGAGATCGAGATCGATCTGCGCGGTCCGCACCTCGCCCGAGCCGCCGGTGATGGCGGTGAGCAGCGTCGAACCATTGTTGGCGACGATATCCGCGAGCGCGACGCCGCCGGAGCCGACCTGTGTGAGATCATAGCCGAGCCAGCCCGCGAGCGTCTTGTTCATATAGGAGATCGCCCCATCCGGGCCGGCCGAGAAAAAGCCCGCGGGCGCATGATCGAGAAAGTCGATCGCGTGCTGGAGCTCCTGGAAGACATTCTCCTGCCGCTGGCGGTCGGCGGTCGCGTCGACGACTGTCCACAGATTTGCGTGGCGCGGTCCGTCGCGGTCGAGCGGGCGCACGCGGATGCGATACCAGCCGACCTCGGCGTCGCCGGTGAGCGGCGGGACGAGCCGCACATCCTCGGCATGGGCGCGTCCGGCCCGCGCCGCCTGAGCGAGGCGGTAGATCGCCTCCGACACCTCGGCCGGTCCGGAGAACAGTCGCTCGACCGTCAGCAGCCCGGCGGGATCGCGCGATCCGCAGAGCTCGAGATAGGCGTCATTGGCGTAGACGATCTGCGTGTCGCCCTCGGTGACGAGCAGCCCCTCGGAGAAGGAATCGGCGATCTGCCGGGCGATGTCGAGCCGCGCCGAGCGGCCCGGAAAACGCAAGAATCCAACCGCATAGGCGAAGGCGCAGAACACGCCCGCGACGGCGAGCAGCGCCAGCAGGCCGACCGCGAATTTGGGCGCGACGGGCGCGGGCAGCAGCGACGCCACGACGATCGCGCCGACGAGAGCGACGGCGAGGGCGAGAACCAAGCCGACGTTTCCGGGGCGTTCGGTGCGATCGTAAGCGGGCGGCGCCGTCCTGTCGGTCACGGGAATCGTCTCATGGGCCGTCGCTTCGGCCGTCTGATGGGCTCCTGCGCCCGGCGAAACGCTGCGGCGCAGGCAGAATCAGGCGGAACAATGGCCCCGGCCGGGGCGCATGGCAATCGCCTTGCGCATTTTCCGCAAGCGCGAATCACGAAGAATGCACTATTAACCATTGGTTAACCTTTGGGGCGCGCTTGCGTCTAAAGCTGATAGACTGCATGCTTGCGCCGCGTCACGACGAAAGAAAAACCGATTCATGCCGTCCAGCATCACACAGTCGCAGCTCCTGCCGATACTCGCCGCAATAGTCGCGTTCCTGTTCGCGGCGCTGCTGCTCGTCTACATCTACCGGCTCTTGTTCGGACGACGCATCAAGGCTCCTGGGCCGCGCAATCGCCCCCGCCGTCTCGACATCGTCGATACTTTCGACGTCGACGGCGACCGGCAGTTGGTCATCGTGCGGCGCGACAATGTCGAGCATCTTCTGCTCATCGGCGGCCCCAATGATCTACTGGTCGAGGCATCGATCAGCCGAGTAGAGGCCCGCGAGCAACGCCCGCGCGAGAAGGAAGCCTCGGCCGGCCCCGGCTGGCCGCTCGGACCGGCCGCGCCGCAGGCGCCCGCGCCGATCCTGCCGCCGCTCGGCCCGACGGCTCCACCTCTGGAGAGTGAGGCGCCCAGGTCTCCGCTGGAGCCGGTCGCGCCGCCTCCGGCGCACGGCCTAGCGCCGCTGCCGCCTGATCTTTTCGGGCCGCCGCCGACCAAGCCCGCCGCTCCGCCGGAGGCGCCCGCGCGCGCCGGAACGCCGCGTTTCACGCCGCAACGCCCCCCCTTCACCCCGACGCCGCGGCCGCCGCGGCCGGCTGCTCCGCCCTTCCTCTCGCGCGCCGCCAAGCCGGCGCCGGCCGCCGAGGCTCCGCCGCCGCCGCCGCCGCCCGCTCCTCCCGAGCCGCCGCCCGCGCCTCCCGAGCTTCCGCCGCCCGAGCCCGTGGTCGTCGAGCCGGCGCCCCCTCAGCCTCCGCCGGAGGAGCCGCCGCCCGCGCCTCCCGTCGATCCGCTCGACTCGCTCGAGGCCGAAATGGCGCGACTGCTCGGCCGGCCGGACGCCAAGCCCTGACCCGACAAAAGACCTGACCCGGCAAAAGACCTGACAAATAAAACAGCGCCCGCGGATTTCGCCGCGGGCGCTGTTTTCGATGTGGAGAAGAAAGACCGAGGCCGATCAGTCGTCCCGATAGACGCGCTCGCGGCGCTCGTGCCGCTCCTGCGCCTCGATCGACAGAGTGGCGATCGGCCTGGCGTCGAGCCGTTTCAACGAAATCGGCTCGCCTGTCTCTTCGCAATAGCCATAGGTGCCGTCTTCGAGCCGCGCCAGCGCGGAGTCGATCTTCGATATGAGCTTTCGTTGGCGATCACGCGCCCGAAGCTCGATCGCTCGGTCGGTCTCCGAAGAGGCGCGATCGGCGAGGTCTGGATGGTTCTCGTTCTCGCTCTGCAGAGTAGCGAGCGTCTCGCGGCTCTCTTGCAGTATTTCATCTTTCCACGCGAGCAGCTTGCGCCTGAAATACTCGCGCTGCCGGTCGTTCATGAAATCTTCTTGCTCGGACGGTCTGTAGCTCGCGTCTAGATCCACCGCCATGGCCGCGAATCCTCCCTAAGCCTGAACGCGGCGTCTATATAGCCGCGCCGCTCGGGTAGCACAATCACTTCGTCGGCGTCTCATTTACCGAGCGAAAGCGTGGCCGCGAGGTTGGAGTCGATCTTGTCGAGGAAGCCGGTGGTCGACAGCCATTTCTGATTATGGCCGACGAGCAGAGCGAGATCCTTGGTCATGAAGCCCTGCTCCACCGTCGCGACGCAGACCTGCTCCAGCGTCAGGGCGAAGCGCGCCAGCGCGTCATTTCCGTCGAGCTTGGCGCGATGGGCGAGCGCCCGCGTCCAGGCGAAGATGGAGGCGATGGAATTGGTCGAGGTCGCGTGGCCCTTCTGATGCTCGCGATAATGGCGCGTCACCGTGCCATGCGCCGCCTCCGCCTCGACGGTCCTGCCGTCCGGCGTCATCAGCACGCTGGTCATCAGGCCGAGCGAGCCGAAGCCCTGCGCCACCGTGTCGGACTGGACGTCGCCATCGTAATTCTTGCAGGCCCACACATAGCCGCCGGACCATTTGAGCGCCGAGGCGACCATATCGTCGATCAAGCGATGCTCATAAGTGAGGCCCTGCGCCTGGAACTGCGTCTTGAACTCGGCGTCGAACACTTCCTGGAACAAATCCTTGAAGCGCCCGTCATAGGCTTTGAGAATCGTGTTCTTGGTCGAGAGGTAGAGGGGGAATTTGCGGTTCAGCGCAAAATTCATCGAGGCGCGGGCGAATTCGCGGATCGAATCGTCGAGATTGTACATCGCCATTGCGACGCCGGCGCCGGGGAAGCGGAACACTTCCTTCTCGATGATCGTCCCGTCATCGCCCTCGAATTTCATCGTGAGGCGGCCCTTGCCGGGCGTGCGGAAATCGACGGCGCGATATTGATCGCCGAAGGCGTGGCGGCCGATCACGATCGGCTGCGTCCACCCGGGCACGAGGCGCG
>Ga0265328_10000833_pt1 | contig 14273 bp, 10 predicted proteins | sample 41624metaG_FD_202086 | JGI IMG/M metagenome (GOLD analysis project Ga0265328, IMG submission 202086) | Rhizosphere microbial communities from Carex aquatilis grown in University of Washington, Seatle, WA, United States - 4-16-24 metaG | ecosystem: Host-associated > Plants > Roots > Rhizosphere...
TGCAGTCGTTGTCCTTCTGATCGCAGAGCTCGGGCGCGCCGGGATACACCTTCTCGTTGAAGTCGTCGCAGTCGCCGGCGACGGGCGCGAAGCTGAAAGGCTGGCTGCAATCGTGGCGAACGGGGGCCGCGGGATCGGAGGTTCCGAATCCGTCTCCATCCTGATCGCGGTAGTAGGTCTGGCCGGTGCATCCGCTCGCGAGCGAGAAGCTGCCCGAGCCAGCGCCGTCCCCGCCCGGGGAGCCGTCCCCGTTGGCGGACAGCCCGTACGCGACGAAGACCACCCCCGTCGGGGTGGGAGCGCTCCAGGACGCCTCGAAGGTGGTCACGCCCCCGGAGCCGGTGCGCGGCGTGGTGTGGGTGACACCGGTGTCGTTGGCCAGGGTCCCGGCCTCGATCGCCTTGAAGGTCCCGGGACCGGCGGAGTCGGTGGTGAGATAGAACCCGGCGACGGCACCGTTGGTGGCGGACACCGTGACCGTCACGGTGACGGCCTGCCCGACGCTGGGGTTCACCGGGTCGGCGCTCACGGTGACGGTCGGCGTCTGCCCGCCCGTGTGACACCCCGAGCATCCCGCGGACGCGATGCCGTTGCGCTTGGCGAGCGCGCTCCGGGGCGCCGTGGCCGCGCCCGCGGCCAGCAGGGCGATGGCCAGGAACCGCGGAACGGAGAGACGGAGACGGAGACGGAGACGCAGGTTCACGCGAGATCTCGGTTGCCGGTCAGAGCATACACGGCTCGGGACCTCTTCTCGGTGCTCCAGTGTCTTTCGCTAGTGCTGCCTTGCCGCAGGGGGCAGCCCGCTGGGGCGACGGGTCGACCCAGCGCCTTCCGTGATGGTCCATGGCAGCGCGGTGAGGCGCCGCGGCAGCGTGCGGGGCAAGAGCTCGAGGGCCACGATGGTGGCGTCGTCCTTGAGGGCGCCGCGGCGAGCGGCGTGCTCGAAGACGAAGGTGCACAAGCCCTCGGGCTCTCCGGGCGCGCGGGCGATGGAGCTCTCGAGCGCCGACAGACCGAGGGGATCCTCGGCCGCGGTGAAGACGTCGCTGATCCCGTCGGTGGCGACCACCAGGACGCCCCCGTCCGTCAGGTCGAGGCTCGTCTCGACGTAGCGGGCGTCGGGGAACATCCCCACCGCGGGGCCGATTGACACCGGGAGCACCCGCGCACCCCTGATGGACTTGAAGACGGGGGGCAGGTGCCCGCCCACCGCGATGGACGCCCGCCGCCGGCGCGCATCCACGTCGATGCACACCATGCCCGCGAGGATGTCCGATGGCCACCGGCCCTGCACCGCGAGGTTGATGGCCTCGAGCACGTGCGCTGCGCAGGCTCCTTGCTGCGAGGCCACCCTCGGCAGGCCCGCGAGCCGCTCGGTCAGCGTGGACCGGTATCTCGCCGCCCGTGCGCCGTGCCCGGTGACGTCGCCGACCACGAGCACCAGCCGGTCGGGCGCCGTCTCGAGAGCGCGGCTGAAGTCCCCCCCAGGTCCATCGACCTCTTCCGTCCGCGTCGCCACACGCATCGCGAGATGACTGGTCGTCTCGCATCGATGGGACATTTCATCACCTCGATGCAGGACCGAGGCCGAATCCCACCTCGTGCGCTTCGTTGTTCCCCGCCGCACAGCCAGCCCCGATGGCCCACCTGGCTCCCGCTGGAGATGCGGCACGGGCGCGCAAGGCTTGCTCTCCCGGTGGCCGGGCCGTGCAGGTTCTGCGCGCCCCCACGGCCCCCGGCGCGGGGCGGACAGATCATCGGTCAGGGCAGCGTCGGTGGCGCCGTGGTGGGGCGGAGCAGCACGATGGTCCGTGCACGCGCGAATCCTGCCGGGTCGGAATCCTTCAAGTAGATCTTGATGTGTTCCGGCCGCGCGGCGAGCGCCGCCGACGCCAGCGCCACCCCGATGCGCTCGAGGCTGGCCGCCTCCTCCTGTGGAGGGCCCACATGCAACACCCGCCCTGCCCGCTCGGCAGGGACCACCTCCAGGAAGACCCCACCGAGCACGGTGTTTCCCTCGAGCTTTCCCCCTTTGCGGGTCACGAGCTCCTGCTTCACGGCCTCGAGGTCAGCCGTGGTGACGTCGTTCGGCAAGGCGATGCGATAACGTCGGCCGTCGCCCTCGGGCGACGTCTGCGAGGTCGAATCCCGCGGCGCCGCGAGCCTCGAAACCACCTCGAGCGGACGAACCATGAACAGGGCCTTACCGGCGCGCTTGCGGGCGAACTTCAAGGCGTAAGCCGTCCCATAGAGCACGCGCAATGCGTCGGCGGATACGCGGTCGAGATCGGGGACATCGGGGGCATCGAGTACGTCGCGGACATCGCGGACATCGCGGACATCGATGGACAGACACCGGCGCCTCGGCAAGGACACGACGTCGGCCTCAGCCTTAGCGTTCGAAAATGCTGCTGGGAGCCACGGGCTCGGGTCCCCTCCCCCGTTCCCACGTCGCGCGGAGGCGGGGCTTGGCCGATTCTTCGAGGGAGCCTGGGGATCGATCAGCGTGGAATCATCCATGTTGTCGATCCCGGTCATTGCCAGCGCCATGCCAGCACCTTGCAGCCCGCGCCAAACGAAGAACGACGTCGCACCCACATGGGGAGCGACGTCGTCGGGGACCGGCCAGGCTGATCCGACTACCGGCCGCGCTTGCGGCGCAGGACCAGTCCGAGTCCGACCAGAGCCGCGCTCGCCAGCAGCCCCGTGCCCCGCCGCGGGCCGGAGCCCACCGCATCCATGCTGCAAGCGCACCCGCTCGATGAGCTCGACGGGGTGGCCGCGGCGCCGGTATCGCCGGCCGCGCCCACCGCGCCGCCGGTCCCCAGGCTGCCGATGGCGCCGCCCGACGTGAAGACGACCGTTGCCCCGCCCGAGCCATTCACCACGACCGGAGCCCCCCCGCTGCTGGTCACCGCCGCGCCGCCGCTCCCGGTCGTCGGGCCGCTGGTCGCTCCGCCGCTCGCGTCGACGCCGCCCGTCCCGGTCGCGCCGCCGCTGCCGCCCGCCGGCGGACCCTTCGCCCCACCTGCGCCGGGGCCCCCTCCCGCCTTACCGCCCGAGCCCGCCGCGGGAACCCCCGCGTCACTCGCCGGCGGGGGGGTCACCGCCATCCCGGTGATGGCCGCGGCCACCAGCTGCGCGATCTTGGTCGACCCCGCGTCGCTGGTGTGCTCGCCATCCGAATCCTTCATCGGAGGTTGAATGAAGAGCTCCGGGTGCCCGGTGAACGCCGTGAAGAGGTCGACGGTCGGGAGGCTGTACTTGGTCGCGAGCATGGTGACCACGTCCGACTGAGGGCTGGTCTTGTACCCGTTGTCCGGGCCGTCCATGCCATTCGGGATCGGGATCAAGGTCGACGCGAAGATCTTGGGTTTGCTGGGCAGCGCCTGAAACTTCATGATGATGTCCTCGTACCCGGTCTGGAAGGCCGGAACCGAGAACGCGGCGAGCGCCGTCATCGCGGACTTTCCCCAGTCGTGGCGTCCCCAGGAGCCGATGACCACGATGTCCGGGGCGAACGCCACGGCCGCGTTGTAGTTCTTCCCGCCGACGTACGGGTGCGTCTCGGAGTGCACGTAGCCGCCGATCACCGAGGCGCAGCAATCCCCGTAGTTCATGACCTGGTATCCGGCGCCGAGCAGGTCCTGGAGCTTGCGCGGGTACTCCTGCATGCCCGGGGGCTGGGCCTCCGGCGATCCCGGAAACAGATCGCTATGCGTGGTCTGCTCTCCGATACAGGCGACCTTGATTGGCGCGGCCGCCACCCCCCCCACCTCCGGGACTCCGAGAAAAACCAGACCCCCGAGCAACATGGCCGGGGCGAAGCGGAGACGGACGGCTGGGTGCATGATCATGGATTCTCCAAGAGGTGGTGGTTGTCTGCGGCTCGACGCACCGGCGCGCATTGCATTTCGCTCCGCGTGTCGGGCATCGGTGAAAAGTTCGGGAAAGGAAGCCCCACCCCAAGACCCACCCACCGGGCCACCCGGCCACACACCTCGGGCTCTCTGATTGCACTCCAAGCTCGTTCGCTGAACCCCCTTCTGGCTCAGACCCATCGTGTTCGGACCAGAGGCCCCGGGCCTCGAATTCACGGCGATGCTCAGGTCGAAAGACCGAGCCCGACGAACGGACCGCTGTTCGGCACCCAACCGAACCCGGTGACCGGATCGCCCATGATGTTGCTGATGGTGCACCCGAGCCGCTGGTGGATCTGGGTGCCGGCGTTGACCATGTACCCCGTCTTGCTGAGCTTGCCGGCGGCCCCGCCGATGAAGGCGATCGGGTACCCGTTGATCCCGTGCGGGCCGGTGGCGAGCTCGTTGCCCCAGACCACGAGCGAGTTGTCGAGCGCGGTCTTCCCGTTGGCCTGCGCGAAGCCCGCCAGCTTCTGCCCGAGGTACTGCATGAGCTGCGCGTGGTACTTCCCGACGCCCTCCATCACGGTGCCCGCCACCGCGTCCGAGCCGTTGTCCTTGTGGGCGATGTCGTCGTGGAAGTCGGCGCGCATCCCCGCCAGGTTCAGCCAGTCGTAGTGGTAGTGGTCCCCGCCCCGCCCGAACTGGAAGGTGATGATGCCGATCATGTTGCACGCCACGGCGCTGGCGATGAAGTCCATGAACAGGGTGTTGAGGGTGGGCGCGCTCATCTCGTTGTTGGTGCCGGCGGTGGAGACCCCCGTCATGGACGGCTTCACCGACGAGCAGCCCGCAGCGCGCGGGGTGTTGCTGGCGGTCAGGTTGGTCGCCAGCCGCATCTCGAGGTCACGCACCGCCGTCAGGTGGGAATCGATCTTGTTGCGCTCGGAGGCCCCGAGCCGGGCCTGCAGCGTCGTCAGATCCTGGGCGACGGCATCCAGCACCGACTGACGCTGCTGGAGCCGCAGCTTGGCGGCCGCCGCGGCCGCGTCGGCCGTCGCCGTGCTGGTCCCGCCGGTGGCCGGCGCCGGGGTGGTGACGGCACCGAAGACGTCGGTGTAGATCTGATAGAGATCGGTCCGGCAGGCCTCCTGGAGCCCCGGCGCGGTGCACACGAAGGACGCTCGGCCGGCGTTGATGAGCCGGTAGTTCGCGACGATCACCCCACAGTGGAGGGTCGGGAACGGCTGGGTGAAGGTCAGCTTCTTCTTGAGGATCTGATCGACCGAAGGCCCGCCGCCGAAGGGCGCGCCCATCGAGATGTTGTCCACCCCGGAGTAAAGGCCGTGCCAGCCCCAGTCATGACCGTTGCCCACCGGCGAGCCCATCTTGTTGAGGTTCACGCCGTTGATGAGGGTGGTCTTCGGCCCGACCACCGGATCGGTGAGCAGGTCGTGCAGGATCGGTGAGTCCCAGGTGGTCCCGGTGGGCCAGAAGCTGGTCTGGTGGGTCCCGTTGGTCTGCATCATGAGGACCAGGTTCGGGCGCACCGGCGTGGCGGTCTGAGCGAAGGCTTGCTTGAGGAAGGTCGGGACGAGGAGCGTCGAGCCGGCCGCCCGCATGAGCGTGCGCCGTGAGAACTCGAAGTTGGCGGTGGATTTCATCGGTCATCCTTCCGGTTCACGAAGTTGGGATCGACCACGTACGACATGACCAGGTCCTTGATGTGTCCCCCCGCCGCCTGAAACTTGTTCGCCCAGGTCTGGATCACGCAGGTATCGGCGTCGGTGGTGGCGCGGGTCTGCGCGAAGCTGAAGAAGTGGTTGACCATGCAGGTCTGGGCCATCTGGCTCTGTGCCAGCTTCATCGAGAGCTGGGCCGGACCGACGAAGTTTCCGTCCACGTCGGTCCTGGTCAAGACCCCGGACGAATCCACCTGGAGGCCATTCTCCATGCTGCGGAAGCGACCGATGCCGTCCATCTGCTCGAAGCCGTAGCCGATCGGGTCGAAGGACAGGTGGCAGCCCGAGCAGGCGGGATCCTGCTCGTGGACCTCGAACTTCTGGCGGGTGGTGGTCTTGGCGTCGGTGGAGTCGATCGGGTTGGTCATGGCGGCCGCGGGCGGCGGGGGCGGCGTGACCTGGCAGAGGAGCTGCCGGCGGACGAGGAGGCCCCGCTCGACCGGATTCGAGCTCACGTCGGAGGCGTGATAGCTCAGCACCCCCGGCAGCGACAGGATGCCGCGCCGCTTGGTCGGATCCAGCTGTCCGCCGACCAGATCGGAGCCGTAGATCGGGGCCAGCGCCGCCGGGATGTTGGTGCTGACGCCGTTCATGAAGGAGGCCATCGTCCCCATCCCCTTGGCGAGCTGGGTCGACACGAACTGGTCGAACTCCTGCTGCATCCCGGCCGCGATGGCGTCCGTGAAGGTGGGGTACACGTCCGGGGACTTGGGGGCGGTGTTGATCGGGGCCATGTCCATCCAGCCCACGATGAAGCGGGTCATCTCCACGGTGGCGCGATCCGCACCGAGCATGCGGGTGGCCTCGGTCTGGATCGCCGCGGGCGAGCCGAGCCCGGTGGTCTCGGTGGTCTTCATCAAGGTCGCGTCCGGCCGCGAGCCGCTGAGCAGGAACGACAGCTGCGAGGCGATCTCGTAGTTGGTGAGCGGAACCGGCTGCTGGGGGGTCGGCGGCGCGCTGGGATCGCCGAGCTCGCTGACGTAGATGAGATTCGGCGACTGCAGCACGAGCTCGATGCCGAGCCGCACCGAGGTCGCGTAGTCCTGCCCCAGCGCCGCCACGGCGCTGGCGCGCGTGAACTCGGGATCGGTCATGGGCCGACCGTAGGCCTGCTTGGCAAAGGCCTTGATGAAGCTCTGCAGACAGGCCGTCGAGCCACCCGCCGTCGTGCAGGGGGCGAGGACCGTCGGGTTGGCCTGCGCCGAGAGGGTGGCCGCGAGATCGGAGACCGTCTGCTGCCAGGAATCGGTGACCTGCGAGAAACCGTCGTCGAGATTGTCGAAGCCCTCGACCAAGGGATCGTCGGGCAGGGCGGTCAGGACCGCCTGGCCCGCCGGGGCTCCAAGAAGATCCGTCACGACGTTCGCGTATTCCCGCCGCGACAGGCGGCGGATCCGGCGGCTCGTCACGATGGTGTCGCAGGCGGCCACGGCGCCCGTTCCGCCCGTCACGGGGGGAGTCCCGCCCGTGGAGCCGGTGGTACCGGATCCAGTCGTCCCCGTGCCCGTCCCACCGACCGCGGTGGACCCAGTCCCGGTCCCACCCACGGCCGTGGTCGTGCCGGTACCGGACCCGTTTCCGTTTCCGTTCCCGACTCCGCCGGGCGCGGTGTTCGTCGCTCCGTTCCCGCCCGACGTCTGTCCGGTCGACTTGCCCCCGGTCCCCGTGACCTGTCCCGAACAGCCGGCCAGCAGCAGCGCAACGGCAGCCATGAGGGTCCCGGCGCCCGACCCGCGACGACGCGGAGCGGCGAGCGCGGGCCCCGAGAATCTCGAGGATCTCCTTGTCGAAGTCATCCGCATGGTGCTTGGCATATCGGTCAGTAAGGGCGACCGAGCGCATGTTTCGGGTCTGCGATTTCCGCCGGGCGCAGGCGGGGTTAGGCGACGTGCCCGGGCTCACGCCCGCGCACGGAGCGCGTCACCAATAGGGGTGCGGAGCCGCGTGAGGTGGTAGTGTCCGGAGCGCTTTCTGGCGGGCGGGCTCGGTCGCCGGGTGACGCGTCGTTCGGTCTGGCACTCAGGCATCGGCCTGACGGCGGTCGGGCGGTCCGCGACCTGGCCAGGCTGGACGCGCCGCGCTCGACCACACAGACCGTGACCACAGACGAGGGACCCGACGTGCACGCACCCATCCCCACCTCTCACCGCACCCGTCACACCACCCATACCCATGAGGAAGGCTGACCGATGGCCCTGCCCGGGCGCCGGTTCGTTCCGCTCGCTCTCGTGGTCCTCGCCCTCGGCGCCGCGGGAGGGGTGGCCTGGCGGTGGAGGCAGGCGCACCAGAAGGCGCCGGTCGAGTTCGAGACCGTCGCGGTCGACACCGGTCGTATCGTCTCACGCGTCACCGCCACCGGCACCCTGTCGGCCCTGGTGACCGTGCAGGTGGGCAGCCAGGTCTCGGGGCGAGTCCAGAAGCTCTTCGTCGACTTCAACTCGCAGGTCAAGAAGGGCCAGCTCATCGCGACCATCGATCCACAGCTGTTCGCGGCGAACGTCGAGCAGAGCCGGGCCAACCTGCTCGCGGCGGTGGGAAACGCCACCAAGGCGGAGGCCCAGCAGAAGGATGCGCAACGGCAGTTCGAGCGCGCGCGCAGCCTGGTCGAGCGCAAGCTCATCGCGCAGGCGGACTTCGACACCGCCGAGGCCAACCTGGCGGTGGCCCGAGGCCAGACGGCGGCGGCCGAGGGCGCGGTGGCGCAGGCCAAGGCCGGGCTGCACCAGTCGGAGGTCAACCTCGAGTACACCAAGATCGTCTCGCCCACCGATGGCGTGGTCATCTCGCGGAGCGTCGACGTGGGCCAGACCGTGGCCGCGGCCATGCAGGCCCCCACCCTCTTCGTGATCGCGCAGGATCTCCGCAAGATGCAGGTCGACACCTCGGTGGCCGAGGCGGACATCGGCAAGCTCCAGGCGGGGATGCCCGCCAGCTTCTCGGTCGACGCCTACGCGGGGACGCGCTTCCGCGGGCGCATCCGCCAGATCCGCAACGCCGCGCAGACCGTGCAGAACGTGGTCACCTACGACGCGGTGATCGACGTCGACAACGACGATCTCCGGCTGCGGCCGGGCATGACGGCCAACGTGACCTTCATCTGGGCGGAGAAGGACGGCGCCTTGCGGGTGCCGAACGCGGCCCTGCGCTTTCGCCCCTCGTCGGAGATCCTGAGGGCGCTGGGGATGCCCCCGCTGCCGGGGAGCGGAGGCCCGGGGGCCGGGCGCGCGGGCGGAGGCACGCAACGGACGCGGGCCGGCGGAGGCGACGGCCCCGCCGGGGGAGGCCCGGCCGGCGCGGCCGGCGGTGGCGCGGCGCGCGTCGCGCGCGGGGGCGAAGGGACTGGACGTCCGGCCACCGGGACGGCGACTGGGACCGGGACAGGGGCCGGAGGCGCCGGCCGGGGTGGCGGGGGGCGGACCACCGAGGAAGCCTCGGACCGGCGAGCCGTCTGGGTCCTCCGCCTCGGACGGCCGCAGTCGGCGCCGGTGCGGACCGGGATCAGCGACGGCAGCCTGACGGAGATCGTCGAGGGCCCGCTGCACGACGGTGATCTCGTGGTGGTCGATGCGTCCCTGGCGGGCTCGGCGGATTCGCCGAGCGGGTCGAGCGGGACGCCCGGCGGGGCCCCGCCCGGAATGCGGCGCCTCTTCTAGTCGTCTCGGCAGGCATCACCCGGGGACTCACCGCATGGCGCTCATCGACCTCGACAAGATCTCCAAGGTTTACCGCATGGGGGACATGGAAGTTCATGCGATGCGTGAAGTCTCGCTCGCGGTCGAGGAGCGCGAGTTCGTGGCGGTCATGGGGTCGTCGGGCTCGGGCAAGTCGACGCTCATGAACATCATCGGATGCCTCGACCGCCCATCGAGCGGGATCTATCGCCTGGACGGGCGCGAGGTCTCCCGGCTCGACCGGAAAGAGCTGGCCCACGTCCGCAACCGCACGCTCGGGTTCGTCTTCCAGAGCTTCAACCTGCTCGCACGGACGAGCGCGCTCGACAACGTCGAGCTGCCCCTGGTCTACGCAGGCGTCCCGGCCCGGGAGCGGCACGCCCGGGCCAAGCAGGCGCTCGAGCGGGTGGGGCTCGGCCAGCGGCTCGATCACCACCCGAACCAGATGTCGGGCGGCCAGCAACAGCGGGTGGCCATCGCCCGGGCGCTGGTGTCCGGACCACGTGTGATCCTGGCCGACGAGCCCACCGGCAACCTCGACTCGCGCACCAGCATCGAGATCATGGCGCTCTTCCAGGAGCTCGGCGCCGCCGGCATCACCGTCCTGCTCGTCACCCACGAGCCGGACGTCGCGGCCTATGCCGCGCGGGTGGTGGTGATGCGCGATGGCCACGTCGTCAGCGACGCGCGCCAGGCGCCGCGCCCGGCGGCGCCGGACCTGTTGACGGCCCCGCCGGCCACGACCACGACCACGGGCAACACCACGAACACGGGCACCACCACGGGGAGCGGCCCGGCCGCCGCGGGCGCGCTCCCCGTCGCCCCCAAGGGAGCCTCCGCATGAACCCACTCGAGACCTTCCGGGTCGCCCTCCGGGCCCTCGTCCGCAACAAGATGCGCTCGTTCCTGACGGTGCTCGGCATCATCATCGGGGTGGGCGCGGTCATCGCGATGGTGGCGATCGGCGAGGGCGCCAAGGCCCGGGTCGAGGAGTCCTTCGCGTCGATGGGCTCGAACCTGTTGATCGTGCTGCCGGGCAGCACGAGCTCGGGGGGCGCGCGGGGAGGGTTCGGCTCGATGCCCACCTTGACCTGGGACGATCTGCGGGCGGTGCGCAGCGAGATATCGAGCGTGCGTTACGCGGCGGCGGTGCTGCGCAGCACGGTGCAGGTGGCGAGCGAGGACCAGAACTGGAGCACCAGCGCCAGCGGCACCTCGCCCGAGTACTTCTCGATTCGAAGCTGGAGGGTGGCGAACGGCCGCTCGTTGCTCGATTCGGACGTCGAGACCTCCACCAAGGTCGTGGTGCTCGGCCAGACCGTGGTCGACAAGCTGTTTGGCGCATCCGCCGACCCGGTGGGGCAGACCGTGCGCATCAAGAACATCCCCTTCGAGGTGGTGGGGGTGCTGGCGAAGAAGGGGCAGTCCGCCATGGGGCAAGACTACGACGACGGGGTCTTCGTCCCGCAGACCACCTTCCAGTCCAAGATCCAGGGCGGGCTGCAGAAGTTCCTGTCCGGGACCATCTTCATCGGGGCGACCTCGGCCGAGGGCACCGCGCGCGCGGAGGCGCAGATCACCTCGCTCTTGCGCGACCGTCACCACATCGCGCCCGGGGCCGACGACGACTTCTCCATCCGCAACCTCACCGAGATGGCCAATGCCCAGCAGGAGGGCACCAAGACCCTCACCACCCTGCTGGCCAGCATCGCCGCGGTGTCGCTGCTGGTGGGTGGCATCGGGATCATGAACATCATGCTGGTCAGCGTCACGGAGCGCACCCGGGAGATCGGGGTACGCATGGCGGTGGGGGCGACCCCGCTCAACATCCTGCTGCAGTTCCTGGTCGAAGCGCTGACCCTGGCGGTGGCGGGCGGCATCATCGGGGTGGCGATCGGGATCTTCACGGCCGGGCGGCTGGCGGCCAAGTTCGGCTGGCCGGTCCTGATCCGCCCCGACGTCGTCGCCATCTCGGTGGGCTTCAGCGCCCTCGTTGGTGTGGTGTTCGGGCTCTACCCAGCCCGAAAGGCCTCGAACCTCGACCCGATCGAGGCGCTGCGGTACGAGTGAGCCCCATGCGACCACGACGTGAGATGCCCGCCGGGCGCCCCGCAGGCATGGAGGCGGCGACCGGCCAGGCTGCCCGCATGGCCGGGCACGACAACGACGACGAGCCTGCCGGCAACGGCGGGGAGCGCCGACGGAGGCCGCCGGTCGGGCTCGGTCACCGGCGACGCCGGCACGCGCGGCTCGTCCCTTGCCTCGCCCTCGTCCTTTTGGGCCATGCCGCCGCCGGGGCGCCTCCGACCGAGGCGGCGAGCGGACCCTTGACGCTGGCCGAGGCGCTCGAGATGGCGCGGGCCAACCAGCCTGCGCTGCGACAGGCGGAGGGTGCCCGCACGGTGGCGGACGCCCAGGCCGATCTGACGCGCGCCCCGCTCTTGCCCCAGCTCACCGCCAGCGGAGGCTACGCGCGGGCCACCGCCAACTTCGTCGCGCCCGCCGGCTCGCTGCCGACCAACGTCGGGGGCGCGGGGGCGGCGTCGAGCTTCGACAACTACGGGTTCTGGCGCTTCGGCGTGGCGGGCAGCCAGCTCATCTGGGACTTCGGGCAAACCCTGAACCACTGGCGTGCGGCCGAGGCGAGCCGTGCGGCGCAGGCCGAGAGCGTGCGGGCGACGGCGGCGCAGGTCGACTACAACGTGCGCATCGCCTTCTTCACCGCGCGGGCTGCCCGCGAGCTGGTGAAGGTCGCGACGGACACCCTCTCCAACCTCGAGAAGCACCTGGCGCAGATCCAGGGGTTCGTCGAGCTCGGGACCCACCCCGAGATCGATCTGTCGCAGGCGCGCGCCGATCGGGCCAACGGGCGGGTGCAGCTCATCAACGCCGAGAACGCCTACGACGTGGCCCGCGCCCAGCTCAACCTGGCCATGGGCGTCGAGCGCGCGGTCGACTACGAGCTCTCGGACGACGGGCTCACCGCCGTGGACGGCGAGGACGCCGACGTGGGCAAGCTGGTCGACGAAGCCGCCCGCGCCCGACCCGAGATTGGCAACCTGAGGCTGCTGGTCGAGAGCCAGGAGCTCCAGCTGCGCTCCGCGCGCGAAGGGCACCTCCCGAGCCTCGGCCTCAACGCCAGCTTCACCGACAATGGCCCGGCGCTCGACCGGCTGACCTGGAACGCCTCGACCTCGCTGGTGCTCAGCGTCCCCATCTTCCTCGGCGGCCAGATCGACGCCCAGACCCGCCAGAGCCGTGGCCAGCTCGTGCAGGCGCGGGCCCAGCTCGATCTCGAGCACCAGCAGGTGCGGCTCGATGTCGAGCAGGGCCGGCTCGGGGTGCGCGCCGCCAAGGCCGCCATCTCCGCGGCCGCCGACGCGCTGGCCAACACCAGCGATCGCCTGCGCCTGGCCGAGGGCCGCTACCAGACGGGGGTGGGCAGCGTCATCGAGCTCGGCGACGCCCAGGTCGCGCAGACCGCGGCCGCCGCCCAGCGCGTGCAGGCGGAGTATCAGCTCTACACGGCGCGGGCGCAGCTCCTCAAGGCCCTCGGTCGCACCTGACCGCGCGCGGGCACGGGTGAGGGAACCTGCACGATCCTCGCTTGCGGTCGGGGAACGAGGTCGAGCCAGAGGCGGAGTGTCAGGGCAGGAGGACCCAGGAGAGGATGGCGTCGAACAGCTTCAGGCCGTCGGCGTTCAGCCCTGCGGCCAGGGCCTCGCGGATGGCAAACCCGGCCCGTCGGGCCGGCGCGGCCATGCCCGACATCATCGCGCCCTTCTCGTAGCCGAAGATCGCGGCGTGGGCCGGATTGCCCGGCATGGTCGCCCCGATCTTCGCCGTGGCCGCCGGGGTTCCCCATCCGAGGTCGCCTGCCTTGGCGGCGATGGTCACCATGCCGGTCGCGTCCCCCACGAGCGCGTTGCCGCCCGCGGCGATGACCACCTGCGACACGCCCGCGTCGTGGTTGCCCATGCTCGCCATCCCCATCTTGCTGAACTCCGCGTCCTCGACCACCAGCGTGGGGATCGCGATGTCCTTCAGCTTCGCCTGCAGCGGGGCCGACTCCGCGCTGCTGGAGATCACCACCAGATCAGCCCCTGCCACCGACTGCGCGGTGACGGCCGCGTCGGTGACCGACGTGACGGTGGAGAACCCCTGCGCCATGATCCGGCCGATCATCACCATGTCGCCGGGCGTGGGGGTGCCCTTGCTGGTGATCACGATGAAGGCCTTGCGGTTGCCGCCGGCGCCACCACCACCGACGGCGGAGCCACCCGTGCCGCTCCCGCCGGTCCCGCCGGGCGCGGGAACGCCGCCACGCCCCCCGACGACGGCAGCGCCCGCTCCGCCGGTCGTGCCTCCGGGCGCGCTCGCCCCGCCCGAGCCGGCTGGAACCGCGGCGCCCCCCGTCGCGACCGATGGTCCCGAGCCGCCTGACGCTGCCGGTGCTCCACCGGTCCCGGGGACGCCGGTGTCACCGCCCGAGCCCGTCGCCGAGCCGCCGCTCCCCGGGCTCGCCCCTCCGCTTCCAGGCAAAGGCGCCGTGCCACCCGAGCCAAGCGTGGTGCCGCCCGAGCCGCTAAGGCCGGAGGTGTCGCTGCCGGAGCACCCGGTCCACGCGGCCATCGTGAACGCCAAGGTGCAGGGCAACAGCAAGGTCGGCAGCGTCGGCAAGGTCGGCAAGAAGGATGCGAGGAGACCTGAGCTCCCGCGGGGACGTGAGTGTGATCGTGTCAAGCAAGCTCCATTCTGCTGGGATCGTCGCGGCGCACGGCGCACGGCGCACGGTGGAACGGGAAGGTCCGCACTGTGACGGGGGTCCCATCTCGCACTTGTAGGTCCTAACGGTGGATGCGCCCATCGACGCCCGCAGTCCGAGGCCTCAGGGGAGCTTGCGGTACGTCGTCCGGCCAGTGGGCTCGAAGCCCGTGGTGGCTCCGACCAGCGACTCGGAGTGTCCGAGGAACAGAAACCCTCCCCCGGCCAGGCGGTCG
>Ga0265328_10000851_pt1 | contig 14146 bp, 7 predicted proteins | sample 41624metaG_FD_202086 | JGI IMG/M metagenome (GOLD analysis project Ga0265328, IMG submission 202086) | Rhizosphere microbial communities from Carex aquatilis grown in University of Washington, Seatle, WA, United States - 4-16-24 metaG | ecosystem: Host-associated > Plants > Roots > Rhizosphere >...
CCGAGCCCTCACCGCTGCCGGCGACTAGTCCGGACCTCCTCACCCAACCCTCTCCTCCACGCGGACGTGGAGGAGAGGGAGAAGAACAGGCGGCGCTGCCACGCAGAGGAGATACAGGGGAGGACGAGGGAGCTCCGAAAGCCCTCTGCTCGAGAGAGAAGGGGAGGGAGCTCCGAAAGCCCTCTGCTCGAGAGTAGAAGGGGAGGGAGCTCCGAGGGCTGCTGCTCGAGAGTAGAAGGGGAGGGAGCTCCGAGGGCTGCTGCTCGAGAGTAGAAGGGGAGGGAGCTCCGAAAGCCCTCTGCTCGAGAGTAGAAGGGGAGGGAGCTCCGAAAGCTGCTGCTCGAGAGGGGAGCGAGCTCCGAAAAGGGAGGGAGCTCCGAAAGCCCTCTCCTCCACGTCTGCGTGGAGGAGAGGGTTTGGGTGAGGAGGTCCGGCCGGTCTGGCGATCAGCGGCTCGGCGCTTCGACGTGCAGATACCCCGCGACATACCACTCATGCAGCAACGCGACCGTCCGATCATCACCCGCACCTGCCAGCGGCAACCCGATCGCTCGCTCCCTCACCAACTCCTTGAATATTCGCAGCGTCCCGCGACTCCCCGCGTGTGCCTCACCATTGAAGAAGATTCGCCCCCCACGCACCAACCCCCGGCTCGGCAGCGCCAGCGCGATCCGTCCGCGCCGCGCGCGCAGCCCCCGGGCCAGCTGCTCCTCTGACATCGGGCGCGCCGGCCGCCGGAACACGTGCCGCGGCCGCGGTCGCGTCAGCAGGCGCCCGAGGAAGTCAGCGACGGCCGCGCGATTCACCGCTGCACCATTGCCTTTGCGCCCGGCCGCCCGCGCGATCGCCGCCGCGACCCTCCGCACCATCGCGTCGCCCAGCTCCAGCGGCTCCCGCGGTGGACGGAGATCCGGGTCTTCGTAGCGCGCATCGGCGTCGACCCGCGCGCCCAGCGAGGCGCCCAGATACTCGAAGAAGCTCTGCACCAGCTCCGCATGCGACGGCGCGAGGAACCCGATCGAGTAGGTGAAGCAGGGCCCCTCGGCGACGCCGCGGTGAGCGATGCCGGGCGGCAGATAGAGCATGTCGCCCGGTTCCAGCAGCCAGTCGGCTTCGGGCACGAACGATCGCAGGACGCGAATCGCCGCGCCGGGCTCGACGCTGCGGTCGCGCTGCGTGCTGATCTGCCAGCGCCGTCGCCCCGGTCCCTGCAGCAGGAACACGTCGTAGAGATCGTCGTGTGCACCGACGGTGCCGCCGTCGGCGGCGTAGCTGACCATCAGGTCGTCGATGCGCGCGGCCGGGATCATCGAGAACGCGCGCAGGATCTCCCAGCCGCCCGGCACCAGGCTCTCGATGCCGTTGACCAGCAGCGTCCAGTGGCTGGCGGGCAGCATCCCCACGTCCAGCGCGCCAAACGGTCCGTCGTGGCGCTCCCAGCGCGTGCCCCGCCGGCGCGGGTGGTGGATGACCAGGCGCGCGCGCGCGTCGGCGCGCGTCGCCAGCCTCAGGAAGCGGTCGCGGCCGATGATGCCGCGGAACCGCGGGATCGCGTGCCGCACGAGCAACGGCTGCTTCTGCCAGTAGTCGCGCAGGAAGACTGCGGGCGGCACGCGGCCGAGGATCGACTCCATGGCGCATCATATGTGAAACGCCGTCCGTCATGCGATAGTGCCGCCGTGTCCAAGACCGGTCTCCTCCTCTGTAATCTGGGGACGCCCGATGATCCGAGCCCGTCATCGGTCCGGCGCTATCTGCGCGAATTTCTGTCGGACCCGCGCGTCCTGGACATCCACCCCGTCGCCCGCTGGGCGTTGCTGAACCTGATCATCCTGCCGACGCGTCCGCGAAAGAGCGCGGCGGCGTACCGCCAGATCTGGGGGCGCGACGGCGACGGCGCGGGCTCTCCGCTGCTCAAGCACAGCCTGGATCTGACGGCAGCGGTGCGCGCCCGCCTCGGTGAAGGCTGGGCGGTCGAGCTGGCGATGCGCTACCAGCGCCCATCGATCGCATCGGCGCTCGCCAAGCTGCGCGCCGCAGGCGCCGATGCCATCGTCGTCTTTCCGCTCTATCCGCAGTACTCGTCGTCGTCGACCGGCTCGTCGGTCGAGGAGGTCTTTCGGGTCGCCGCGCAGCCCTGGGTCACGCCGTCGCTCTCCTTCGTCGAGCCGTTCTACGACGACGCCCGCTTCATCGACGCCTTCGCCGCGCAGGGCGCGCCGGTGCTCGCCGAACAGCGGCCGGACCACGTGCTCATGAGCTTTCACGGGCTGCCGGAGCGCCACATGCGCAAGGCCGACGCGACCGGCGCACACTGCCTGGCGTCAGCGGGCTGCTGCGATCGGATCGTCGACGCCAATCGCAACTGTTACCGCGCGCAGTGCTTCGCGACGGCGCGATCGCTCGCGGCGCGCCTCGGCCTCGGCGAGGGCACCTGGAGCGTGAGCTTTCAGTCGCGGCTCGGGCGCACTCCCTGGATCCGCCCCTACACCGACAAGGTGCTGCCGCAGCTCGCCGCCGCCGGCAAGAAGCGCGTCGCGGTCTTCTCTCCGGCGTTCGTGGCCGATTGCCTGGAGACGCTCGAGGAGCTCGGGATCCGCGCGCGCCGCGACTTCACGGCGGCCGGCGGCGAGAGCCTGACGCTGGTGCCGTCGCTCAACGCGTCCCCGCGCTGGGTCGACGCCGTGGTGGCGCTGGCGCGGCAACACGCGCGAGGAGCCGGCGGTGGGGCTGTCAGCCCGCGCGCCGGTGCAAGCGCACTTTGAGCCCGACGGGCGACATCGTGAACGCGAACTGCTCGCGCACGTCCCGGGTGTCGCCGTCGCGCTCCACGTCGAAGGCGCCGTAGAGCGTCGCCAGCAGCAGCTTCATCTCGAGCAGCGCCAGGCTGCGGCCCGGACAGATGCGCGGCCCCGATCCGAAGGGCATGTGCGAGGCCGGCTCGTGTGCGCCGAGCTGCGCGCCCTCGAGCCACCGCTCGGGCAGGAACGCCTCCGGCCGGTGAAAGCGCTGCGCCTCGAGGACCGGCGGGCGCAGCAAGGTCACGACCGGGTGGCCCGCCGGGACCGCGACGTCGCCGATCACCGTATCGACGATGGTCTCGAAGATGATGAACGGCGCCACGGGACGCAGCCGCATCGACTCCTGCGCGATCGCGCCCGCGTAGGCGAGGTGGTTCGCGGCCTCGAAGCGCGCGGGCACGCCGCGTCCGAGCTCGCCGCGCGGGGCCGCATCGACCTCGGCCTGTAGCGCGCGCACGGCGTCCGGGCTGTCGCACAGGTGATGGATCGCCCAGGCCAGCGTGTAGGCGGTCGTATCTTCGCCGGCCAGCAGCATGGTCATGAGATTCGCGAAGATCGTGTCGTCGGAGAACGGCTTGCCCTCGTCGTCGCGCGCGAGGAGCATCGCCTCGAGGAAGTGCGCCGGCTCGGCCTGGCGCGCCGGCTCCGCGGCCAGCCGCGCGCGCGCGTCGCGCACCAGGCCGTCGAGCCAGGTGCGCAGCTCGGCGAGCGCGCGATCGAGGCGGCGATCGCGCGGCATGCGCACGACGCGCCAGATCGGCACCAGCGCGAACAAGCGCCGGTTGAACGCCGGGAACACCAGCTCCAGCTTGCGCTGGATGACGTCGCCTCCCGCGTCTTCGACGGTGTTGATGTCGTGCCCGAACGTCAGCGTCGTGGTGACGTCGACGGTGAAGCGCTTCAGCTCCTCGACCATGTCGAGCGGCTCGCCGCCCGCGGCCGCGCGCTCCCAGCGGCGCTGCAAGCGCGCCGCCACCATGCACAGCGTGGGGAAGAAGCCGCGCAGGTTGCGGTGCGCCAGCGCCTCCATCGCCAGGCGGCGCTGCGGGCGCCACGCCGTTCCCTCGGCGGAGAAGAGCCCGTCCACGCCCAGTTCCTCGAAGACGCGCTGCACTTTGGTCGTGCGGCGGAACGTCTCGGGGCGCGCGCGCATCACCTGGTGCGTGAGCTCGGGATCCGACACCACGAGCCCGCGGTCGAGGCCGAGGCGAAAGGTGTACATCTTGCCGTACTGCGCGGCCCAGCGCTCGAACACCGCGTGCAGTCGATCAAGGTCGAATTGCAGCGCATTCCCCACGAACGGCATCCCGCGCGGGCCGGGAAGATCGTCGACGTTGCGCAGCTTGCCGGCCGCGGCGAGCTTCACGGCGGCGGCTTTGTCGAGCGCCGCGAGCGGCGCGAGATCGACCAGGAGCTCACCGTCCTGCTCGACGACGGGGCAGGCGATCAGGCACTGCGGGCCATCGAGGCGCTTTCCCGTCTCGGCGTCGAAACGCCAGCGATGGTTACGGCAAACCAGCGCGTGGCCGTCCAGCTCGCCCTCGCCGAGCAGCGCGCCCTGGTGCGGGCAGCGGCCCTGGTAGACGCGCGGTTGTCCCTTGGTCCGTAGCAGGATCAGATCGACACCGCCGACCGAGACCGCGTAAGGGCCGCTGTCGCGCAGCGCGGACGCGCCCGGGATCTTCGACAACGCCGGCTTCTCGGCGTTTGCCGCGTCCGCCTCTGCCCTCGCTTGCGTCGTCGTCTGCATGTTACGATCCTTCTTCGAAGCGGCCGGGCGCGCCAGCCAATTCGAGCGCCGCTCCCGGAAGGCGTCGCGCCGCGCTTCCGCGGCGGTCGCGCGCTCGGTATCATGGCGGGCTGCCATGGACGTCATCCTCGCCACCGCCTCGACGCTGCCGCGCCCCGACGAGGACGATGCCCCGCTGCGCGCGGCGCTCGCCGAGCGCGGGCTGTCGGCGCAGACCTGCGCGTGGGACGATCCCGCCGTCGACTGGGCGCAGGCGCGCGTCTGCGTGATTCGCTCGACCTGGAACTACGTGCGCAGCCACGCGCGTTTTCTGGGCTGGGTCGAAAGCTGCGCGGCGGTGACACGCCTCTGGAATCCGGCCGCGATCGTGCGCTGGAACAGCCACAAGCGCTATCTGCTGGAGTTGATGCAGGCGGGCTTGCCGGTCGTGCCGACGCGCCTCGTGCCCGCGGGCGGCGTCGCGGACCTCGTCGAGCTCGCCGGCGACTGGACCGAGGTGGTGATCAAGCCCGCGGTCTCCGCCGGATCGTTCTCCACGGTGCGCGTCGCGCGTGCCGACTTCGCGAGCGCGGGCCAGGCGCACGTCGACGGCTTGCTCGCCGGCGCGCACGACGTGCTGGTGCAGCCGTTCCTGAGATCGGTCGAGAGCTACGGCGAACGCGCGCTGGTCTGGATCGACGGCGCGCTCACGCATGCCGTGCGCAAGAGCCCGCGCTTCGCCGGCGATCCACAGCGCGTCTCCGAGGCGGTCGCGATCGCGCCCGACGAGGCGGCGCTGGCGGAATCGATCCTGGCCGCGGTCGTGCGGCAGCCGCTGCTGTACGCGCGGGTCGATCTGGCGCGCGACGAGCGCGGGCGGCCGTGCCTGATGGAGCTCGAGCTCATCGAGCCGTCGCTGTTCCTCGATCGATCGCCGGTGGCGCTGGCGCGGCTGGCGGCCGCGATCCAGCGGCTCGCCGGCTGAGCTGGACGCGCGGTTCGATCAGGACCGCTCTGGTCTTTCCGTCGGGCGGCTTCCTCTCGCGCGCCACCGTCTTACCTAATTTGAGGAAGCGAGGAGAAGCAGATGGAGATCGGCGGCGCATCGATTCGGTGGCGGTGGTTCGTGGCAACGGGGGCCGTGGCAGGGATGGTGGTGTTGGGCGGTTGTGGCAGCAGCGGTGGCGGCGGGACTGGAGGGGCCGGGGGCCACGGCGGGGCGCTCGGGGGAGCCGGTGGCCACGGCGGCACCGGCGGCGCCGGCGGAGTCACCGACGGTGGCGTCACCGACGGGGGCCTCGACGCGCGCGGCGGCACCGACGGGGGAGTCGGGGATGGTCCGGTCGATGCGCCGCCGGTTGCCATGCTCTCGTTCACCTTCGACAGCGATCTGAATGGATTCGACATCGATCCCAATCCGACGACCAACCCGGTCAACCTGGGCGCGCTCTCGGCCGATGGTGGCGCGCCCGTGACCTTGACGTTCGACGGGAGCGACGGCATGCCGGCGCCGGGCTCGGCGCGCGTCGACGCCACGTTCTCTGACTACGACCAGGTCGTTGCGTTTCGGCACGTCTACCCGCTGCCGATCAACTTGACCGGCGCGACGCTGACCGCGCGCGTGCGGCTCGACGCCGGTCCCGACGGCGGTGCGACCACCTTCAGCGGTATCGCTCGCGTCTACGCGCTGTCGACGACGACGCCGGCGTTCTACCTGGCCGAGGGCGGGACGGTGAATCTCAACGACAACGCCTGGCACACCATGACCTTCCATCTCACCAGCCCCGAGTTCATCGACCCGAGCTTCGATCCGACCAGCGTCGTGCAGCTCGGCGTGCACCTGGCGACGCCGCCGCCCGTGACCGGCGACGCCGCGGTGCCGCCGTTCGGCGCGCCGCAGGCGATCTCGGTTCACATCGATACGCTCACGACGAACTAGTGCACCAGGCACCGAACCAAAAACAATCGGCCCCGTCACTCGCCGATGCGAGCGCGGGGCCGACGTCGTTACGACCTAGGTTGATGAGCCTGCGCTACCCGCAGGTCGCGGCCGCGCCGTTGCCCGTGCAGGTGAGGCCGGTGTTGCAGGTGCGGTTCGCGCAGCAGCGATCGCCCGAGGCGCCGCAGGCCATGCAGCTCAGCGCGCCCGCGCCGCCGTCGGCGGCCGGCGTGTTGACGCAGTTGAAGCCGACGCTGCAGGTGTTGGTCGCGCCGCAGCAGGCCTGGCCCGCGCCACCACAGACGTCGCAGGTGCCGGGGTTGCCGTTACGGATGCCGACGCAGCCGAGCCCGGTCGAGCACGGCGTCGCTCCAGGGCAGCAGGCCTGTCCCGAAGAGCCGCACGCGTCGCAGCTGCTGGCGCCACCGCCGCCCGCGGGCGCGGGATTGCAGCGGAAGCCGGCGTTGCAGGCGTTGTTCGCGCAGCAGACCTGACCGGTGCCACCGCACGGGTCGCAGGTGCCCGCCGCTCCCGCGGCCGCGCCGGTGCAGATTCCGCCGGCCTGGCAGATGTTGCCCGGGCAGCACGCGCCGTTGACCGCGCCGCAGTTCATGCAGGTGCGCGCCATGCCCGCGGCCGCGGCCGCGCAGGCGAGGCCGGTGTCGCAGGTGTTGCCGGCGCAGCACGCCTCCGTGGCGCCGCCGCAGGGCGCGCACATCTGAGGCGTCGGGTTCGCGCCGCCGCCGCCGCCCTGGCAGGACAGGCCGGTATCGCACGTCGCGACGCCGCCGCCGACGGCCTGGCAGCAGGCGGCGCCGTTGGTGCCACACGCCGTGCACATGTTCGTCGCGGGCCCGCCGTCACCGGCCGGGGTCACCGTGCAGCGAGCGCCCGAAGCCGTGCAGGTGGCACCGCCACCACCGCCGCCACAGCAGATCTGCCCGATCGAGCCGCACGCCGTTCCCATCGCGTTCTCGCACGAGCCGTTGGTACAGGTGCCGGTCGTGTTGTTGCCACCGTTGCATGCCGCGCCACTGCCGATGCAGTTGCCGGCGATACAACAGCCGCCGCCGTTACAGGTGTTGGACGCGCAGCACGGCTGACCCGCGTTGCCGCACGTGGGGGCCGCGGCGCCGCCGGCGCCGGTCACCACCGTGCCTCCGCCTGCGCCACCAGAGGTTCCGGCGGTGCCGGGCGTCCCTCCTTTGCCATTCACCGAGGCGTCGTTGCCAATCGATGACGTGCTGCTGCCGCAGGCCGCGAGCACCAACGAGAGCGATGAAGCAATCACCAGCGCCGGCAACAAGCCGATGCTGACGCTTCTCGAACGGTCGGACTGACGAGCTGGGCCAAAGTAAGTCATCGAGGTCTCCTGAGAAGGTTGCTGTCGTCCGAGGTCTGCGCCGCCGCCGGCAGTCAGTTCCGGACGATTCGTGAGTAGGGTTCGCCTCCCTTCTGTCGTCAAAAAAAATCCTTTCCAATCACGGCTCAGCGATGAACCACGCGTCTGGCCGCCAACCCCTCGTTCCGATTCGTGATGTCAAGCACGAGGGAGCGCGCGCGTACGCGGCCGCGTTTCCGTCCCTGGCCGCCCGTGGATGTTGCGGCGCGGCTCGCCGTACCGAGGTCACGGGCGGGGCTCTATAGTCGCGGCGTGGCCGCTGCCGCCGCCGACGAGATCCCACCGCCCCCCGAGCCGGCCGACGAGCTGCTCGCGTGGGCCGACGCGTTCGCGGTTGGCGAGCATCTGGACGACCTGGTGCTGGCCAGCGACGGCCCGCCGGGGACGTTCCTGCCCGCGCGCCACGGCGAGGCGCTGAGCTACCGGCAGCTCCTGCTCGAGCACGACCCTTCGAACCCGCTGCGGCGCTCCTACGGCCCCACCGTGGAGACGGCGCGCGCGCTTCTCCATCGCATGGCGGTGCTGGTGGCACGGGCGCGCGCGACGCGCGCCTTCCTCGACGAGCAGGGGCGCGATCCCGACGACGAGGCGCTGGCGGCGCTGCTCGAGCGCCTGCGCGCCGATCGCGCGCAGCTGCTCCACGCGGGCACGCCGGTCCGTTCCACGGGGACGTATGAGCCCGCGGGCGTTCGCATCGCCCGCGCGCCGGTGCCGGCGCTGCGCTACCACGAGCGAACGCTGGTCGACCGGGCCCCGGCCGCGACCGGCGGGCCCGACGACGTCGGCATCGTCCTGCTGGGGTGGGCCGACGGGCCGCTGCGCTGGATACGCTGGCAGGGCGACAAGCCGGCTGGCGGCGAGGTGGACCCGGCGCGCCGGCTGGCGGCGCTGGAGGCGATGATCGACTTCATCCGCGATCCGCGCCTCGCGAACGAGCGCGACGCGCTGGTCGATGTCGTGCGCGTGCCGGTCTGGCAGTTCACGCTGGGCGCGCTCGACGAGCGGCTGGCGCGGGTCGAGCCGGCGGGCGCGGCGGGCGCCGCCGCCGTGCGTGCCGAGGAGCGGATCGCCTTTCGCGTGACCGGGCTGCGCGAGGGCGCGCTGGGCGTGGAGCCGGTGGTGCAGAAGCGCGGGCGCAGCGGCGTATTCTCGACGGGCACACGGCTGCCCTGGTACGAGCTGCCCGACCATCCGGCGCGCACCGCCGTCGACGAGCGCGCGTTTCGCGCCTATGACGACCGCTTCGCCCGCCGCTCGGAGACCTGGGGCGGCGCGCTCACGGCGGCGCAGATCTTCGGCGTGCTGCGCGCGCTCATCGATCATCCCGCGGTGTTCTTCGACGGCCCCGGCAGCGCCGGCCGGCGCGGCGCCGGCCGGCTGGACATCCGCCAGGGGCGGCTCCGGTTGCGCTTCGCGGCCGCGCGCGACGGCGGCTTGACGCCGCAGCTGGAGCTGGTCGGCGTCACGCTGCTTCCGTCCGAAGTGGCGGCGGTGCTTCGCGACGACCGGCACGTCGTCATCCTGCATCGGCCCGACGACTCGGGCGGAGAGGCGGAGGCGGGCACTCCGCGCGTCCTGCTGGCCGAGGTCAGCGCACAGGCGGCCGCGGTGGTGCGCGCCCTGGCGCTGGCGCCGGTGTCGTTTCCGCCCGAGGCGCACGATGCGCTGGCCGCGCGGCTCGAGCCGCTGCAAGAGAGCGTCGACGTGGAGCTGCCGGCGCACTGGACGCGTACGATCGGCGCCGCCGACGAGCGCTCGATCGCGCGGCTCGAGCTCCTGGCCTCGGGCGCGCTCGAGGTGCGCCTCGGCGTGCGGCCGGCCAAGCTGGGCCCGGTCTTTCGACCCGGCGAGGGGCCGGCGCTGTTGCTCGAAGGGCAGGGGCGCGAACGCCACGGTGTACGCCGCGATCGCGCGCGAGAGCAGCGCGCCGGGCGGGCGCTCGCCGAGCGACTGGGGCTGGTCGCCGGCTGGGCGGGCAAAAGCCGGGTCGGCGCCGGCTGGGTCGATCGGGCCTCGCCGGCGCAGCAGGCGGCGACCGCCGGCGGCGCAGAGCCCGATGACGAGGGAGCCGGGCCCGACGTCGACGGCGCCGAGACCGCGCCCTGGTGCTGGCGCGTCGGCGCTGGCGATCCGGCGTTGCACGTCGTCGCGACGCTCAAGGATCTGTCCGACGATCCCGAGGCGGCGGTCGTCGTCGAGTGGGCCGACGACGCGCGGCTCGACGACTACGGCACGATCGGGCGGCGCGATCTGCGCATGAAGGTGTCCGATCGGCGGGATTGGTTCGCCGTCGAGGGCGGCGCGCGCGTCAAGGGCGTGCGCGGCGAGGAGGTGGTGCCGCTCGCCGACCTGCTGGCGGCGATCCGCGAGGGACGTCGCTACGTGCCGGTCGGCGCGCGCGGCTTCGTGCGCATCGAGCAGGCCTTGCGCGAGGCGCTGGCGCGCGCCGAGGCGGCGGTCTTCGACGTGCGCGAAGGGGGCGAGCCCGGCACGCCGCGGGCGTTGCACATTTCGGGGCTGGCGAGCGATCCGCTGGTGGGGCTCGTCGAGGAAGAGTCGCAGATCGACGCCGCCGCTTCGTTCCGCGCGCTCCGCCGCCGCATCGCCGCGGGCGCGGCGATCGTCCCGCGCGTCGGCGCCGAGCTCGAGGTGGCGTTGCGCCCGTATCAGCGCGCCGGCGTGCAGTGGCTCGCGCGCCTGGCGGGCTGGGGCGCGGGCGCGATCCTCGCCGACGAGATGGGGCTCGGCAAGACCCTACAAACGCTGGCGGTGCTGGTCGACCGCGCGGCGCTCGGCCCCGCGCTGGTGGTGGCGCCCACGTCGGTGGTCGGCAACTGGGTCGACGAGGCGGCGCGCTTCGCGCCATCGCTGCGCGTCCGCCTCTATCGCGGGCCCGAGCGCGCGGCCGAGCTGCGCGGCCTGCGCGCCGGCGATCTGCTGGTCACGAGCTACGCGATCGCGACGCTCGACGCCGATCGCCTCGGGGAGATCGAATTCGGGTCGCTGGTGCTCGACGAGGCGCAGGCGGTGAAGAACGCCACCACCGAGCGTTCGCGCGCGCTGCGCGGGCTGCGCGCGGCCTGGCGCGTGGGGCTGACCGGCACGCCCGTCGAGAACCACCTGGGCGAGATCTGGAGCCTCATGCGCGTGATCTGTCCCGGCCTGCTCGGCACCTGGGAGCAGTTCCGCGGCCGGTTCGCCGTGCCGATCGAGAAGTTCGGCGACGACGGCAGGCGGCGCGCGCTGGCGGCGCTGCTGCGGCCGTTCATCCTGCGGCGCACGAAGGCGGACGTCGCGCCCGAGTTGCCCGCGCGCACCGAGGTCGTGCGCAGCGTGCGCCTGTCCGACGAGGAGATGGCGCTGTACGACGAGCTGCGCCGGTCGATGCTCGAGGAGATCGCGCAGACCAAGACCACGCCCGAGCGCGACGGGCAAGATCTGCGCTTCGTGTTGCTGGCGGCGCTGACCCGGATGCGCCAGCTCTGCTGCCACCCGCGCCTGGTCTATCCACGCACGCAGGCCGGATCGTCGAAGGCGGCCTACCTGCTGCAGCTCCTCACCGACCTGCGCGAGGACGGGCACAAGGTGCTGGTGTTCAGCCAGTTCCGCAGCTTCCTCGAGCTGCTGGCGCCGCGCCTGCGCCAGCACGGGTTTCGCGCGTTGCTGCTCGACGGCACGACCCCGGCGGAGACGCGCGAGCAGCGCATCGCGGCCTTCCAGGCGGGCGAGGCCGACGTCTTTCTGATCTCGCTCAAGGCAGGCGGCTTCGGACTGAACCTCACCGCCGCCGACACCGTGATCCATCTCGATCCGTGGTGGAACCCGGCCGTCGAGGATCAAGCGACAGCGCGCGCGCATCGCATCGGCCAGCAGCGTCCGGTGACCGCGGTGCGCCTGGTCGCGCGCGGCACGATCGAGGAGGCGGTGCTCGGGTTGCACGCCACCAAACGCGCGCTCGCCGCCGGCCTGCTCGAAGGAGCGGACTTGGCTGCCACGCTGGGCACCGACGATCTGCTGGCGCTGATCCGCACGGGCGCGCGCGTCGCGCCCTAGGGGGTCCGGGACCGTCACAGGGTCCCAGATTCCTAGGGGGTCTGGGACCCTTTGGCGGTTCCAGATTCGATGATCTCCTCGATCGCGCGCAGGTCGACCGGCTTCACGAGGTGCGCGTCGAAGCCGGCCTCGCGGGCCTGCGCGCGGTCGCGCTTCTGTCCGTAGCCGGTGACCGCGACCAGCACGGTGCGCGCGAAGCGCTGGTCCTCGCGGATCCGGCGCGCCAGCTCGTAGCCGTCCATGACCGGCAGGCCGACGTCCAGGAAGGCGACGTCGGGCGTGTAGCGTTGCAAGAGGCCGAGCGCACCCGGTCCGTCGCAAGCGGTCTCGACGGTGTGCCCGAGCTCGAGCAGCGCATCGGCCATCGCCTCGAGCGCGTCCTCGTTGTCGTCGACGACCAGCACGCGGCGCGCGCGTGCCTTCGGAACGCCGAGGAGCGGCGTCGACCGGGGGTGGCTCGCGGCCGCCGTCTCCGACGAGAAGGCGCCCGGTTCGAGCGCGCGCGGCAGGCGCACCAGGATCTCGGTCCCGCGGCCGGTACCCGCGCTGCGCGCCTCGACGTTGCCGCCGTGCAGGCCGACGAGCGAGCGCACGATCGTCAGTCCCAACCCCAGGCCACCCTCGGAGCGATCCAGCGCCTGCCGCTCCTGCACGAAGAGGTCGAAGATCCGCGGCAGCATCTCCTGGCGAATGCCGATGCCGGAGTCGCGCACCACGACCAAGATCGCGGCGCCCTCGGGCCGCGCGCTGACGTCGATGTAGCCGCGCGGCGGTGTGTACTTGGCGGCGTTGGTCAGGAGGTTGGCGAACACCTGCGCGAGCCGCGCCGGATCGGCGTCGACCGCCAGCTCGGGCGCGACGTCGACCGACAGGTGGTGCTCGCGCTGCTCGATGAGCGGGCTGGTCATCTCCAGCGCGCGCGCCAGCACGTCGCCGAGGTCGACGCGCACGCGCTCGAGCGAGATCTTGCCGCGCGCGATGCGCGACACCTCGAGCAGGTCGTCGACCAGCCGCACCAGGTGCTTGACCTGGCGGTCGATCATCGTGCGCTCCTTCAACAGCACGTCGCCGGCGCGCAGCTGCATGAGCTGCAACGCCGTCGAGATCGGCGCCAGCGGGTTGCGCAGCTCGTGCCCGAGCATGGCCAGGAACTCGTCCTTGGCGCGGTTCGCCGCCTCCGCCTCGACGGTCTTGGCCTCGAGCGCGCGCTTCGCGAGCACCGCCTCGGTGACGTCCTGCGCGACGCTGATGACGCCGTAGATCGCGCCGTCCTGGTCGCGCAGCGGCCGGCGCAGAGTGGTCAGGTAACGCTGAGAGATGACGCCGCCGTCGCCGAAGAGCGCGACCGGCTCCTCGATCACGGTGTGAGGCTCGCCGGTTCGAAAGACGCGCGCCAGATGATCGGGGATGGGCGAGTCCTGTAGCTCGGGCAGCGCCTCTCGCAGCGGCTTGCCGACGATCTCGCGCTCACCAAGCTGCGCGCGCGTCAGCTCGTTGACGTAAGCGATGTTCAGGTTGGCGCCCTCGAAGACCGCGATCGACACCGGTGCCTGCGCCAGGAAGGAGTAGAAGCGCTGGCGCTCGGCCTCGACGGCGGCACGCGCGCGCGCGAGCCGGACCTGGGCGTCGATGCGCGCGCGCAGCTCGCGCGCCGAGAACGGCTTGACCAGGTAGTCGTCGGCGCCCGCCTGCAGTCCCTCGATGCGCGCCTCCTCGCCGGCGCGCGCCGACAGCATCACGACCGGGATCGCGCGCAGACGCGGGTCGGCGCTCACGGCGCGCAGGAGCCCGAACCCGTCGAGCTCGGGCATCATGACGTCGGTGAGGATGAGGTCGGGCGGCCGCGCGCGCGCGGCTTCGAGCGCCGCGCGGCCGTTGCCCAGGGCGTCGACCGTCCAGTGCGGCTCGAGCACGCGCCGGATGTACTGGCGCATGTCGGCGTTGTCGTCGGCGACGAGGATGCGGCCGCGCGTCGGCGCCGTGCCCTCGTCCCCGTCCGTGACGCGCGGGGGCTCGTCCCCGCTGTCGGGGAGCCAGCGGAGCGCCTCCTCGACGTAGGGCGCCGCCGCCGACGATGGGGCGGCGGTGGTCGTGCCCGAGGTCCCCGGCGAGGCGCCGACGACGCGGTCGGCGGGCAGGTGCGCCGAGCCGGTCGGCAAGCGCACGACGAACGTCGAGCCTTGCCCGAGCACCGACGAGACCGAGATCGTGCCGCCGTGCAG
>Ga0265328_10000853_pt1 | contig 14138 bp, 9 predicted proteins | sample 41624metaG_FD_202086 | JGI IMG/M metagenome (GOLD analysis project Ga0265328, IMG submission 202086) | Rhizosphere microbial communities from Carex aquatilis grown in University of Washington, Seatle, WA, United States - 4-16-24 metaG | ecosystem: Host-associated > Plants > Roots > Rhizosphere >...
CGGAGAGTCGCGACGAATGATCAGCCCAGCGTCGACGAGACAGGCCAAATGGCGTCGCAGCGTCGCCGGCGCCATGCCATGGGCGCGGATCGACAGTTCCCGATTGGACGGAAACACGACGAGGCCGGGGCCGGCCGAATCAGCTTCAGCCGACTTTGAGTCGCTTGCCGGCAAAGTCAGCGCCGTCTCCTGATGGAACGAAAGCAGCGCGTGCAGGACCGACAGCGCGCGATCGGTGACGCCGATCGGTTCCTTGGCCTCGGTAAGCGCGCGATACAGCCGCCATTTGTGCACGACGGTTTCGGATACGCCTGGTCTTGACGCGAAATTCTCAGTCGCCGCCTGGCTCGCGACCATAGCGAGCGACAGCCGCCGCCGCCCAAAGGGCGTCGTTGGTTGTGTCTGCATGATTCTTTGCCTTGTTCAGGCAAAAGAAATCCGCTCGCCGAAACGGCGCCAAAACTCTTGACAGTGATTCGCGGAAGTGTGATTCTTTGAGCGCCAACACAAAGAAGGGGCTTCCGGAACGGCGACGTGACGGGGGCCTTTTTCTTTTGCTAGGGTTCTCCGATTTGATTGCGGGTGGCTTCGAAACGGACGGTTTCGCCGCCCGAATTGAATGGTTAGGTCGGCAAGCCTCCGCCCTCCTTGTATTCGTCGTAGAGAGCTTGCAGCCTGTCCCTGATAAAGTCGCCAAACTGTGGGGTCGCTCGATCGTCGAAGGTCAGGGTCAGTTTTTTGCCGGAGCGCATCACGCGCGCGGCGCGTGTTCCATCCTCCGCACTCCATGTTTCTGACCGATTGCGCATTTCCCTGACCCGCAAACCATCGTAAAGCGCTTCGAACCGCTTATCGGTTTCGAGTTCTGAAAATGAGACTGCCGTTACGATCTCTTGAGCGCGAATGCGGTTCTCCCCTTCGTCAAGAAGCTCCGTCAGCTCCTGCCAGCGCACGCGGCCAAATCCTGGAGCGGGTCCAATCGCCTCGATGAGTGCGGCCGGCACTCGGGTTGCAATGGCGATGAGGCGCGAGAGCGCGGCCTTGTCGACGTTGAGTGCGGCCATGATGGTTTCGCGCGAGAATTTCCGATCCTCAAGGCGAGCGGCGAACCGTGCGCGTTCAATGAAGGTGAGGTCCGTGCGGCCGCTGTTTTCCTGTCCCTGCGCGACGACGAGCTGCTCATCCGTCAGGTCTCGCACGACCGCGCGAACCTTGATCCCAAGCTCACGAGCGGCGCGCAATCGGCGGTGGCCGAACGCAACTTCAAATCGGTCGGGCTGCTTTGGCTTTGGCCGAACCAGAATAGGAACGCTTTGCCCGTGCTCGCGAATCATTTCTCGAAAAGCAGCATTTTGCTCTTGCGTGGCTTCCATACGGTCGGGCACGAAGGAGCCGTCAACGAGACTCGGGTCGAGTTCGACAACGGTTTGTCCTTCGATGAGCTTCTGCTCTATCTGTTCGGCCCGCTTCACCCGTTCAGAAATGTCGCCGAGCGACTGAGAGATCGCGCCGAGTGCGCTGGACTGCTTGATGGGACGCTCAAGTCCAAGAAGCGGGCGAGCCGGATGGGGCGGCGCGCTTCGCTGTTCCGTTTCTAGCGGTGGCGTTTCCTCCGAAGGAGCGTCGAAGCTGATTTTCCGCGCCATATTCAGCTCCTCCCCCAAACCTGCCTTACGAGGCCTTCGATTTCTCCATTCACGAGATCCAACGCCTCAACTGCGCGGTCATAAGTGCCGCGCGTGAACTGTTGCCGTTCGACTTCGTAAAGGGTTTGCTTCGTCAGCCCAGCGTCGGCAATCGCCGTGCTTTTCACCATTGGGTGGGTCAAGACTCGGGATCCAAAGATGGATCGCATGAGCCCAACCATCGTGGTCTGTGGTCCATCGCTGGGCTCGTAGCGCGTAACGAGATATCGCATCCAGTCATACTGTGTCGTGCCGCCAGCGTTGGCCACGACGTCCAGCAAACTTCCCGTCATGTTCAGGAACTGGGACATCGACATCACATCGAGCATCTGCGGATGCACTGTGATCAACACAGCGGTCGCGGCGCAGAGCGCCGACAAAGTCAGAAAACCGAGTTGCGGCGGACAGTCGATCACCACCACGTCGTACGCATAACTCACTTGCGCCAGCGCTTCTCCGACGCGCGCAAAAAAGAGGGAGCTTTCGCCCCGCCGCGCCATCAATTCCTTCGGCGTTTCGTGCTCGAACTCCATGAGTTCGAGCTGGCCAGGGACGACATGCAGATTTGGGATGTATGTCGCGCGGACGATCTCAGCCATTTCCCGCCGACTGGCGTCGTAACGGATCGCGCCGTAAATCGTCTCGTTCTCACCGACATCAAGTTCTGGCTGATGACCAAAAAAGGTCGAAAGACTAGCCTGCGGATCGAGGTCGACCGCCAACACGCGATATCCGCGAAACGCCAGATATTGCGCCAAATGCGCGGCGGTGGTGGTTTTTCCGCTACCGCCCTTGAAGTTCATCACGGAGATAACCTGCAAGGCCTCGCCGTCTTTCCGATGCGGAACATAACGTCGCGCGCCTTTCCCGCTGCGATCGAGCTCAACACGAAGCGCGTCTATGTCCTCAATCGAGTAGGTCCGCCGATTATTTGGTTGAGCAGGAGGCCCCTTCCCTTCCGCCACGAGCTGACGCAAATAGCCTTCGTGGATGCCAATGAACTTGGCGGCTTCGGACGGGGAAAATCGACGAATGGTCTTTTGCGCCGCAGGGGGGAAATCCCGCAGTTGCTGGGCTCGAAGGCGCATAGACAGTTCGGCCGCGTCCGCATTGATAAGCGCCCGCAAATCGCCGAGACTTCTCTCCCGAGGCATGGTCGATATTGGCATTCGCCTTCCCTGCATCTGCGGAAATTCGAGCTGTTCGCTCCAAAATGCGCTGATCCAAGAGTAATGCCCGATTCTCTCGAAGCCGCAAGGAATTTTTGGTTAACGGAAAGTTAACGGCCCATATCCGGTCGCGCGATGGACCATCCTTGTTAAGACGCTGCGTTCGGGCGATAGCGATCCTGAGAGCGGCGTCAGTTGCACGCGGACAACTTAAGCGCCCAAACTGCACCGGTTCGGGCGGGGCAGAAAGGCTCTGCTGCTCCAAGCAGAGAGCGCGATGATTGTGGTTGCACGCGGACAACTTAATTCCGCCCCCGCGTAGGCGGGGGATCCCCCCAAAACGGGAAATCAACGCCGGCACAAAAAGGTCCATCCCCGCGTAGGCGGGAGAGCCCTTCTCGGTCGCCAGAGCGCGACGCAGCGGCAGGGTCCATCCCCGCGTAGGCGGAGGAGCCAGCTCGAAGGAAAAGGATTTCGGGGCCTCGCAAGGTCCATCCCCGCGTAGGCGGGGGAGCCTGGCGGCGGCGGCGCGACACTGCAGGTGACGGGGGTCCATCCCCGCGTAGGCGGGGGAGCCCGCAAGGTGGCGATGGGCTATGAGAGCTTCATGGGTCCATCCCCGCGTAGGCGGGGGAGCCTCTAGCGATTACCAGGGCGCTCGCCCCGCTGCGGGTCCATCCCCGCGTAGGCGGGGGAGCCTCGCTTGTCTCGTATATGATCGGCTAATAGCCAGGTCCATCCCCGCGTAGGCGGGGGAGCCCCACCGCGGCGACCCGCCGCCAGCAATCGCCAAGGTCCATCCCCGCGTAGGCGGGGGAGCCTCCCAGACGACAGCCCCGTGCGGCCGCTCGGCGGGTCCATCCCCGCGTAGGCGGGGGAGCCGCGCATGGGTTTCAGGCGCGCAGCGCTTTTCTGGGTCCATCCCCGCGTAGGCGGGGGAGCCATCGGCGCATGATCGGACCCCGTGCCTGCGTGAGGTCCATCCCCGCGTAGGCGGGGGAGCCTGCGGGCGCGCGGAGGGGATCGTCGACGCGACGGGTCCATCCCCGCGTAGGCGGGGGAGCCACCACCTGCCGGACCGTCGCTCGCGTCCCGGCGGGTCCATCCCCGCGTAGGCGGGGGAGCCTTGCGGAACGTGCGTGAGCCCCGCCAGCTCACGGGTCCATCCCCGCGTAGGCGGGGGAGCCCCCATGTTGATGATCGTGGCGATGCGATTTTCGGGTCCATCCCCGCGTAGGCGGGGGAGCCGCCTGCCAGCCGCTTTGGATGCCGGTGTTGGCGGGTCCATCCCCGCGTAGGCGGGGGAGCCAGCGTGCGGCTTGTCGAGCTGGCGCGACAGGCGGGTCCATCCCCGCGTAGGCGGGGGAGCCTGACATTACCCTTGGTCCCGTCGGCGAGAATGAGGTCCATCCCCGCGTAGGCGGGGGAGCCGTTGGCCCCGCTTTGTCGTGTCCTGACACGACGGGTCCATCCCCGCGTAGGCGGGGGAGCCGTGTTCCCTCCGCCAGATCTCGGTGAGCTGGCGGGTCCATCCCCGCGTAGGCGGGGGAGCCCGCCGCAGACCATCCAACGCCTCGCGCCCTTCAGGTCCATCCCCGCGTAGGCGGGGGAGCCCTCTGCCTTGTCGCCAAGCATTTGGGCCGGCGGGGTCCATCCCCGCGTAGGCGGGGGAGCCAGACAAAGCGGGGCCAACGCCGTCTAACTCAAGGGTCCATCCCCGCGTAGGCGGGGGAGCCGCAGCGGGTGGCTTGGCGGGTGGCTCGATGGTGGGTCCATCCCCGCGTAGGCGGGGGAGCCTGGATGGCCGCCCCAGTGGGGCGGCCGGGATGGGGTCCATCCCCGCGTAGGCGGGGGAGCCCTCGATTTGATCGCAGGGACGCTCTAAATCGGGGCGTGTTGCAAATTTTTGTCGGTTAACGGGGCGTTGATTTTGGGCGCGGATTTTGTCCCTACGCAAGGGGGCTCGCCGTGATTCTGAATTCAATTGCTGAGAAGCTGAAGCGTCAGTCGAAGGACGATTTCAAAGGTCGGCATTTCGAGGCCTGGCTGATCATTCAGGCGGTGAGTTGGTATCTTCGGTATCCCTTGAGCTATCGGGATCTCAAGAACATGTTTCTCGAGCGCGGATTTGAGGTCGACCATAGTACGATCAACCGCTGGGTCCTTGCGTACGCGCCACAGATCGAAAAGCGCCTTCGGCAATTTCGGCGACCACATTGCGGCTCGATCCGCGTGGACGAAACTTATGTCAAAATCCGGGGCAAGTGGCGCTATCTCTATCGAGCCATCGACAAATATGGCGTTCCCGTGGATTTTCTGCTGACGGCGAAGCGGGATCTGGACGCCGCCAGGCGGTTTTTCCGTAAGGCGCTGAAAGATCAACCTCTGTTGGCGCCCGAAAAAATCGGCACGGATGGCGCGAGCGTTTATCCTTCGGCTATATCGGACAGCGTCAAGGCGAGATTGATGCCGAGCAATCCGACGCATCGTGTGTCGAAACATTTACAGCAAGGGATTGAAAGCGATCATTTTCACGTCAAGAAGAACATGCCGAAAGTCGGTGGGTTTCAATCTTTCTCGACGGCGAAAAAGACAACCGCCGGCTTCGAGGCGATGCTCTGGCTGAAGAAGGGCTTCGACTTTGCCGGAGAATGGACCGTTCGCAGACAGAACGAATTGCTTGCGCTCTGTTTCGGACTTCAAACGGTTAACAAAGCCTGAATAGAGCGGAGTTTGCGCTCCGACTGCGCGCTGCGATAAAGTTTGCAACACGCCCGATGAAGGCAAGCTGCTCTGTGAATTCGGGATTATCGTCTTTCTCGCCCTTCACCTTGCCGAAAGCGGAGGCGACTTCCCGAGCGATTTCGAGCGATTTCGCATCGTCGAGTTTCGAAAGATGCGCGCGCACCACTGCGCCGATGCGCTGCGTGCGTTCGCCCAGATGATGCGCGAGAATGGATTGCGCAATCTCCGACGTGCGCCACGCGCGCTTCAGCGCCTGGCTCGACACACGCAAGCGCGTCGAGCCTCCGATAACGGCGGTCTTCGGCTTTCCCGTGTCGTCGCGGTTGAGATTGGACGGCGGATAGAAGGTGAGAAGATGCAGTTGAACAAAGCGATTCATGGTCAATCTCTCATCGATGGAACTTAAGCGGCGGCGGAGTCGGGCTGCGGGCGCTCGGCGGCGCCGTAATAGTCGAGGATGAGGCGCGGCTTTGTTGCGTTCCTCTCCCAGGAAAGCAGCGTTTTCGTCACATCCCCCACATTGGCGTTAAAGCGCGCGATGGCGACGGCGCGGCGGAACGCCGTTGCGATTTCGTCTTCTGTTTCCGCTTCGAGCAGACGCTTGAAGCGCAACGCCGAGAGCTTCGCCGATTGCGCGTCGTCGATTTTTTCGCGGCCGATCTGGCGCCCGAAGGGCCGCTTTGAATCGTCCTCGCGGATCGTCGCGAGAACGGCGGCCAGCGTCGCGACGCGCGGAAGCTTGCGCTCAGGAAGTTTCAGCGCATGGAACAAGTGCAGCGTCGCTTCCTCGCACATGGCGTCGGCGGGCGAAGCGCGGCGCAGACGCGCGCGCGACGCGCGATCCTTGCCGGTTTCCTTTTTGCCGGGATGTTGACCGGTGAGCGTCCGCCACCATTGCAGAGCGATATAACCGTAATCGGCATGTTCGCCGTTATTCGTCTCCTCGCTCATTCGCTCTTCTCCATCTTCTTTCCGCGCTTCCCGGCGCCTTTTCCGGCCGGTTCCGGCTGCGCAATTTCGAGCGCCGTGAACAGTTTTTTGCCGAGCGCGCCATGGCCCAGAAACGCGCCTGTCAGATTGCGCCGCGCCGGAACCGCGCGATCCATGATTTTCTGCGGCATGGCGTCGAAGTTCACGGCTTCGTCGAATAAATCCGCTGCGCATTTGCGCAGCGTGTCGAGCCAGACTTTCGCGAAAGGCTGACGCGCGGCGCCGTCGCCGAGCGTGTCCGCGACGCCGAATGCGTCTCGCAGCTGCGCGAAAAAAGCGTCGTGCGTGTCCTGAAAGAAGCGCTCGCGCAGCGCGGAGAACGGCGTCGTATCGCCCTTGGCGCGCTCCCCCGCGAGCGCGATGCGCACTGCGATTCCGGCGATGCTGGCGGCGATGTCGGCTGCGTCGACGAGGCGGCGGGCCAACCCGGCCACAGACGCGCGCGTCGACGCGTCCGCATCTTCCGGCAAAATGAACAGCGGCATTTGCGCTTCGACAAAGCCGCGCGCTTTCATATTGTCCATGTCGTAACCGCAGGCCCGCAACCGAGCGTCGGTTACGCCCGCGCGCGCCGCGAGACGCGCTTGCGCCGCCGCCGTCAATTTCGCCGGTCGCGATTCGTCGTCCACCGCCGCAGTCAACGACGGCCAGTCGCTATAGGGAACGCCGCCCGGCTGCGGATGCACCGGCAACCACGACGGCGGCTTTCCCTTCGAAAAATAATAGGGCGACAGCGGATGCTGAAACGACGGATCATAGGCCGCGCCCCAGGGCCGCGTGCGATAGGCCGTGACGATCACATCGTCGATTCGTCCGGTGAGCGGGCAGGGCGCGCGCGCATCATTCGCCGCGAACACCAGACGGATGCGGCGGGGCGTTCCCCAAAAGGCTTGCAGCAGATGCGCCGTCCAGGGCGCGGGCGTCGCGCTCGCCGCGACAAGGCGCGCAGGCTTGCCGTCGGAAACGAAGGTCGGCGCGAGCCAGGGGAAGACGCGGGGAAGTTCCGCCGCCGCCGGCGCGAAAGCTTCGTCTTCCTTCGGCGTATTGAGCCATAGCTGTCGCCACAGTGAATCGTCATCCGACGGGGCGACGAGCGTCGTCAGCGGCCCGCCGCCGCGCAGCGACGTGCGATGACCGGCGCCGCCGGAGGGCGCGAAGGTTTGCAGCGCGAACAGCGCCATCGCCGCTGCGGGGCGCGAGAGAAAAGCGGCCTGTCCGCGCTTCTGGAACAGGTCCTTGTTCTCTTTGAGCGTATTGGCGCCCGGCGCGTCGATCAGCAGACCGGAGACGGGCGTCTCGTCCGTTCCCTCCAGCACATCGAAATCCTGCATGAAGCGCGGCCCGTCGCCGTCGAGTCGCAATGCCTCCACGAAAGGCGCGAACGCCCCGTCGAGTCGGGCGGGAGTCGGCGGCGCGTCATATAGCGCGCGCCATTGGCGATGATTTTCCGGCGCCGGGAAAGCCGTCGCCAACAGACCGATCATGAATTCGCGCGAGGCCGCATCGAAGTCCGGCCGACCCCAGGCGAAAGCGACGATGGGATCGTCCATATGCGATGCGATTTCGGCGGGACGGATGAGAGATTTAGCGCCGCTGCGCCGGCGCACGGGCAGCCAAGAGTCGTAAAAAAGCGAAAAAGCCGGCATCAAAAACCTCGAATCAAACTGAATTCAGGGTAGGGGGAAATACCGTCTTCTTCAATCTATGCGGGAAACTTGCAATCCGCTCCCCACATCATACGAGGCCTCTTTTTCCTCGCCTTTCTCGTCCCTTACAACCGCGCGCACATTGGCCGCGTCGGAGAAAGGCAAGATCACCGCACACTCGCCATGCTTGCGCCAGACCTCCTCCAGCGCCGCGGCGGCGCGTTCGAGTTCGGGAGCGCAGGCGCCGCGCCCGATCGCGTGATAGGCGCGGATGGAAACCTCCGACAAGGCCCAGGCCCGCGTCTCGTCCGCGTCCTGCGCGTAAGGCGCCAAAACGCCGTCCCGCCACAGCGCCAGACGAAACACGGTCTGCGCTTCGCCGAGCCGGGTCGGCGTATTTATGTCGTTCGACCAGCCGCGATGATCCGCGCCATAGCCGTCTTTGAATTTGAGGAGATTATTGTCCGCCTGTCCGCGCTCGCCATAGGCGCGGCCCTCTTCGGCGTCGAAATTACGGCGCAGCGCCTCGGGGATTCTCTCTGCCGCATCGGCCCCGTAAACTGCCTCGATCATTCCGCGCACGCCGTCCGGGGAGCGGATCGCGCCGGCATCGAACAACGTCTTCGCCGTCAGCCACAGCAGCGCGTGAGCCTGATAGACATAAGCCCCGCGCGGAAAGGCTCTCGCAAACCACTCCGCGCCCGCGTCTGCAACGGGCTCTGGCGACACGACGAGAAACTCCGGTCCGGGAACGAGGCGGGGCCTGTTGGCGTGCCGCCACAGGCGCCCGGCGCGCTGAATGAGCAAATCGATCGGCGCGAGATCGCTGACGACGAGATCGAAATCGAGATCGAGCGATTGCTCGACCACCTGCGTCGCGACGAGCACGCGTCCACGACGCTGTTGCGGCGTCGACGCTTTGCCGAAAATCTCCAGCACATGCGTTTCAATCGCCAGACGATCGCACATCGCAAAGCGCGCATGAAACAGAATGGGCTCCAACCCGTTTTTGCGAAGAGCGTCGCACGCCTCCGTCGCGTCGTCGACGCTGTTGCGAATATAGGCGACTGCAGCGCCATTCGACGCCGCATCGACGATGCGCGCCACAGCGTCTTCCGTCCTCGCCAGCCGCGACGCAGTCACCGTGCGCCGTAAATCCGCACGCGCGTCAAGCGGGGTCTGCGTCGGCGCGCTCTGCACAGGAACAGACGTAACAAGCGGATAGGCGGTCTCGCCAAGTTGAAACGGATCGCGCGCGGCGTTGCGGCCGCCGCGAAAAGCGCGCGCGTAAGCCTCCTTCATGCGCCGCGGCAAAGTGGCGGAGAGAATAATCGCCGAACCGCCAAGCCCGGCGTGAAAAGCGAGCAGTCGCTCAAGCTCTCGCGACATATAAGCGTCATAGGCATGAGCCTCGTCGACGACGAAAATTTTTCGGCTGAGCCCCAACATGCGCAATGTCGCGTATTTCGTCGGCAGCACGGCGAGCAACGCCTGATCGATGGTTCCGACGCCAACGTCGGCGAGCAGCGCCTTGCGGCGGTCGTCCGCGAAAAATGCCGAACAGCCTGCGTGAACCGTTTCGATTTCGCCGGCGACGCCCGCTTCCGTCCCCGCGGGAAAAACGGAGCGGCGAAACTCGTCGTGCAATTTGGCGCGGCCATGCGCCAGAGCGAGAGACGGCTGCGCATCTTCGGCGAAAAGGCGCAGATAACATTCCGCCATGCGCGCATACATTGCATTGGCCGTCGCCATGGTCGGCAAGGCGATAAAGACGCCGCGGCCCTTGCTCGCCTGCATCATGCGAAGCGCCAACAGCAAAGCCGACTCTGTTTTGCCGGAGCCTGTGATGTCTTCGATGAAGATCAGCGTCGGTTCATCGGTAAGGGAGAGAGCGGCGCAATGCGCCTGCGCGCCGCTTGGCGTCCAGGTCGAATTGAACAGCGAAGCAAAATCGGCGGCGCGCGCCGGGCGCGGCGGCGCAAGACGCAACGCCTCGACGGCGCCGCGCGCGCATTGCCGGGCGTAAGCGAGATAATCGGTTGCGCTGCCGAAATCCTTCGCTTCGCGGTAGGGAAAATGATCGGTCGACGAACCAATCCAGTCCGCCAGCGAAACGAGACCGGAGAGCAACCAACTTAACTTTTGTGCGGCCCCTTCGTCGATATACGGCAAAGGCGTGATCGGCGTTTCGAAAGCCTCGAATATGGATTGAGCAACGACGCGCGCATTCGCGCTGTCTGCGGTGTCGATCATGAGCTGTGCGGCGCCTGTCCGGTCGCAAGGCGTGCCGTGGTGGTGCGCGATCGGGAGCAGGAGAGCAGCCTTTTCGCAGGCGTCTTGTCCCGAAAACAGGAAATCGACGGCGTCCCTCAACACACCGTTCAGCAGCAAAGCAGATCCGGCAGCATGATCATAGGCCGGGGCGGTTCGCCACGCGCCGAGCGCATCAGGCCAGGCCAGCTCGCTCTTGGCTTGAAACCGCCAGTCAACCTTGCCGATGTCGTGCAGAGCGACAAGCGCAGCGAGCGCCGGAATAACGCTCGTGACTTGCGCTCCGAAAGCGGCCTCCAACCGGCGCGTCGTCAGCTTGTCGATTGCAACAAGACGCTCGAAACATGCGGAGACGTCGAGTGCGTGAAAAATCAACGGATGAAAAATCACCCCTTTGCTCTCGGGCCTGGCTTTGCCCCAAAAAAGATGCGGAGGCGATGTGGCCATGCAATTCCTTTCGTTTGCCATGCCCGTAATTTACGCGCGTTCGCTCAAAAACAAAATGACCTTGCCCCCGAGGAACGTCTCCCAAGGCTGATCGGATAATGTCTGCGCTTTGGAGGGGATGGCATGAAAGGCGCGGGTCGCGGACAATACACAGGTGAGTTCAGGCAGGAGGCCGTTCTGCGGGTTCGGGGTGGTGAATCCGTGTCGTCAGTTTCGATGAGTCCGGGGACTTCCGGTCAGACGCTGCGCAATCGGGTGACGGCCAAGGCTGCACGGCGTTCCCAGTCATTTGCAACAAAAAGTTGAGAGCGATAATTTTCACGCGAAAAAGAACATGCCGAAAAGCGTGGGCTTCCAATCATTCACCACCGCAAGGTGAAGGATCACGGGCTTCGAGGCCATGCGCCGGATGACGAAGAGCGTCGGCATTTCCGGGGAATGGACGATTCGCCGGCAGACTGGATTGCTCGCGCCCGGCTTCGGAGTTCAAACGGACACATCCTCAAAAACCTTGCCTTTCCAGCGATTTTCCCGCCCTCGGACTATGTTTGCAACGCCCCCGTCCATGACGTCGTCATCACAATAATAATTCATATTTGTGACATTCGGCACACTGGCCTTCTCGCCTCCGGCTAATCTGATCCCGGCAATAAAGGAGGGACAGTCATGCGCGTTGTCGGGGGCGCCACATATATTCCGCAGTCCGTCTCAACGGGCAAATCGCTGAATGCAGAAAGCAGCCGGTGGGCCCGGTTTCGTCAGGCGACCACGCGCGACACGCAACTCGCGGTTCGCGTGAGGACACCGGAGGATGGCTCTCCAAAAAACTTTGTTGCAACGGGTGTCGACAAGAATAAATTCACGCGCTTCACCGCCTACAGGCCCGGCGCGGTCGTATCGCAGTCGAAGCTCAACACCGCCAACAAGATTTTGGACAACGCGAACCTCAATCACGCGTCTCTCACCAATCAAGACAAGGTGCATTTTGCGCGAATGGCCGTCCTCGCGCCAGATGGGGCGAAGGCGATCTACGAACGCCTTGGCAATCTCGATGCGGGCGTGCGGTCTGCTCTTCTGGCGTTGGAGAACGACGGCGCGGCTCTCACGCTCTCGCGCGACGTCGACGACGGAACGAACCAGCCGCGCAAGCTCACCAACGCGCAAGCATTGGCGGCGATCGCCAATCTCGCGACAATCCAAAAAGCGAGTCCCGAAGCCGCCGGATATCTTGCCTTGCTCGCGCGTTCGAACCCGGCCGCTTTGTCCGAATTGGCGACATTGGCTTCCGCGATAGACCACGGCACGGTCAATAAGGATCAAGGTCTCGCTATTCTCGTCCAGGCGAAAAATCTGCCGGTCGCGGCGACCGCGCTGTCGCAGCTGCTTCGGGCGTCCGGCACGAGCGCCGACACCAAAAGTTTCTTCAGCGCACAAGCGCCGCTCGCCGGCCAAGCCGACGCCGCAACGCAAAGCCGCGTCGCGCAAATCGGTAGCGCCTCGCCCCTGGCGGGGAAAGTGGTCGCCGATCTCGCGGGTTCCGGAAAAAAACTCGATTTCGCGTTCGATCCGACGTTGCCGGGTCGTTTGGCGCGTCAAGTGTCGAATGACGTCAACGCCGGCGGACTCATTTCGTCCGCTCCGGCAAATCAGGGCGTTGTCAATCAGGAGATCCTGAGTTCATTTAATCGTCTTCTCACCGAAGAGTTCGGCGCGACGCTCGCCACGCAAATCTGGACCAATGTGCTGCAAACGCCGTTCAACGGCAGCCAGGCGTTGACGCCGACATTGATGCAGCAGGCTATGACCGCCGCCGCTGCGGCCCAGGACGCCGCGATTGCGAAATTCGGCGCCCCGACGGCGACATTGCAGGAAATCAGCGACGCGAAGACGCAAAGCGCGCTGAAGGCGTTCAACGCCAATCTCAAGTCCGGCGGATTCAGCAACCCGGAGACCGCGGAGATATATCGAAGCGAACTGACCGCCGTTCTTACACATATCGCGCAGCAGACGTGGAGCGTCGACGCGACGCCCAATCACGAGCTGCTGACCAAAGTCGCCAGGCAAATCGCTCATCGCGAATTCGACGACAAGGCGGTCAGCATCATCACGCAGCATCTGGCCGATACGGAGATGCTCGACAAAAAAACGACGCAGCCCTATTCCTTCGCCGAGTCCATTGCGCACCTCGTCGACGGCGCCGGCTTTGCGACTCTGAAAACGACGACCTATCCGTTCGCGGGACATCTTCTTTCCACGGCGCAAGCCCATGTCGGCGTATCGCTCGCGACGGCATTCACCAATCTCGCCACGGATCTCGCCAATGGAGCCAATCCGCTCGGCGTTCAGTTCTTCGGTGGTCAATTGCTCGGCGGACTGCACGATGTCGTCATCACTGGCAGCGATCCGCACAAGCAAGGCGAGCGCGTGCTCGTCTTCAATTTCGGACCTGGAGTCATGGGCGGCGCGACGGATCGTCGGATCGTCTATAAGCCGCGCGACGTCGGCATCGACGCCATGATGACCGGGACCGGCGGCGTGCCGGGCAAGGGACCGAGCCTTGCGGATATCGTGAACGGCAAGCTCGTCGGCTCTTCTGTTCCGAGTTACAAATTCCTCCAGGGACCCGGAGCGCCGACCAACTACGGATATGTCGAATATCTGTCGAACAGAACGTTTGCCGACGTCACTCTGACGCCGACGCAGGCGCACGCGTTCTACCGTGATTTTGGTCGCCAGATGGCGATGTTCACAATGCTGGGCGGGCGCGATTTACATCACGGAAACATGTTCGTCAGCGGCGGACGCCCCTATTTCACCGATATGGAAATCGCTTTCGATCAGGATCTTTTCGATGCAATCTCGAATCGAGACCTCAATGGTTCCGTCGTTCAGACATCCGGCTGGGAAGCCTTGCGCTCGCACAGCGAAGGAGAACGAGGAGCGGGAGCCTATGTCGATAGCGATCGACTCGTATGGGACGACAAGCGCGTCCGTTCCGCGCCGGTGGTGGAAAGCTATCTGATGGTTCAGGGCATGGAAAACGGCTCGCCCGTCGATATAGACAACGTCTATAAAGCTGACGCGAATAAAAAAAACGCGCATCAGCGTTACGCCGACGACATTGCCGCGGGTTTCACCGAAGTCATCGATCTATTCGCGAACGCCGATGCGACGCTCCAGACGCA
>Ga0265328_10000857_pt1 | contig 14123 bp, 12 predicted proteins | sample 41624metaG_FD_202086 | JGI IMG/M metagenome (GOLD analysis project Ga0265328, IMG submission 202086) | Rhizosphere microbial communities from Carex aquatilis grown in University of Washington, Seatle, WA, United States - 4-16-24 metaG | ecosystem: Host-associated > Plants > Roots > Rhizosphere...
AACCCATGACCCTCTGATTAAAAGTCAGATGCTCTACCAACTGAGCTACGCGCTCGCTCGAAAGTCATTTCGAATCGCGAGCATCGCCCGCGGAACATTACGACTCCAGCAGTCGACCCCTACCCGTTGGCGAGAGGCCGGTCAACCCCGCCTACGCCGGATCGTTCCTCTATCCTAGCCACTTCACATAAAGCACGAAGAGCGCGAACAGAACCGCGGAAACCAACGTCGTCACGACGGCCTTGATCCAGAGCTTCGGCGCCACGGGCGCGCCCGGATCCCCTACTGGCGGCGTGTCGCCCTCCTCCTCCGAAGAGCGAACCCCGAAAGGCAGAATCGCAAACAGCACGATCCACCACATGGTGAGATAGATCGCGATCGCGAGCGGCGTCGTGAATGGCAAAGTCCGCGCTCCTCGACCTTACGCCCCCGGCGAATGACCCTCTCAGGCCTGCTCGAGCTCGACCAAAGCCCCGTTGAAGTCCTTCGGATGCAGGAAAAGCACCGGCTTGCCATGCGCGCCGATCTTCGGCTCGCCGTCTCCCAGCACGCGCGCGCCGGTCGCCTTCAACTGATCGCGCGCCGTCAATATGTCGTCGACCTCGTAGCACAGGTGATGAATGCCGCCCGCCGGATTCTTGGCGACGAAGCCCGCGATCGGCGATCCTTCGCCGAGGGGCTGCAGCAGCTCGATCTTGGTGTTGGGCAGTTCGACGAAAACGACCGTGACGCCGTGCTCGGGAAGAGCCTCCGGGTCGGAGACCTTCGCGCCGAGCGTATTTTTATAGGTCGCCGCCGCCGCCGCGAGGTCCGAGACGGCGATGGCGACATGATTCAAGCGTCCGATCATGAGTTTTCCCTGATATTTCTCCGAAAACCTAGATGCGCCATCACGCCTCGATGATCAATACATGCACCTGAGGTTTCTTGCCCCAGACGGCGTTGACGCTGGCCCTGACGGCGCGTTCGACCGCCGTCGCCGCGGCGTCGAAATCCCGTCGCTTCTGCCGCGGAAGATTGTCGAAGGTGCGGAAGATGGCGTCGTCCACCAACTCGCCTATATCCTCGCCGTCGCGGCCCTTCTTGGGCAGGCCGGATATCAGCACATCCGGATCGCCGACGAGATCCCCGCGCTTGTCGATCGCGAGCGCCAGGGAAACCACCCCTGCGAAACCGAGCTTGGCGCGCTCCCGCACGGCGCCGTCGCTCTCCGAGATCAGCACATCGCCGTCCTTGAGGAGACGCCCCGTCGGCGCCTTGCCGACGACGCCGGGCTCGCCGGGGAACAGGCGCACGATATCGCCATTGCGGGCGCCGACGGTTCTCTCCACGCCGCGCGCCTTGGCGAAGGCCGCGTGGACGGAGAGATGATGCCCTTCACCATGCGCGGGCACCGACACGCGGGGCCGCACCCAGTCATAGAGCTGCGCAACCTCGCCACGGCGCGGATGGCCGGAGCAGTGAACGAGATGGTCGTGATCGGTGATCACCTCTATGCCCAGATCGCAGAGCTTGTTGATGACGCGATGCACCTCCCGCGTATTGCCGGGAATGGCGCGCGACGAAAAAATGACCCTGTCGCCGGAGGCGAGCTTGATGACGGGGTGCTCCTTCTCCGCGACACGCGCCATGGCCGCGCGCGCCTCTCCCTGGCTGCCCGTCGCGAGCACGACGATTTTGTCGCGCGGCAGCGCGGAGAACATGTCGAGGGACAGAAAAGGCGGCAGACCGTCGAGAAAGCCGCATTCGCGCGAGACCTGAATGACGCGCTCCATCGCACGGCCGGCGACGACGACGCTGCGGCCGGCCGCCTGCGCCGCCTCGGCGACGGCGCGGATGCGGGCGACATTGGAGGCGAAGGTCGTCACCAGGACGCGCTCCTCGGCCTCGCCGATCAGCTTGCGAAGCGTCTGCGCCACGTCGCTCTCGGAGAAACTGTCGCCCTCGCGCAGAATATTGGTCGAATCGCAGATGAGCGCGTCGACGCCCTCGTCGCCGAGCGCCCGCAGCCGCGCCGCGTCGATGCGATGGCCGACGCCGGGCTCGGGGTCGATCTTCCAATCGCCCGTGTGAATGGCGAGCCCGACCGGCGTGCGGATCGCCAGCGCATTGGCCTCCGGAATCGAATGAGCCACGGCGACGAATTCGACGTCGAAGGGGCCGATGTCGAGGCGCTGGCCGGTCGCCACAGTGACGACCTTCACATTCGGCGCGCCAGCCTCGCTGAGACGCCGCGCCTCGAGCAGGCCGGCCGCGAAACGGGTCGCGTAGACGGTGCAACCGAGCTTCGGCCAGAGGAAGGACAGCGCGCCGATGTGATCCTCATGGGCGTGGGTGATGACCAATCCCACGAGATCGCGGCGGATCTTCTCGACGAAAGACACGTCCGGCATCAGCAGATCGACGCCCGGAAGCTCCGGGCCGGGAAAGGCCAGGCCACAATCGACCATCAGCCATTGCCGGGCCTTCGGCGGCCCGAATCCATAGAGAGCGGCGTTCATCCCGATCTCGCCGAGGCCGCCGAGCGGCACAAAGACGAATTCGTTTGTTTCCTCGTTCATCGGCCTTGCTCCGGCTCGGGCCGGGCCGCCGCGAGGGCCGGCAAGAAAATGTCTCCCGCTTCGATGGCGCGTCGGCCGCTGCGGGTAGAAATAATGAGGCGTCCGTCGCCGTCGATCGTCTCGAAGATCCCGGAAATCGTCTCGCGCGGGAGCCGCGCCTCGATCTCGCCGCCCAACCCGGCCGCATGTCCGAGCCAGCGCTCGCGCAGCACGGAAAATCCAGAGCCGCCCGCCCACAGAGCCAGCGTCTCCTCCATTTTGTCGGAGAGCAAAGCAAAGAGCGCGCCGGCGCTGGGAACGCAGCCGAGCCGCGACAGATCGCTCGCCGGCGCGGGAAGATCCCGCGGCGCCGCGACGCAATTCACCCCGATGCCGATGACACAGCCGAAAGACGCGCCCGGCGCGGAGACGGCCGGCTGAACGCCCTCGAGCAGCACGCCCGCCAGCTTCTCGCCGTCGAGCAGCACGTCGTTCGGCCATTTGAGCGCGAGGCGATCGGCGGCGCCGGTCGCTTCGAACAGCGCCGCGATCGTCGCGAGGCCGGCCACGAAGCCGAGTTGCGGCGCAAGCGCCGGAGGGCCGAAACCCGACAGAAGCAGGCTCGCATGAAGATTGCCGTCGAGCGAGCTCCAGCTGCGGCCGAGCCGGCCACGGCCTTTGGTCTGGCGGGCCGCGACGATCCACAAAGGCCCTGCGTCGCCCCCCTCGCCACGTCGCTTGGCTTCGTCGTTCGTCGAGTCGATTTCGTCGTAAATCTCGAGACGAACGCCGCGCGCGAGAGCGCGATCACCGAGTTCCACGCCCTCCATCAGAACAAGGATTTCGCCGCCGCCGTGGCCGCTTCCACGACCGGCGCCGGATAGAGCCAGAAGCCGAGCAGGAACAGCGTCGAGACCGCGAGCACCGCACGCAACGACAAGGGCGACTGATCGAAGGCCGGAGCCGGATCGTCGAAGTAGATCACCTTGACGACGCGCAGATAATAAAAGGCCGAAATCGCGCTCGCCAGCACGCCGACGATGGCGAGAGGAAAGAGCCCCGCCTCGACCGCGGCCAGCAGCACGTAATATTTCGCGAAGAAGCCGGCGAGCGGCGGCACGCCCGCGAGCGAGAACATCAGCATGGCCAGGAAGAAGGCGGCGAGGCCATTGTTGCGCGACAGGCCGGAGAGATCGGCGATCTTCTCGACCGGACGGCCCTCGACGCGCATCTGCAGAATGGCGGCGAAGGCGCCGAGCGTCATCACCAGATAGATGGCGAGATAGATGGCGACGCCGCGCACGCCCGCCTCACTGCCCGCCGCGAGACCGACCAGGGCGAAACCCATGTGGCCGATCGACGAATAGGCCATCAGGCGCTTGATGTTGCTCTGGCCGATCGCCGCGAAGGCGCCGAGCAGCATGGAGGCGATGGCGAGGAAGATCACGATCTGCTGCCATTGCCCGACGATGCCCGGAAAGGCCGTGAAGACGATGCGCGCAGTGATCGCCACCGCCGCCATCTTGGGCGCCGAGGCGAAGAAGGCCGTGACCGGCGTCGGCGCGCCCTCATAGACGTCCGGCGTCCACATGTGGAAAGGCGCAGCCGACATTTTGAAGGCGAGACCCGCCAGCACGAAGACGAGGCCGAAGATCACCCCGAGCGGTGGCGCGCCGGTGATCGCCTTGGCGATGCCGTCGAACGAGATCGTGCCGGCGAAGCCATAGAGCAGCGAAGCGCCATAGAGCAGCATGCCGGACGAAAGAGCGCCGAGCACGAAATATTTGAGGCCCGCCTCGGAGGCGCGCGCATCGTCGCGGTCGAAAGCGGCGACGACATAGAGCGCGAGCGACATCAGCTCGAGGCCGAGATAGAGCGCGATGAGATTGTCGGCCGAGACGAGCAGCAGCATGCCGACCGTCGACAGGAGAACCAGCACGGGAAATTCGAAATTGCCGAGCCGGGCGCGCTGCAGATAGTCGCGCGACATCAGTATCGTCACCAGCGAGCCGATGAGCGTCAGCGCCTTCACGAAGCGCGCGAAAGCGTCGTCGACGAAGGCGCCCTCGAACAGCGAGGCTTCCGACGTCTGGCCGAAGAACAGCGCCAGAATGGCGAGGCCGATCAGCCCCACGGCGAGCTCGTTGACGAGGCCGAAGGCCCGCGTCCCGCGCCATGCGCCGATGAGGATCAGCGCAAGCACGCCGAGGACGAGGATGGTTTCCGGCAGGAAGTGATGCGCGAGGGCGGTTGAGAACGACATCGTCAGCGACCGATCATTGAACGGCCTGGGCGACGACTTTCGCCGCATTGGCCAGGGCCGTGTGAGATTGCAGGAGATTGGCGACGGAGGCTGCGGAAGCCTCGAGGATCGGCCCCGGACGCACGCCATAATAGATGGTGAGCGCGATGAGCGGCACGAAGATGACGAGCTCGCGCGCGTTGAGATCGCTGATCGACTGCAGCGACGGCTTGTCGAGCGGTCCGAAGACGACGCGCCGATAGAGATAGAGCGCATAGGCCGCCGACAGGACGACGCCTGTCGTCGCGAACAGCGCCACCCAGCTATTGGCGACGAAGGCGCCGGCGAGCGTCAGGAACTCGCCGACGAAGCCGGAGGTTCCAGGGAGGCCGACATTCGCCATGGTGAAGATCATGAAAGTGACGGCATAGAGCGGCATGCGATTGACGAGGCCGCCATAGGCGGCGATCTCGCGCGTATGCATGCGGTCGTAGATCACGCCGACGCAGAGGAACAGCGCGCCCGAGACGAAGCCGTGCGAGATCATCAGGAACATCGCGCCCTGCACGCCCTGAGGCGTCAGCGTGAACAGGCCCATGGTGACGAAGCCCATATGCGCCACCGAGGAATAGGCGATGAGCTTCTTGATGTCCTCCTGCACCAGCGCCACCAGCGAGGTGTAGATGACGGCGATGACCGACAGCGCATAGATGAGCGGCGCGAAATAGGCCGAGGCGTCCGGGAACATGGGCAGCGAGAAGCGGATGAAGCCGTAGCCGCCCATTTTCAGAAGGATGGCGGCGAGAATCACCGAGCCCGCGGTCGGCGCCTCGACATGCGCGTCCGGCAGCCAGGTATGCACCGGCCACATCGGCATCTTCACCGCGAAAGAGGCGAAGAAGGCGAGCCACAGCCAAGTCTGCATCGACGGCGGGAATTGCGTCTCGAGCAGAATGACGATGTCGGTGGTGCCCGTCTTGCCGTAGATCGCCAGAATGGCGATGAGCATCAAGAGCGAGCCCACGAGCGTGTAGAGGAAGAATTTGAAGCTCGCATAGACGCGCCGCTTGCCGCCCCAAATGCCGATGATGAGGAACATCGGAATGAGGCCGCCCTCGAAGAAGAGATAGAAGAGCACGAGATCGAGCGCGCAGAACACGCCGATCATCAGCGTCTCGAGGACGAGAAAGGCGACGAGATATTCCTTGAGGCGGAATTTCACCGACTCCCACGAGGCCAGAATGGCGAAGGGCGTCAGGAAGGTCGTCAGCAGCACGAAGGGTATGGAAAAGCCGTCCACGCCCATTTTGTAGGTGAGGCCGGAGCCGAACCAGTCCTTCTGCTCGACGAGTTGGAAGGCCGCGCTCGCCGTATCGAAACGTCCCCACACGACGAGCGAGAGCAGGAAAACGACGATCGTCGTCAGCAGCGCGGCCCATTTGGCGTTGCGCAGCGTCGCCTCGCTCTCGCCCTTCAGCGTGAGGATGAAGGCCGCGCCGACGAGCGGCAGGAAGGTGAGGCCCGTGAGAATGCCGAAACCGAACATCAGCGCAGACCTCCCGCGACGAACCAGGTGACGACCGCCGCGACGCCGATCAGCATGGCGAAGGCGTAATGATAGACATAGCCGGTCTGCAGCTTCACCGCGAGACGCGCACCGTCGACGACGCGCGCCGCGATACCGTCGGGTCCGAGCCCATCGATGATGCGTCCGTCGCCGCCCTTCCACAGCAGACGACCGAGCGCGAAGGTCGGACGCACGAAGATCGCGTCATAGAGCTCGTCGAAATACCATTTGTTGAGCAGGAAACGGTAGAGCCGCGGGAAGGCGTGCGCGATCTTCTGCGCGGTTCCGGGCGCGAGCCGATAGACGAACAGAGCGCCGAGGAAGCCCAAAACCATCATCACCGTCGCGGCATAGGAAACCCAGTGCGGGATTTCATGCATCGCGTGCAGAATGTGATTGTCATGGCCGGTGAACAGAGCGCCCTTCCAGAATTCGTCATACGCATGCCCGGCGAAGTCGCCCATGAACACGGCGCCCGCGACGACTGCGCCAATCGCCAGAACGGCGAGCGGGATCAGCATGACGAGCGGCGACTCGTGCGGCGCGTGATGACCATGGCCATGGTCGTCATGCGCGTGGTCGTCATGCGCATGCCCATGATCGTCGCCATGCGCGTGCTCATCGTGCCCATGCGCCGCATGGGCGTCGCCATGGGCCTCTTTCGCCTTGCCGAAAAAGGTCATGAAGACGAGACGCCAGGAATAAAAGGAGGTGAGGCCCGCCGCGACCACCGTCGATATAAAGGCGAAATAGGCGACGCTATGGTGCTCTCCGGCCGCGAAGGCCGCCTCGATGATCGCATCCTTGGAGAAGAAGCCCGCGAAGCCGAGCTCCGTCCCCGGAATACCGACGCCGGTGAGAGCCAGAGTGCCGATCGTCATCATGGCGAAGGTGAAGGGAATCTTGTTCCACAAACCACCCATGTTCCGCATGTCCTGCTCGTGATGCATCGCATGGATGACCGAGCCGGCGCCGAGGAACAACAGCGCCTTGAAGAAGGCGTGGGTGAAAAGGTGGAACACGCCGAGCGAATAGGCGCCGACGCCCTCGGCAACGAACATATAGCCGAGCTGCGAGCAGGTCGAATAGGCGATGACGCGCTTGATATCGTTCTGCACGAGACCGATCGTCGCCGCGAAGAAAGCCGTTATGCCGCCGATCAGCGTGACGAAGGCGAGCGTGTCCGGCGCATATTCGAAGATCGGCGACAGGCGCGCGACCATGAACACGCCGGCGGTCACCATTGTGGCGGCGTGGATGAGGGCGGAGACCGGCGTCGGGCCCTCCATCGCATCCGGCAGCCAGGTGTGCAGCAGGAATTGCGCCGATTTGCCCATCGCGCCGGTGAAGAGCAGGAAAGTGGCGAGCGTCAGTGCGTCGAAATCCGCGCCGAACACATGGATCTTATGGCCGGCGATGCCCGGAATAGCGGCGAAGACCTGCTCGAAGCTCACCGATTGCGTGAGCTGGAAGACGAGGAAAATGCCCAGAGCGAAGCCGAAATCGCCGACGCGGTTGACGACGAAAGCCTTGATGGCGGCGGCGTTCGCCGACGGCTTCTGATACCAGAAGCCGATGAGCAGATAAGACGCGAGGCCAACGCCTTCCCAGCCGAAGAACATCTGGACGAGATTATCGGCCGTCACCAGCGTGAGCATGGCGAAGGTGAAGAGCGACAGATAGGCGAAGAAGCGCGGACGATCCGGATCCTCGTGCATATAGCCGATCGAATAGAAATGCACGAGCGCCGAGACGGTGTTCACGACGACGAGCATCACCGCCGTCAGCGTGTCGACGCGCAAGGCCCAGTCGACGCTGAGCTTGCCCGAGGTGAACCAATTGGCGAGCACGGGCGCGCTGGCGTGGCCATGGCCGAGCGCCACGTCGAAGAACACGATCCAGGAGAAGCCGGCTGCGACGAACAAGAGGGTGGTCGTCACGAGTTCGGACGCGCGCGCGCCGATGCGCCGTCCGAACAGGCCTGCGACCAGAAAGCCGATGAGCGGCAGGAAGACGATTGCTTGGATCATCGGCGCTCAGCCCTTCAGAGAGTTGATGTCCTCGACCGCGATCGTGCCGCGGTTGCGGAAATAGGTGACGAGAATGGCGAGACCGATGGCCGCCTCCGCCGCCGCCACCGTGAGGATGAACAGAGCGAAGACCTGTCCGGTCAGATCGCCGAGCGAAGCCGAGAAGGCCACGAGATTGATGTTGACCGCGAGCAGGATCAGCTCGACCGACATCAATATGATGATGATGTTCTTGCGGTTGAGGATGATGCCCGCGACTCCGAGCGTAAACAGGATCGCCGAGACGACGAGATAATGAGTGAGGCCGACGACCATTGCTGCGATCCCCTCAGACGCCCGCCCGCGAGGGCACTTTCTTGATCTCGATGACATTGTCGCGCGTGCGCGCGTTCTGCTCCTCGATCTTCTGCCGCTTGACGCCGGGCCGGTGATGCAACGTCAGCACGATTGCGCCGATCATGGCGGTGAGCAGCACCAGAGCCGAAGCCTGGAAGAAGAGGAAATATTTCGTGTAGAGCACCTGGCCGAGCGCGGCCGTGTTGGAAACGCCGGCGACGATCGGCGCGGCGGCGGCCTCCTGCGCGCCGGGGGCGCTCTGCCAGCCGAGCGCGACGAAGCCGAGCTCGCCGAGCACCACGGCCCCGACGGCTGCGCCCACCGGAAGATGCTTGCTGAAGCCCTGGCGCAGCGCGGCGAAATCGACGTCCAGCATCATCACCACGAAGAGGAACAGAACGGCGACCGCGCCGACATAGACGACGACGAGGATCATGGCGAGAAATTCGGCCCCGGCGAGCAGGAAGAGCCCCGCGCCATTGACGAAGGCGAGGATGAGATAGAGCACCGAATGAACCGGATTGCGCGAGACGATCACCGCGAAAGCCGATGCGATCAGCACCGCCGAGAAAAGATAGAAGAATGCCACAGCCACTTTGTCGTCCTCTCTCGCAGCCTCGTTGTCCGGGCGATTCTCGCTTTTAGCGATAAGGAGAATCGAGCGCGATGTTGCGCGCGATCTCGCGCTCCCACCGCGCGCCATTCTCCAGCAGGCGCTCCTTGTTGTAGTAGAGCTCCTCGCGCGTCTCGACCGCGAATTCCTGGTTCGGCCCCTCGACGATGGCGTCCACCGGGCAGGCTTCCTGACAGAAGCCGCAATAGATGCATTTCACCATGTCGATGTCATAGCGCGTCGTGCGGCGCGTGCCGTCGTTACGGCGCGGCCCGGCTTCGATGGTGATCGCCTGCGCGGGGCAGATCGCCTCGCAGAGCTTGCAAGCGATGCAGCGCTCCTCGCCATTGGGATAGCGGCGCAGCGCATGCTCACCGCGGAAGCGCGGGGAGATCGGGTTCTTCTCATGCGGATAGTTGAGCGTCGCCTTCGGCTTGAAGAAGTAACGCATCGACAGGAAGAAGGCCGCGATGAACTCCGCGAGGAAGAGCGACTTTGCCGCTTGATCGAGCTTCATGACGTCACCCCTTAGTTCGCGCCCGCCGAGCCGGCGAATTGCAGCACGGCCGCGACGACGATGACCATGACGAGCGAGATGGGCAGGAAGACCTTCCAGCCGAGCCGCATGAGCTGGTCATAGCGGTAACGCGGCACGAAGGCCTTCACCATGGCGAAGAAGAAGAAGAAGAAAGTGACCTTGAGGACGAACCAGATCGCGCCCGGCACCAGAGTGAGCGGCGCGATGTTCACGGGCGGCAGCCAGCCGCCGAAGAAGAGGATCGTCAGCAGGGCGCACATCGTCAGGATCGCCACATACTCGCCGAGCATGAACAGCATGTAGGGCGTCGCCGAATATTCGATCATGAAACCCGCGACGAGCTCCGACTCCGCTTCCACGAGATCGAAGGGCGGACGGTTCGTCTCAGCCAGCGCCGAGATGAAGAAGATCACGAACATCGGCAGGAGGCGCAGCCAATACCAGCCGAGAATTCCATATTGCGTGTCTTGAGCGCGAACGATCTCGGTGAGATTCAGCGAGCCGGCGCAGAGCAGCACGGTGATGATGACGAAGCCGATCGAAACCTCATAGGACACCATCTGCGCCGCCGAACGCAGCGCCGACAGGAAGGGGTATTTCGAGTTCGACGCCCAGCCGCCCATGATGATGCCATAGACGCCGAGCGAGGAGATCGCGAAAATATAGAGAATGCCGACATTGAGATCGGCGACCGCCCAGCCGTCGGCGACCGGAATGACCGCCCAGGCGGCCACGGCGAGCATAGCGGTCACGAAGGGCGCGAGCAGGAACACGCCCTTATTCGCGGTGTCCGGGATCACCGGCTCTTTCAGCACGAACTTCAACATGTCGGCGAAGCTTTGGAGCAGGCCCCAGGGTCCGACGACATTGGGACCGCGGCGCAGCTGCACGGCGGCCCAGACCTTGCGGTCGATGTAGATCGCATAGGCGAGGTAGATCAGCAGAGCGACGGTGAGAACGACGCTCTTTACGATGATCAGGAGAAGGTTCAGCAGCCAGCCGTCGATCACGTCCCTTGCTCCTATTCCGCAGCCTGTTTCAGCCGGCCCTGCGCCAGCGCCGAACATTCCGCCATTGTGGCCGAGGCGCGCGCGATCGGATTGGTGAGATAGAAATCGGCGATCGCGGAGACGAAATCGTCCTTCCACGCCGTCGCCGGCTGCAGCGCCACCGCCTCGAGATCGGACGCTGAGCCCGGCTCGATCCGGTCGAGCTTGCGCAGATGCGGATGCGCCTCGCCGAGCTTGGCGCGCAGCTGTTGCAGAGAATCGAAGGGCAGCGGCGAACCGAGCGCGCCGGAGAGCGCGCGCAGGATCGCCCAATCCTCGCGGGCGTCGCCCGGCGGGAACGCAGCGCGCAACGCCTCCTGCACACGGCCTTCGGTATTCACATAGAGGCCGAATTTCTCGGTATAGGCCGCGCCCGGCAGGATGACGTCGGCGCGATGCGCGCCCTTGTCGCCATGCGTGCCGATATAGACGACGAAAGCGCCGGGCTCGATCGCAATTTCGTCGGCGCCGAGATTGAAGACGAGATCGAGCGCGCCGGCCTTGGCGATCTCGGCGGCGTCGAGGCCGCCCTGCCCCGGCGTGAAGCCGAGATCGAGCGCGCCGACGCGCGAGGCCGCAGTATGCAGAACGCTGAAGCCGTTCCACCCCTCGGAGAGGGCGCCATGTTTTCGCGCCGCCTGGGCGGCGAGCGCCAGAATGGCGCGGCCGTCGGGGCGCGTCAGCGCGCCCTGCCCGATCAGCACGATGCGCTTCGAGGAGCCGGTCGCCGCGCTTTCGACGAAGCGCGCCAGCGCATCCGGCCCGGCGCCGAGATAGTCATAGTCATAGGTGAGATCGGCCCGCTCGCCGATCACCGAGATCGGGAAGTCGCCGCGGAGCCAGCGCTTGCGGATGCGCGCATTGAGCACCGGCGCTTCCTTGCGCGGATTGGAGCCGATGATGAGCAGCGATTCCGCCTCGTCGACGCCCGCGATCGTGGCGTTGAAGAGATAAGAGGCCCGACCGAAACGCGGATCGAGCTTGGTCCCGTCCTGCCGCGCGTCGAGATTGGCGCTGCCGAGCCCCTCGACCAGCAGCTTCAGCGCGAAGATTTCCTCGAGCGCGGCCAGATCGCCGACCAATGCGCCGATCTTGGCGGCCGGCGTCGCCTTCGTCTTGGCGGCCACAGTCGCGAGCGCCTCCGGCCAGGAAGCCGGACGCAGGCGGCCATTCTCGCGGATATAGGGACGGTCGAGCCGTTGCGCCTTCAACCCGTCGACGACCTGACGCGTCTTGTCGGAGATCCACTCCTCGTTCACCGCCTCATTGAGGCGCGGCAGAATGCGGATCACCTCGCGGCCGCGCGCGTCGACGCGGATCGCCGAGCCCAGCGCATCTTGCACGTCGATCGTCTCGGTCTTCTGATACTCCCACGGACGCGCGCGGAAATTCTGCGGCTTGGGCAGAAGCGCGCCGACGGGACAGAGATCGGTCACATTGCCCTGCAGCTCGGAGGTCATCGCCGTCTGCAGATAGGTGGTGATCTCCATATCCTCGCCGCGGCCGATCGCGCCCATGTCGCTGGTGCCGGCGATCTCCGCCGTAAAGCGCACGCAGCGGGTGCAATGGATGCAGCGGGTCATCGCCGTCTTGACGAGCGGACCGATATATTTGTCCTCGACCGCGCGCTTATTCTCGGCGTAGCGCGAGCTGTCGCCGCCGAAGGTGAGCGCCTGATCCTGCAGATCGCATTCGCCGCCCTGATCGCAGATCGGACAGTCGAGCGGATGATTGACGAGCAGGAACTCCATCACGCCTTCGCGCGCCTTCTTCACCATGGGCGTCTTGGTGAAGACTTCCGGCGGCGCGCCATCCGGGCCTGGACGCAGATCCTTGACCGCGATCGCGCAGGAGGCCTGCGGCTTGGGCGGCCCGCCCTTCACCTCGACGAGGCACATGCGGCAATTGCCGGCGATCGACAGACGCTCGTGGAAGCAGAAGCGCGGCACCTCGGCGCCGGCCTCCTCGCAGGCCTGCAGCAGCGTATATTCGGCCGGAACATCGACCTCGACGCCATCGACGAGAATTCTGGTCATTGGAATGCCTTACTCCGCCGCCACGCGCACCGGATCGGGATGCGGATTGGCCGCATAACGATCGATGCGCTTCTCGATTTCGCCACGGAAATGATTGATGAGACCCTGGATCGGCCAGGCCGCCGCGTCGCCGAGCGCGCAGATCGTGTGTCCCTCGATCTGCTTCGACACGTCGAACAGCATGTCGATCTCGCGCTTATGGGCGCGGCCTTCCGCCATGCGGGTGACGACGCGCCACATCCAGCCCGTGCCTTCGCGGCAGGGCGTGCATTGGCCGCAGCTCTCATGCTTGTAGAAATAAGAGATGCGGGCGATGGCGCGGATGATGTCGGTCGACTTGTCCATGACGATGACGGCCGCCGTGCCGAGGCCAGAGCCCAGCTTGACGAGATTGTCGAAATCCATCGGACAGTCGAGAATCTGATCGGCCGGCACGAGGCGCACGGAAGAACCACCCGGAATGACGGCGAGCAGATTGTCCGAGCCGCCACGCACGCCGCCGCAATGGCGATCGATGAGCTCGCGGAAGGGAATGGACATGGCCTCTTCCACATTGCACGGCTTGTTCACATGGCCGGAAATGGAGAAGAGCTTGGTGCCCGTGTTGTTGGGCGTGCCGATGCCGGCGAACCAGCTCGCGCCACGGCGAAGAATGGTCGGCGCGACGGCGATGGATTCGACATTGTTGACCGTGGTCGGGCAACCGTAGAGGCCGACATTAGCCGGGAACGGCGGCTTCAGCCGCGGCATGCCCTTCTTGCCCTCGAGGCTCTCGATCAGCGCCGTCTCCTCGCCGCAGATATAAGCGCCGGCGCCGTGATGGACGTAGAGATCGAAGGGATAGCCGTGAATATTGTCCTTGCCGATGAGGCGCGCCTCATAGGCCTCGTCGATCGCCTTCTGCAGCGCGACGCGCTCGGCGATGAACTCGCCGCGCACATAAATATACGAAGCATGCGCGCCCATGGCGAAGGAGGCGATCAGCGCGCCCTCGATCAGCGTCTGCGGATCATTGCGCATGATCTCGCGGTCCTTGCAGGTGCCCGGCTCCGACTCGTCGGCGTTGATGACGAGATAGGAGGGACGCGCCGGATCGGGCGTCTTGGGCATGAAGGACCATTTGAGGCCAGTGGAGAAGCCGGCGCCGCCGCGTCCGCGCAGCCCCGAATCCT
>Ga0265328_10000863_pt1 | contig 14057 bp, 9 predicted proteins | sample 41624metaG_FD_202086 | JGI IMG/M metagenome (GOLD analysis project Ga0265328, IMG submission 202086) | Rhizosphere microbial communities from Carex aquatilis grown in University of Washington, Seatle, WA, United States - 4-16-24 metaG | ecosystem: Host-associated > Plants > Roots > Rhizosphere >...
CGCGTGCTTCCCGGGGTGACCGTCATCGTCGACGGTGGGCGTGGTGACGTCATCGTCGATCCTTCTGCGGAGACGTTGGAGATCTACCGCGCGCGCGCCGCGGCTCAGCGCCGGCGCGACGCGCAGCTCCTCGCCGAGAAGGATCTCCCCGCGCTGACGACCGACGGCGTCGGGATTCATCTGCGCGCCAACATCGAGTCGCTCCTCGGCGTCGCGTCCGTGAGTGCATCGGGCGCCGAGGGAATCGGCCTCTTCCGGACGGAGTTCCTCTACCTCGAACGTCCCGACCTGCCGACCGAGGAAGAGCAATATCGCGACGCGCTCTCGGTTCTGAACGCCGTTGGGGGGTTGCCTGTGACGTTCCGGACGTTGGACCTCGGCGGAGACAAGCTCCCTTCCGCCTTCAGCATGCCGGAGGGTGCCAACCCCGCTCTCGGCGTCCGCTCGATCCGGTTCTCCCTCGAGAGGCCGGACATCTTCCGCACGCAGCTCCGCGCGCTCTACCGCGCGTCGGCGTCGGGCCCGGTGCGTCTCATGTTGCCGCTCGTGACGGGCCCGAGCGAGCTCCAGCGCGCGCTGGCGATCTGCGCGAGCGTACGCGCGGACCTGGCGGCCGAAGGCGTCACACACGACCCGGGCCTGCCGCTCGGCATCATGCTCGAGACGCCGAGCGCCGCGGTGACCGCCGATCTGCTCGCGCGCCAGGTCGACTTCTTCAGCATCGGCACGAACGATCTCATCCAGTACGCTTTCGCCGCCGATCGGGAGAACGAAGACGTCGCGCATCTGCAGGATCCGTTGCAACCCGCCGTGCTTCGCTTGCTCAAGCAGATGATCGACGGGGCGGCGAAGGCCTGCGTCCCGATCTCGATCTGCGGCGACATGGCGGGCGATCCCTTGCTGACGTGGCTGCTCCTCGGCCTCGGGCTCCGCGACCTGTCGATGGACCCCCATTCGATTCCGATGGTGAAGGCGATCATTCGTCGCTCGTCGCTCGCGGACGCGGAGGCGCTCGCGAGCGCGGCTCTGAAGTCGGGGAGCGAGCAGGAGACCGCCCGACTCATTCAAGACGCGATGGGCTCGCAATTCGCCGCCGAGCTCGAGTCGTTTCTTCCGGCCGCCGACGCTTAGCGGTCGTCCGGACCGCGCTCATCCCGTGATCCCGGCCACGGTCTGCCTTTCGGGTCGCCTCGAGACCCGTCCCGCGTCCGAGCGTCGGATCACGAAGTTCTCGCGGCCGCATCGAGGCTTGATCCCTCGGGCCTTGTCGACCCTACTAACGGGTCGAGGACCATGAAGACACGATTCCCCGTCAGCGCTTCGCTCGTGCTTTTCCTTGTCAGCTGCAGCTCGCCCAAGGGCGGGGGCGGTTCTTCACAGGGGGGCGCCGGCGGCAACGGCACCCCGGGCTCGGGAGGCGGAGCCATCGCTGGCACGGGCGGGGCGGCGGGAACGACGGACGCCGGCAGCGCCGGGACTTCCGGCGCCGCGGGCACATCGGGCACGGGCGGGCAAAGCGGCACGGGCGGGCAAGGCGGCGCGGGCGGCGCCGTCGCGACATGTTCCGTCCTCGACCCGGACCAGATTCTCGCGGCCCAAGGCCTTCAGGAGCCGCAATGGTACAAGGACAACATTCCGTTCGTGGACACGCCCGACACGAACATCAACGGCGTTTACTACTACCGCTGGAGCACTCATAAGCGGGCTTTGCGCTACACCGCCGCGGGCGCCGGCTATATCGCAACCGAGTACGACAACCCGGTCTGGTACTCGGGGGTCAACTCATACAGCGGTCTACCCGACGCAGCCGGCTACCATATCCTCGACGGCCGCTGGCTTCGCAACCGAACGTATATGGACGACTACATCAATTATTGGGTGCGGGGCGCGGGCGTGGCGACCAGCCGCACGTACAGCGAGTGGATCACCAGCGCGGCCTATCAGCGCTACCTCGTCACCGGCGACGCCACGCAGCTCAAGGCAAACCTGACGCAGTTCATCAGCCACTTCAACGCGTGGGGCTCGAACTTCACGGCAAACGTCACGGTCAACGGGGCCGGCACGACCGACAGCCTCTATTTCCAATCACCGTTGTTGGATGCAACGGAGTTCACCGAGACGTCGTTTCGAAGCACCGATGCGTTCGGAGGCGGCGCCGGTTTCCGCCCGACAATCAACAGCTATCAATACGCAAACGCCCAGGCGATCAGCAAGATCGCCACGCTCGCGGGCGACACGACGAACGCGACCGGGTTCGCGGCAAAGGCCGCCTCGCTGAAGGCGGCGGTTCAGCGCGAGCTGTGGGATCCGCAACGGCAGTTCTTCATGCATGTGTACAACTCGGATCCCACCAACGTCGGCATCGCCGGGACCCGTACGACCTGGCGTGAGGCCATGGGCTTCGCACCGTGGGCTTTCGAGCTGCCGGACGCGACGTATTCCACTGCCTGGCAATATCTGACCGACACGCGGCGCTTTGCCGGACCCAACGGACCCTATTCGCTGGAGCGGGTCCACGACTTCGAGGCCGAGCAGGCCGCCATCGTCGATGCCAACGTCGACACGGCCTCGACCGCCTCGAACGGGCAGTACGTGGGCCAGATCGACGCCGCCGACAGCTCCGTCACGTTCACCGTCTACGCCCCCGGGGCCGGCACGTACCCTGTGAACATCTTTTACGCCAACGTCACCGGCGCCACCGCGACACACGTCCTCGTCGTCAATGGGGCGTCGACCTCGCCGATCACGGTGACCTACGCCGCCACCAGCACATCCGGCACGTTTTCCAGCGCGCAGATGGTCACCGTCCAGGTGCCGATGCAGACCGGCGCGAACACGTTGAAGTTCTCGAGGGGAACCGGATCGGCATTCCTCGACCGAATTGGGGCGAACCCGTACTTCGACTTCCAGGCGTTCCCCGCCACGCAGAACCACGACGACACCAGTTGCTGTCACTGGGACGGGACGAGCTGGCCGTTCGACACGAGCATGATCCTCACCGGCCTGGCGAATCTGCTGCAGGACTACGCCGCACAGAGCTACGTCACCAAGCAAACCTACGACACCCTGCTGAGTCAGTTCGCCACCTTGCAACACAAGAACGGCGTGCCGTATATCGCCGAGGCCGCCAACGGCGACACGGGCGCGTGGGTCTACGATGCCTCCGATTTCAGCGAGCACTACAACCACTCGAGCTTTGTCGACCTCGTGCTCACCGGTCTTTTCGGCATCAAGCCACAGGCCACTGACTCCGTTCAGCTCAAGCCTCTCGTTCCTGACAGCTGGAGCTACTTCGCCGTGCAGGACCTGCCCTATCACGGCCACCAGCTGACGATCATCTGGGACCAGGACGGCACGCACTACAACGCGGGATCCGGCCTGCAAGTTTGCCAGGATGGCGCTCGCATTTACCAATCCGCGGCGCTCGGCAACGCCACGGTCACCGTAGCGGCTCCGGTCATTCCAGCGGCAACGACACCACTCGACAACCTGGCCGCCAACGCCTGGACGGCGGATCAGGACTGGTTCAGGGGCTGGGACAACCGCACTTATACGGCGACCTTCCCGAAGGTGTCGGCCTCGTACACGAACCTGGCGTCCAACGGCAATCGTTGCCGCAGCGCCGACAATCCCCGCTGCGTCGACGCCCACGACACCCCGCTCAAGGCCATCGACGGCTTCATCCGCTACGACGTCCTGCCCGACGACCGGTGGACCAACGCGGGCTCGACCAACGCCACCGATTCCCTCGCCGTGGACTTCGGGCAAACGCGATCGATCAACGAGGTGAAGATCTATACCTACGACGACGGTCAGAACGTGCGCGTGCCGCAGAGCTTCGACGTCCAGTACCTGTCGGGCAGCACGTGGACGTCCGTCCCGGGCCAGGTCAAGACCCCCGCCGCACCGGCCGCCAATGTCCCCAACGAGGTGACGTTCCCGACGGTGACGACGTCCCAGTTCCGCGTCGTGTTCACGCCGCAGCCGGGCAAGTACGTGGGCGTGACCGAGCTCGAGTCGTGGTATCCGCGGATGTAGGATGCAGCGCACCCGAAGGACAGATCGCGCGTACGCCCTCCTTCGACCACGAACACCCAAGCGTTGGGGCGCGAAATCTGCTAAAAGCCCCGCTCGTGGGCGACAATTTTTTCGAGAGTCACGCGCTAGCGAAACGAGCCATGGAGAATAACCTCTTCACCGAGGTCTATCTTTCGATGTCCGTAACCAAACCGATCCAGCTCAAGGGGTGGGTGAACCAGCCGAACCCCTACGAACGGCACGGACAGCGCTGGCGTCTGTACCTCTCGCGTGTGGAGATCTTGCGGCGCCTCGCTGCCCGCAGCCGGAAGGACGTCTCTTCCCCGACCGAGGGCCATCCCGCCTGACGCACGATCCGAGGCCCTCGCCGGCACGGATGCACCAGCCTGACGGCCTCTCCCATCTCGTCGAGGAAGGGATCATCGACGCCGTTCACGCGCGGTTGATGAGCGGGAAAGAGGCCACTGTCTACGTCGTGGAGCGCGAAGGACACCTCGGCGCGGCCAAGGTCTACAAGGCGCGCGATCAGCGGACTTTCAAGAAGACCGCCAGCTACGTCGAGGGGCGGAATCAAACCCGCAACTCGCGCGACCGCCGCGCCATGCAGAAGAAGAGCAGCTACGGGCGGGGGCTGATCGAGGACAACTGGCAGGACATGGAGTTCCATGCGCTCCGAGCCGCCTTCGACGCGGGTGTGCGCGTGCCGGAGCCGTACTTCCTCTACGAGAACGTCCTCTTCATGGAGCTGATCGTCGACGGCGCCGGGGCGCCCGCTTCGCGTCTCGCCGATTTCGTCTTCACGGCCGAAGAAGCCACGGCGCTTCATCAGGAGGTCTTCCTTCAGGTGAAGGCGCTGCTCGGCACCGGACGCATTCACGGCGATCTGTCGGCCTACAACGTCCTCATGGCAGCGGGTGGTCCGACCATCATCGACATGCCCCAGGTCGTCGAGGTGGCGGGCAACAACAACGCTCGTCAGATCCTGCGGCGGGACCTCCGAAATCTGACCGAGCACCTGGCCCGCTTCGACGCGCGCCTCTTGCGCGTCGCCGACTGCGGGGACGCGCTCTTTCACCACCTTCAACGCGGGACACTGGACACGGTCACTGCGCCCGAAGTGGGGGCTCCCGAGCAGCGCAACGGCGGCGGTGGCAGCGGGCGTCGGGGTCGCGATGCCGAGCGGGGTCGCGCCGGCCGCGACAAGAGTCAGCGCCCCGGCGCCGGCGCGGCGATGGCGAGACCTGCCGGTTTCTCGCCTCCGTCGAGCCCGGGCGCGCCACCGCTCCAAGCCGGAGCTCACCCGGGCCAAGAGGCGCGCGACTCCGCGCGCGGCGCCGCCGCGCCGCGGGAAGCACGCACCGGAGCGCCGTCGCGTGCGGGCTCGAACCGCCGTCGGTTTCGCGGCGGGCGCTGAACAGCGGCTCGCGATCCGGCTTCAGAAGCTGCCAAGGATGAGGGCGGTGCGCACGATCAGGCTGCTCATGTCTCGACTGGAAGGGCCCTCGCCGCTGCCAGCGACCGCGAACCGGTAGCCGACGCCGCTGGAAAAGCGCACGTGCTTGGCGACGTTGATCTCGATGTTCGCGGCCGGCTCGAAGACCAAGAAATCCTTGTTCGAGCACGCGTCGGAGGCGCCCGTCCCCGCGGTACACCACCGGCCGTTCCCGATCGTCGACTCGAACGTGCCGTGGATCAGCTGGTCCGAATGCCACACGTACTGCAGGAACAGGCCGCCGTAGGTTCCGAAGTTTCGCACCTCGCTGTCGCGCACCGTGGTGGCGGAGCTCGCCAAGCCCTGCGCCGCCACACCGAGGGCGAAGCGCTTGTTCAGGTAGATGCCACCGCGCAGTCCCGGGGTGTAGTTGAGACGATCGCCGAATCCCGTGGTGCCGAAGGTCGGCGCCAGGAACCAACCGCTGATCCTGGTTCCGCCCGACGAGACCCCGGCGGTCAAAGTCTCCGCCTCGCCCTGCGCGGCGGTGGACGTCGAGACAGACGATGCCGTCTGTCCGAGTGCGGTGACGCTGATCAAAAGGGACAATGCGATGCCGGTGATTGCGAGCTTCATGATTGGAGTCCTTTGTTGGTGTGAATGAGTCACGTGTCATCCCGTCTGAGCACGTCACATGCCAACTGATTCCCCGGCGGGAGCGCGGATCGGCGCTGTTTCGGGCGAGATCGCGCCCCGACAACTGTCGGGCGCGGCCGGACACTTGTCGGTCAATCGTCGGATAGGGTTGCCTGACCGGCGTTGGCGCTACGCGCGCGTCAGCGTCAGCCGCGCTCGGCTCGCTGCCAGCGCGCCGACCGCGGTTCCTCCCGCATCGGGCAACCAGATGCTGACCGACATTCCGCCGCCGTCGCGGCGAGCGAGCCCGAGGCGGCCCTGATGCAGCTCGACGATCTCGCGCGAGAGTGCCAATCCGAGGCCACTGCCCGTCGGTTTGGTCGTGAAGAACGGAACGAAGACGTTGTGCATCACCTCGTCAGTGACTCCGGGGCCGCGATCCAGCACCGAGATCCGGCATCCGCCCTCTGCGGCCGTCTCGACGACGACCTTGACTTCGCCTTCCGGGCCTCCCACTTCATGTGCGTTCTTGATGAGGTTGATCAGCACCTGCTGAACCTGGGCGCGATCGAAGAAGCCGGGACGGACCGGAGCGTCCCCGATCTGCAGGTCCGGCCAGAACCCGCGTAGCCCCTCCAGGAAAGGAATCCAGGGAACGGAGACGGGTTTGGGCTGAGGGATCCGGGCGAGCTTGGCATATCCGTCGAGGAAGCCTTGCAAGTGCAGCGTGCGCTCTTGAATCGTATCGAACATCGACGGGAGCTTGGGCAGGTGTTCCGGTCGTTGCAGGATCATCTTCGCGGAGCTCACGAGCGACGAGATGGGACCGAGCGAATTGTTGATCTCGTGACTGATGATGCGAATGACCTTCTTGAGGCTCGCGACTTCATGGCGATTGATCTCCTGCGTGACGCTTCTGACCGCGATCAAGGTCTGGCCGGCGTCGAGGCGCCGCCGCGACAGGTGAAAGGTCTCTCGCTCCGCCGGCCCCTCGACGCTGACGAGCTCGTCTCCCTCCGAGAGGAGCGCCTGGCGCAGCGAGACGGGGGCCCGTTCGAGCATGGACAAGAAGTTCTGTCCTTCGACGGCCCGTCCCTCGAAGAAGAGATCGCGCGCTGACCGGTTCGTGAAGATGATGCTCCCGGCTTCGCCGAAGAGCACCATCGCCACGGGCGTCGTTTCGACCACCGTTCGGAGCACGCCTTCCCGCTGCTCACCCGTGCTCCGCTGCTCTTCGAGCTCGGCGTTGAGCGCCGCGACTCGTCTCGTCGCCGCGCCTCGCGATCGATGCGCCCAGAGCCCGAAAGCGACCGCGCCCGCCAGCGCCGCGCTCTCTAGACAGACCGCGAGAGTCGACATTCCTCCCAAGCCGCCAAGGTATCCCATCGAGCCGGACGTGTGCCGGCAATTGTCCGCGGACAGCTGTCGGGCGCGGGCGAAAAGGCCGTGGATTCCCTGAGGGTTGCGTCGGCACGACGGGTGCACAAGGCCGGCTCGACTTCCGGCCGCAGACACAAGGAGCCCGCCATGATCTCTCGCTTCCGCAGTTCACTTCTTCGCACCGGCCTCGCTGTGGTGGCGACGGTGCTCGGCCACCCGGCGTACGCGCAGGACGCTTCGCCCGCAGGAAGCGCCGCCGCACCTGCGGCCAACGTGCTGACGCCACCCAAGCTGCTGACGTTCGTTGACGCGGCTTATCCGACGGCGGCCAAAGCCGCGCGCGTTCAAGCCGACGTCGATCTGGAAATGACGATCGACGCCGCTGGGAAGGTCACCGAGGTACACGTGGTCGTACCGGCGGGGAACGGCTTCGACGAGGCGGCCATCGAAGCCGCCTCCAGATTCGTCTTCGAGCCGGCCCGGCGCGGCGATCGCGCTATCCCGGCGCGCATCAAGTATCGCTATGTGTTCGAGCTGGCCCCCGAGGCGTTGCCCGCGCCGACGACGACGCCAACGACAACGACGGGTGAGCTCGAGGGTCGGGTGCTGGCCCGGGGCGAAGGTCGGGGCGAAGGTCGGGAAGACCAGAGCATCGCGGGAGCGGTCGTCACGCTCCTCTCCGACGACGGTCAGACGTCGCGCACGGCGGTCAGCGACGTGGCGGGCGCGTTTCACTTCGAGTCGCTGCCGCCGGGACGATTTCACGTCAAGCTCGCGGCCGCCGAACGCGCCGGCCTGGTGGTCGACGAGGACGTCGCCGCGGGCGAGCTGACGTCGGTGACCTACCGCATGGACGCGAACCATCCTTCGAGTGACGGTGCGGCTCTCGAGTACGGCGCAACGGCCACCATCGAGGCGCCCCCGCGTGAAGTCACCAAGCGCAGTCTCAGCGGCGAGGAGCTGCTGCGGGTGGCGGGCACGCGCGGCGATCCGTTGAGAGCCATCGAATACATGCCGGGCGTCGGGCGCTCACCTCAGGCCGAGTTCATCATCATTCGCGGCTCGTCGCCCACGGACTCCGAGGTGCAGTTCGAGGGTGCGCCGGTGTATCGCCTCTATCACTTCGGCGGCCTGACCAGCTTCGTGCAGCCGCGGTTGCTGGACAAGATCGACCTCTACCCGGGCAATTTCTCGGCGCGCTTCGGAAGGAAGATGGGCGGCATCATCGACGTCGGGATCCGCGATCCGAAGACCGACGGCCTGCACGGGATGATCGACATCAACGTCGTCGACAGCTCGCTTCTCGTGGAAGGGCCGCTGACCAGGAACTGGTCGTTCGCGGTGGCGGCCAAGCGCAGCTACATCGATCTGTTCATCGACAAGCTCGTGCCCAAGGACCAGGCGCAGCTCACGGCCGCACCGGTGTACTGGGACTATCAGGCCATGCTGGCGTACAAGCCGAGCAGCAACGATCGCTTTCGCGCCATGGTCTACGGCTCGTACGACGATCTGAAGCTGATCCTCGCGCACCCCGCGGACAACGACCCCACTGTTCGTGGCGGGCTGAGCTCGAAGACCGGCTTTCACCGCGCGCAGGTCACCTGGCAGCACAGGTACAACGCCGCAATCGAGCACGAGATCAACGTTTCCGCCGGCCCATTTGTTTTCCAGGCGAACGTCGGGTCCGATGTGGCGATCCAGATCCCGGGCTACGAAGGCTTCCTGCGCTCGGAATGGCGCGCGCGGATCACCGAGCGCTTCAGGCTGATCGGCGGGCTCGACATCGCCTACAACTGGTTCGACTTCTCGTTCAATGGTCCCCCGGCCACGCAGATCGACGGCGATCCCGACACCTTCGGGCCCCTGGCCGGCCGCCAGACGGTCGCGCTCCATGACACCTTCGGCGTCTTTCGACCGGCCGCGTACCTCGAGGCCATCTGGCAGGTCGCCGAGCGGCTGACGCTGGTTCCGGGCGCACGCGTCGATTATCTCGGCGACGTCGACCGCTGGACGCTCGATCCGCGGTTGACCGCGCGCTACCAGCTCACCACGACCACGACGCTCAAGGGCGGCGTCGGCCTGTTTTCTCAGGCGCCGAGCGGGTCGGAGAGCTTGCCACTCCTCGGCAATCCCCACCTTCGACCGTCGCGCGCCCAGCACTACAGCCTCGGCGTCGAGCAAGACGTCGGCTCGCGTCTCAAGCTCACCGCCGAAGGCTTCTACAAGCGATTGAGCGGCGTGATCGTCGACAGCCCGATCCCGGGGGAGAACCTGAACAACGACGGCATCGGCAGGATTTACGGCGGCGAGGCGTCGGCGAGGCTGCGACCGACGGCGAAGTCCAGCGGCTTCCTCTCGTACACGCTGTCGCGCAGCGAGCGCAACGATCACGGGACTGAATGGCGGCCGTTCAGCTGGGATCAGACCCACATCCTGACCGTCGCCGGGGCCTATCGCGTTGGCCGCGGCTGGGATCTGTCGGCGACGTTCCGCTACGTCACCGGCAACCCCATCACCCCGGTGGTGGCCAGCGTCTACAACGCTCGCATCGACGCGTACAAACCGGTCTACGGCGCCATCAACAGCGAACGCAGCAACGACTTCCACCGTCTGGACCTGCGGGTCGAGAAGAGCTGGCAGGTGCGCGCGGGCAGCATCGCGGCGTACTTCGACGTGCAGAACGTATACGACCGGCGCAACGAAGAGGGCCGCGCCTACAACTTCGACTTCACCCAATCAGGAGTGATCTCCGGCTTGCCGCTGCTTCCCAGCCTCGGCGTCCGCGGCGAGATCTGAGGAGCCAGAACCATGAATTCCAACACGACGAGAACCATCATGAACAACTTGCTGCGGCTCGGACTCGCGGGCGGGATCTTCCTCGCGGGATGCGGTCCCACCTTCGATCCAGCCTCGCTGATCGAGACCACGCGGGTGGTCGGAGCGCGGGTCGAGGTCGAGGGCGCGCCGGATCGAGCGATGCCCAAGCCGGGCGAAACGGCCAACGTGACGTGGCTGATCACGTCGCCCGAAGCGACGCCACCCCTCGGCTGGGCGTTCGCGGTCTGCACGCCGGGAACGGTCGGCGGCAAGGCCTCCCTTGGTTGCGAGAGCACGCCGCTGGCGTCGTTCGAGGGGACGGCTTCTCCTCCGCGGATCTCGATCGCCGTGCCGGCCACGAGTGCTCTCGGATCCGCGACGGCTTTGATCCTCTACGGCGAGATCTGCTCCGGCGTCGACTCCGGCCCCCTGTTCGATCCGCAAAGCGGCGCTCCGGGCTGCACGGGCGGTGGTGGCACGACGGTGTCGCTCTCGATTCCAGTCCAGCAGCGAGACGAGACCAATCACAACCCCATCGCCGATCGGGCCTTCACGTTCGATGGTGGTGTCTGGGCGGCTCTGGCAACCGGTGAAGATCCCTGTGTCGTCGGGCCGCGCGTGGCAGCGGGAAGCAACGACCACGTCATCGGCAACCTGACGCAGGGGTCCGATCGCGAAACCTACACCGCCCTGTCGAGCGACCCGCCGGTGGCGACGCTGGTTCGCGAGACTCTGCAGATCTCGCAGTTCACGACGGCCGGCGAGCTCAAGAATCAATTCTCGTTCGTTGACGCAACCGATTCGAACGCCGAAACGACGGTCGACGTGAAATGGAACGCTCCCCAGGCGGACGCCGTTCCCGCGGCGGGATTGCCCGTGACGTTCACATTCGTCGTTCGCGATAATCGGGGTGGCATCGACTGGACCACCCGGGTGGCTTGCGTCAATTGATCGGCAACTCATTCGGTCCGAGTCTCGTCTTCGGGAGCTTTTGCTCCGGGTCGCTGCTAGGGTCGGGGTGACTTTCCGAGAGTCACCCCCGATGCCGCGTCAAGTACCGCCACCTGTCAGCGAAAGTAGCGAGGAGGCACGCGCCTTCCTGCAGACCCGGTTGGCGTTGTTCTGGAAGGTGTTGTTCTGCTTCACGCTGGCTGGCGGTTTCCTTGGTGTCGCCGGCGGCGGGATGGTGAAGCCAGGCCCCGACACGGTGATCACGTTCGGCTCCGTCGCTCTGTCGGGCGCCCTCTGGTGGCTCAGCCGGCGGGGGAAACGATCGATCCGGTTCTGTCGGATCGTGGATGGTGGCGGGCTGCTGGCCGTCGCGATCGTCGGGACCTTCCTGACGCGTTACATCTTGGTCGGGTTCGTCCGCGAACATTCGGTGGTGACCGCGGAAGGCTCCCTCATGGCCGACGGCTATGTGGTCATGATCGACCTCTTCCCGGCGGCGATGTTCCTCGCGATTCGCGCCGCGCTGATCCCGTCGTCCCCGCGTCGCACCATTGTCGTCACCGCCATGGTCGGGGTCCCGAAGATCCTGCTGTCGAGCCTCTTGATCCCGGCGGTCGGCGGCGGGCTCGCCTGGCGTGCGGCCAATTCGGGCATCTTTCCGTGGCTTCCGACAACGTCGATCATGGAGTGGACCATCGCGACCATCACCTGCACCGTCATCTCGCGGGTCATCTACGGCCTTCGGGCCGAGGTCCGCGAGGCGCGCCGGTTCGGGCAATACGTGCTCGAACGGAAGATCGGTGAAGGCGCGACCGGGATCGTCTACCGGGCCACGCACGCCATGCTTCGCCGCCCGGCGGCGATCAAGCTGCTCCTCAAGGACCGCGCCAGTGAGATCGACCTCGCGCGCTTCGAGCGCGAGGTGCAGATCACCAGCCGCCTCGTCCACCCGAATACCATCTCGATCTTCGACTACGGGCGAACGGCCGAAGGCGTCTTCTACTACGTCATGGAGTACCTCGACGGCCTGGATCTGCAGCGCCTCGTGGATCAATACGGACCCGTCGGGCCCGCGCGCGCCATTCACATCCTCGCGCAAGTGAGCGGCGCCCTCGCCGAGGCCCACACCCTCGGCTTGATCCACCGCGACATCAAGCCCGCCAACATCGTCCTCACCGAGCGGCCCGACGAGCCCGATGTCGTCAAGGTGGTCGACTTCGGTCTCGTGAAGACGTTCGGCACGAGAATGAACGAGTCGGTGGATTGCAACGCCATCACCGGCACCCCGCTCTACATGTCTCCCGAGGCCATCTCGCAGCCCGATACCGTCGACGGGCGCGCCGATCTCTACGCCGTCGGCGCCGTCGCCTACTTCCTGCTCACGGGACAGCACGTGTTCCAGGCCGCCACCGTCCTCGAGGTTTGCAGCAAGCACATGCTGGAGGCGCCGATGCCACCGTCGCAGAGGTTGGGCACGGACCTTCCCGCAGACCTCGAAGCCCTCGTGCTCGCGTGCCTCGCGAAGGATCGCAACGCCCGTCCGGCGTCGGCCGCGCTGCTGCGGGCATCGCTCCTCGCCTGCGCGGACGCCGGACGCGACGACCTGTCGATCGCGCGAGCTTGGTGGCAAGCCCGCCGCGTCTCGCAGAAGGACCGCCCGAGGCCCATGGACCTGCTCGACGGTGACAGCGCCGGTCCCGCGACGATGGCGATCGATCTGGGCGGCCGGAGCGGCATGGCGCTGCCCACCGTCAGCTAGCTGAACGTGATGAAGCTGGCAGACCAGCAGGAGGGGGCGTCGTGAATCTGGTCTCGGTGATCGCCGAGCAGGGCCTGTTGCTGGTGTTCGCCAACGTGCTTCTGCAGCAGCTCGGCGTTCCCATACCGGCCGAGCCGACGCTGGTCGTGGCCGGCAGCCTGGCGGCGCGCGGGCTCCTGCCGTTGCCCGGCCTCGTGGGGGTGACCTGGCTGGCGGTGCTGATCGCCGACTCGACCTGGTACTGGTTGGGCCGTCGGTACGGCAATCAAGTCCTGCGGGTCGTATGCCGGCTGGCCCTGTCCCCCGACTCGTGCGTGCGGACCACCGAGCAGACCTTCACCCGCTGGGGCCTGAAGTCGCTGGCGGTGGCCAAGTTCATCCCGGGGTTCTCCATGGTGGCGCCGCCCCTGGCTGGCGCCATGCGGGTCAGGTGGTCCAGCTTTCTTTTGTTCGATCTCATGGCGGCGGTGCTGTGGTCGTCGGTCGGGATTGGCGCTGGGCTGATCTTCTACCGGCAGGTCGATCGGGTGCTCGCAGCGCTGGTGGGACTGGGCGGATGGGCGCCCGTGGTCGGCGTGATCTTGCTTGCCGCATTCGTGGGTGGGAAATGGGTTCAGCGGCGGCGGTTCTATCGCAACCTGCGCATGGCCCGCATCTCGGTCAGCGAGCTCAAACGCCTCATCGACGTGGGCGACAACCCCATCGTCTTCGACGTCCGTACGGTCACCGCCCGCGAACGCGACCCTCTGCGGATCCCGGGCGCTATCGCCTTCGAGCTATCGCAGCTGGATGCCGTCGTGGCCGAGCTGGCCGACCAGCGCGAGGTCATCCTCTATTGCAACTGCCCCAGCGAGGCGTCGGCAGCACGCATCGCGCGCCTGCTGATGGATCGAGGCGTACGGTCGGTCCGGCCGCTGGCGGGTGGCCTGCAAGCCTGGATCGACGCCGGGTTCAAAGCGGATATCGGGTGAGGATGTCATGGGTCGAAGCTCCGGGGATTGTCCAGGATTTCGCCATTGGTGAGATCTCGTCAGCCTGCTCTGG
>Ga0265328_10000866_pt1 | contig 14030 bp, 14 predicted proteins | sample 41624metaG_FD_202086 | JGI IMG/M metagenome (GOLD analysis project Ga0265328, IMG submission 202086) | Rhizosphere microbial communities from Carex aquatilis grown in University of Washington, Seatle, WA, United States - 4-16-24 metaG | ecosystem: Host-associated > Plants > Roots > Rhizosphere...
CGACGGTGCGCTGCCAGCTCAAAGGCGTCTTCGCCAAGACCGGCGTCGGCCGCCAATCTCAGCTCGCCGCGCTGCTCGCCAGTCAGCTGAAACTCCCCTATCCGCCGACGACATAGCGTCGGAATTCCGCGGCCAATCGTGCTAATTTCGCATCCATGTCTCGCGCCGGCCGTCTCTTCGACCTGCTGCAACTTCTGCGCGGCCGCCGACGCCCCGTCAGCGGCGCGGAGCTCGCGCGCGAGGCGGGCGTCTCTTTGCGCACGCTCTATCGGGACATCGCCGCGCTGCAGGCCCTGGGCGCGGAGATCGAAGGCGAGCCGGGCGTCGGCTATGTTCTGCGTCCCGGCTTTCTGATCCCGCCGCTGATGTTCTCCGAAGAGGAGATCGAAGCGCTGGCGCTCGGCGCCAAATGGGTCGCGCAACGCACCGACGACGGGCTTTCGCGCGCGGCGCAGAGCGCCATGGCGAAAATCGGCGCCGTGCTGCCGCAAGGGCTGCGGACGCGATCGCAGGATGACGCGCTCATCGTCGGCGCCGGCTGGCGCAAGGCCCAGGCCGTCGAATTGAAACTGCTGCGCCGCGCGCTGCGCGAGGAGCGCAAGCTCGCCATCTCCTATAGCGACGGGAAAGGCGCGCGCACGCGGCGCATCGTCTGGCCGGTGGCGCTCGGCTTTTTCGAATCCGCCCGCGTGCTCGTCGCCTGGTGCGAGTTGAGACGCGATTTTCGCCATTTCCGAACCGACCGGATCGAGGCGGCGGAAATGTTGGACGAGCGCACTCCGCGTCGACGCCATGCGCTGGAAAAGGACTGGCGTTGCTCCATGCTGACAGAATCTGACAGCGCCTCGGTCTATGGACGTTCCATATCGAGACAGGCGACAGGAGACTCCATGTCCGACGAGCTGATTTTCTATACCAATCCGCAATCGCGCAGCATGATCGTCCATTGGCTCCTCGAGGAGATCGGCGCGCCCTATTCGATCGAGATCAAGGAATTCGGGAAGACGATCAAGGCGCCGGAATTTCTCGCGATCAACCCCATGGGCAAGGTGCCGGCGATCCGCCACGGCGACACTGTCGTCACCGAATCGGGCGCGATCTGCGCCTATCTCGCCGACGCCTTTCCGCAAGCAGGCCTCGCGCCTTCGCCCGCCGAGCGCGGCGCCTATTATCGCTGGCTGTTCTTCGCCGCGGGCTGCATCGAGCCGGCGATGAGCAATCATTCGGTCGGCTGGGATCCGGCGGCGGATATGCAGTCCCGATTCGGCTATGGCTCCTATCCGGCGGTCGTGGACGCGCTGGCCGGAGCCGTGGCCGGCAGGCGCTATATCGCCGGCGACGCCTTCAGCGCGGCCGATGCATATGTCGGCTCGATGATCGGCTTCGGCATGCGCTTCGGCGCGTTGGAGAAGCGGCCGGAGTTCGAAGCCTATTGGAGCGGCCTCGAGAACCGCCCGGCCCGGCTGCGCGCCATCGAGCAGAACGAGAAGCTCGCTTCGCAGCAGGCCTGGGCGCCAGCCTGAGCCGGCGCCGCTCCGGGCGGGGCGAGAAACGCCCCGCCACATGATTTCTGTCGAGAGTTCGGCGCGAGCGGCAATTTTCCCGAGCGGGGCCGTTCCCCATGCGCTAGAAAGCTGCGGGGCGAAAGCGCTATCGAAGCGACAGAGATGACGGAACCAGAACGCAGACCGCGCCCACGCGCCTTCCGCCTCGACGGCGAGCAGATCGTCCCGCCCAAGAGCGCCACGCCTCGAGAGGCGGACCACCCGCAAGCGAGCGTCTTCGAGGCGCAGGTCGACGTCTTCGCGCTCGAGCTCGAGACGCCGCAGCGCGGTTTCGTCGAGGAGGAGAAGGCGATCGAGGCTGCGCAGAAGCGCGGCGTATTGCGCAGCATGCTCGTCTCCTGGGGCGGATTGTTCGTCTCGGCGGTGACGGGACTGCTGTCGCTGGCCGGCGGCCTCTGGCTGACCAATCTCGTCGAAGACCTCTTCGCCCATTCGGCGCTACTCGGAACGGTCGGCCTCGTTCTCGCCGGCGCGGCGCTCGTCGCGCTGCTGGCGCTGCTCGCCAAGGAGATCGCCGCGATCGCGCGGCAGAACCGCATCGCCAAGCTGCATATCGCGCTCGCCGAGGCGCGTCTCGGCGACGACATCAAAGCCGCGCGCGAACATGTGAAAGAGCTGTGCAAGCTCTATGAGGACCGCCCCGAGACCGGCCGCGCGCGCGCGCTGGTGCTCGAATTCTCGCAGCAGATCATCGACGGGCGCGATCTCGTCGATCTCGCCGAGCGTCATCTCGCCCATCCGCTCGACGCTCTGGCGCGCCGCGAGATCGCCGACGCCTCCAAGCGCGTGTCGATCGTCACCACGGTCAGCCCGCGCGCGCTGCTCGACGTGCTGTTCGTCGCCGCGCAGGCGATAAGGCTGATGCGCCGCATCGCGGAAATCTATGGCGGACGGCCGGGAATGCTCGGCTTCTTCAAGCTCGCACGCTCGGTCGGCGCGCATCTCGCGATCACCGGCGGCCTCGCCATCGGCGATTCGCTCTTGCAGCAAGTGGTCGGGCACGGACTTGCGGCGAAGCTCTCGGCGCGGCTCGGCGAAGGCGTGCTCAACGGCCTGTTGACGGCGCGCGTCGGCCTCTCGGCCATGGCCGTCTGCCGGCCCATGCCGTTCAGCGCCGAAAAGCCGCCCGGCGTCGCCGATGTGGCGCCTTTCTTGTTCGGCGACCGCGGCGCAGGCTGACGCCGCGTCGGCGCGAAAAATTTTCTCCTCTCGAAAAGACGACAAGCGGATGAAGATCACCACCTGGAACATCAATTCCGTGCGCCTGCGCATGCCGATCGTCGCGCAATTCTTGAAAGAGCATGCGCCGGACGTGCTCTGCCTGCAGGAAACGAAGTGCCGCAACGCCGAATTCCCCTATTCGGACTTTCGTGCGCTCGGCTATGAGCATTTCGCCATCAACGGCCAGAAGGGCTATCACGGCGTCGCCATCGTCTCGAAACATCCGCTCGAACTCTTGGAGACGCGCGACTTCTGCGAGAAAGGCGACGCGCGCCATGTGTCGGTCGCCTTCGCCAATGGCGGAACGCCGCTCCGAGTGCATAATTTCTACGTGCCGGCCGGCGGCGACGAGCCCGACCGCGAAATCAATCCGAAATTCGCCCATAAGCTCGATTTTCTCGACGAAATGGCCGAATGGATCGTGCGCGATCGCGTGACCGACGGCCGCGTGGTGCTCGTCGGCGATCTCAATATCGCGCCGCTGGAACAGGATGTCTGGAGCCACAAGGCGCTGCTCCAAGTGGTGAGCCACACGCCTATCGAGGTGGAGAAGCTCGGCCGCGTGGTCGAGGCCGGGCGCTGGATCGACACGATGCGCCGCTTCGTGCCGAAGGAGGAGAAGCTCTATACGTGGTGGAGCTATCGCGCCTCGGATTGGGAGAAGTCAGACCGCGGCCGCAGGCTGGATCACATATGGGCGAGCGAAGCGCTGTCTGGAACGCTCGAGCAGATGTCCGTGCTGCGCGAGGCGCGCAACTGGACGCGCCCCTCCGATCACGTGCCGGTGACGATTTCTCTTTCGATCTGACCTTAAGCGCCGACTTCCGCCCGCAGCTCGGAGATCGAAGCGAAGCGCCGCACGCGTCCCTCGCCGCGAATCTCGACCGAGCCGTCGGAGAACATCACATAGAGCGCGCCGCCGCTCTCATAGCGGTCGACCTCGACCGGCGGCTCCGCGACGAAGCGCTTCGGCGCGAAGGCCTCGAACCCCGGCGGCGGGGCCATGGTGGGCGGCGGGGCGGGAGCCGGCGGCGGATTTGGAATCGGCGCCGGCGCGGCGACGCGCGGAGCGAGCGCCAGAAGCGCATGGTCGAGGCGCGATAGAGCCGCGCCGATCGCCAGCGTCACGACGCCGCCGGAGACAGCCACGGCGCCCGAGATGAACAGGCTCCAGCCGCGCTCGATCTGGATCTTGTCCCAGCCCTCGAACATCGCCGCCACGCCCCAGAGCGCGAGCGCCCCGCCGAGCCCCACGACGCCCCAACGCGTCAGACGAAAGAACCAGACGCCCCGCATATTCCGCCTCTTCGCTCTCACACGGCGACCGAGATCGCGCGACGGAATCGCGTCGCCCGCCGTCTGTTAGCACGCGCGCTCGCGCGCCGCTCCGACGGTTTTCGACGCGCATTCGGCGCGAGAATTCGGGCGCGATTGTGGAGGCCGCGCGACGCGCGCCGACGCCATCGATCGGCGCCACGGTGTTCGCACAAAATATTCAATCCCTTAGAAAACAACATGTCTGCGTCGTAACGTCACATGGAATTCGCCGATACCAATACAGACATCAAAAACAGAGACGAATGTCTCTCGGACGAAACTAGACAACGATCCGCCTATCTCAGGGGAGTCGAAACTATGGATACGCGCTCGAAGAGGCGTAGCTTATTTACGCTTACCTTCCTCTTCGCTTTGGCGATGGCAGGTTCTGCTTTCGCGCCAAGCTCCGCTTTCGCACATGGCGGCGTGAAGCTGGAGCAGGACGAATGTGTGACGACGGTGGGGCCGGTCAAGGTGCATTTCATCGGCTATCAGCGCAAAGGCGAGCCGGAAGAATTCTGCGCCGACATCGTCCGGACCGGCCCGACAGTGATCGCGCTCACCGCATTGGAATTGGGTCGCCTGCCTGATTCCTACATGGCCCAGAATCAGGCGCCCTCCGCCACGCCCGCGGCCCCGGCCGTGGATTTGCGCGATATCGCCATCGGCGTGCGCATCATCAAGGATGTCGGCGAGGAGACGGAAAAGGCCGATATCGGCGCGGCGACAGAGTTCTACGCCCCGCCGAAAATCCATCGCAATGCGACCATGACCTTCGAGCACGACTTCAAGGAGGCGGGGAATTATGTGGCCATCATTACCGTCGCCGATCGCGACGGTCACGAGTGGAGTTCGCGCTTTCCCTTCCGAGTGGGCGTCTTCAGCCTGTGGAACACGATCGAATATATCCTCTATGGGATCGGCTTTCTCGCGCTGAGCGGCGGTCTCTGGATGGTGGCCTGGCGGCGCGGAGCGCGGCCGGCGGAACCTGTCCTCCATCAGGCAGAGTGAAGGCCTCCCTAGTGAAGGCCTCCCTCGAGCCCGCCCGAAACCGATCGGGCGGGTTTTTCGTATGGCGAAGGGGCTTGTCGTCCGAGCTTTGCATGAAATTTGTTAGACTGCGGCCGTGCGAAGTTGCTTGGAGCCCTGCCGGGTTCTAGGTAGAGGCGAGCGGAGAATGCTGCGCTCGCGAACCCCAGTCAGGAGCATGGATTATGAGCTTCACCCTCCCCGAACTCCCCTACGCCTATGACGCGTTGCAGCCTTATTTGTCGAAGGAATCCTTCGAGTATCATCACGACAAGCATCATGCGACCTATGTGACCAACGCCAATAATCTGATCAAAGGCACCGAGTTCGAGGGCAAGCCGATCGAGGAGATCATCGTCGCCTCCTTCGGCAAGAATGTCCCCGTGTTCAACAATGTCGCCCAGCACTACAACCACTCCGAATATTGGAAGTGGCTGAAGCCCAATGGCGGCGGCGCGATCCCGGGCAAGGTCGAGAAGGCGATCGTCGAGTCCTTCGGCTCGGTCGACAAGTTCAAGGAAGAGTTCCAGACCCAGGGCCTCGGCCAGTTCGGCTCGGGCTGGGTGTGGCTCGAGGTCAAGGACGGCAAGCTCGCCGTGCGCAAGACGCCGAACGCCGAGAACCCGCTCGTCCATGGCGCCAAGCCTTTGCTCGTCGCCGATGTGTGGGAGCACGCCTATTACATCGACTACCGCAACCGCCGCGCCGACTTCCTCAAGGCCTTCCTCGACCATGTCGTGAACTGGGCCTATGTCGAGGAGCTCTACGAGGCGGCGACGAAGTAACGTCGACAGGACGAAGCTTTTTCATACGGCGGCGGCGCGATGCGTCGCCGCCGTCAAATATTGCAGATAGCCGGATAGCGCCTGACTGCTTCGTACCAGGCGTCAATGACCACCGGGCAAATAACGGATCGCCGCGAGAAGAACGCCTGTCGCGACGACAGTCAGCCCGCCGAGCTTGACCGTCATCCGCAGTTCGAGTTCGCGCAAATCGGCTTTTGTGGCGAGCTCTTGGCTCGTCGCCTCGGCGAAGGCTTCGGCCGCCGCCTTGGCCTGATCATGGGTAAAGCCGCCCGCCTCGAGCTTTTCGACGAATTTCAGAGTGTCGAATGCAACGCTCACTGGAGCAGCTCCTTCTGCGGGCTCAAACTATTCGCATACAAATAGCGCGGTTCGCGCCTGGTAGCGAGACCTCCGCTCCGCGCTACTGTTTGATGTGTCTCCGGAGAAGCTCGATAACGTCCCCTACGGTGGCGACCGTCGCCCATTCCGATCTCGGCGCCAGAACCTTCAGCTTTCGTTCAAGGTCCAGGGCCAAAGCGGTAGCATCGTCCGAGAGTAGCTCGAGATCCTCGATGATCCGATGCGAACGCTCGATCGCGGCGCCACGCGGCGTCAGTGTTCTAAGAACGGCGATAACCTCGTCCTCGATATCGCGTCTTATACCTACCTCCTCCCGATGCTCGGAGGTGACAATCTCTCGTCAGCTCAAGCTCGCGCAGAAACGCTGGATCTTCGAGCAGGCGTCCTCGAGCAGCTCCGTCGACGCCGCATAGGAGACGCGGAAATTCGGCCCCGTGCCGAAGGCCGAGCCCTGCACCACGGCCACCCCCTCCGCCTCCAGCAGAGCGGTGACGAAATCCACGTCGCTCTCGATGACCTTGCCCTCCGGCGTCTTGCGGCCGATCGCGTCCTTGCAGGAGGGGAAGACGTAGAAGGCGCCCTCGGGCGACGGGCATTGCAGATATTTCGCCTGGCCGAGCATGGAGACGACGAGATCGCGCCGCTCCTGAAACGCCTTGCGGAACACGGCGAGATGATCCTGCGGACCTTCCAGCGCCGCGAGCGCCGCCCATTGCGCGATGGAGCAGGCGCCCGAGGTCTGCTGGCCTTGCAGCATATCCATGGCCTTGATGAGCGGCGCCGGGCCGGCGGCGAAACCGATGCGCCAGCCGGTCATCGCATAGGCCTTGGAGACGCCATTCATCGTCAGCGTGCGCTCGAAGAGGCCGGGCTCCACTTGCGCGATGGTGGCGAATTTGAAATCGCCATAGACGAGATGCTCATAGATATCGTCGGTCAGAATATGCACCTGCGGATGACGCAGCAGCACTTCGGCGACCTTCTTCAACTCGTCATGCGTATAGGCCGCGCCGGACGGGTTCGACGGCGAGTTCAGCACCAGCCATTTCGTGCGCGGCGTGATTGCGCGCTCGAGGTCCGCCGCCTGCAGCTTGAAGCCATGCTCCATCGTCGTGTCGACGAAGACGGTGGTTCCGCCGCAGATCGCCACCATCTCCGGATAGCTCACCCAATAGGGGGCCGGCACGATCACCTCGTCGCCGGGATTGATCGTCGCCAGAAAGGCGTTGAAGAGGATGTGCTTGCCGCCGGTGGCGACGATGACGTCCGAGGCCTTGTAGTCGAGGCCGTTCTCGCGCTTGAACTTCTGGGCCACGGCCTCGCGCAGCGGCTGAATGCCGAGCACCGGCGGATAGCGCGTCTCGCCGCGGCGGATCGCCTCGACGGCTGCGTTGCAGATATGCGCGGGCGTGTCGAAGTCCGGCTCGCCCACCGAGAGCGAGATGACCTCCCTGCCCTGCGCTTTGAGGTCACGCGCCTTCTGCGTCACGGCGATCGTGGCGGAAGGTTTCACACGTGACAAAGCGTCGGCGATAAAGGCCATTTGGAGAGCTCCTCTCGAGGATGTGTGCGCTGCACAATCGCATCTCGAAGATAGACGCCGAAGAGGCGCCGGGCAATCGAAAATCGCCCCCTGCCCCGCGTCGAAACGAAGCGATTAACCTCTCGCGACTAGAGTCCCCAATGCTCGACTTCGCCTCGGGCCGAGGAGAGACGCAAAACATGTGGGAGAAGCTGCGCAGCGGCGACTGGCTCGATGAAGAGCGTCTGCGTGTCTATCCGGTGATGCTGCTCCTGCTCGCTGCGGGCTGCGTCGTGGCCGTGCTGGCGACCGCGAAGGGTCGCTTCGACGTCAATGGCCATCCGCTGGGCACAGATTTCGCCCAAGTGTGGGTCGCGGGCCTCGAGACCTTGCGCGGCCATCCCGAGGCGCCCTTCGATCTCGAGCGCCACATAGCAGAGCAGCGCGTCGAATTCGGCGCCGACAGCGACGTCTATGGCTGGCATTATCCGCCCTTCTTCCTGGCGCCGGCGGCGGCGCTCGCGCATCTGCCCTATCTCGAGGCGCTCGCCGTCTGGCAGATGGCGACGCTCGCGCTCTATCTCGCCGCCGTTCTCGCGCTCATGCGGGGAAGCGCTGCGCCGCCCTGGCGCGTCGCGCTCATGGCGCTGGCCTTTCCGGCGACGCTCGTCAATCTCGGCCATGGGCAGAACGGCTTCCTGACCGCCGCGCTGCTCGGCTTCGGCTTTCTTTCTCTGCGGCCTCGGCCGGCGCTCGCGGGCCTCTGCTTTGCGCTTCTCGCCTATAAGCCGCAATTCGCTTTGGCGCTGCCGGTCGCGCTCGTCGCCGGCGGCCATTGGCGGACGCTCGTCGCAGCCGCGTTTTCGTTCCTCGTCATGATCACGGTCAGCGCCATCGCTTTCGGCCCCGAGAGCTGGATCGCCTTCGCGCAGAGTCTCGACGTCACCCGCCACCTCGTCGTCGAGCAGGGCGCTGCAGGATTTACGAAAATCCAGAGCGTCTTCGCCACGGCGCGCCTGCTCGGCGCGGACATAGCGACGGCCTATGCCGCGCAGACGCTGGTCACGGCGACGACGCTCGTCGCTCTCGTCTGGCTGTGGCGCGGACACGCCGACGATCGCGTCAAAGCCGCCGGCGCGATCGTCGCGACATTCCTCACCACGCCCTATTGCCTCGATTACGATATGACGGCGCTGGCGCCGGCTTTCGCTCTGCTCGTCTCGCATGGGCTGGAGCGAGGTTTCGGGCCCTATATGAAAAGCGCGCTGGCCGCGGCCTTCGTCATCCCGCTCGTGGCGCGGCCCATAGCGACGGCGCTGTCGCTTCCTTTGGGCGCGGTCACGGTCGCGGCTCTGTACGCGACAATTCTGTCAAATGCGCGCGACGCATCTTTTCGCCATGCGGGCGCCATCGCAGGGCTACGATCGGCCCGCTGACGACCACAAAGAATTCATCTCGAGAAAAAAATCGGCGCCGACTGCCCGAGGCGTGAAACTTTTCGGTGCGCGGCGCCGTTTATTCTTCGCTGAACGATTCTCCCACGGAGGAGATCGCGACGCGTCGGACGTTCTGGGGGAGAGCGTCTCGGGAGAGGGTGCGTCATGTCGTTGGTGGATAAGTTCGAAGACCGTATGGAGCCGGCGTTTACGCGCAGCTTCGATCCGGAATCGGCGAGACGTCAGTTCAGGGTTTCGCTTTTCCTCGTCGCCGCTATGGCGCTCGCGGCCTTCATCCTGGGCTTCGCGCTGCCGCTCAACGCGCCGCGCACCTCGCCTCCCGCGCCCGCCGTCTCCTCCGACGCCGGCGACCTTTCCTTCGGCCGCCTCATCGGCGTCGACTGAGTCTCGACTCGATTCCTGCGCCACGGAGCCGCGCTTTCACGCGGCTCCGGCGAGTTCGGCGTTACTGCTTCTTGGCGTCCGCCGGCTCTTCATGGTGATGGTGATGCTCATGGCCGCCATGATCGTGCTCGGCGGGCTTCGCCTCGCCGCCCGCGGCATGAGCCTTCTCCCAGCGCTCCAACGCTTCCGCGTCATGCGCATGCTTGGCGTCAGGCGCGTCGACGGCCGCATCGACGGTGACTTCGCCGGCCTTCTCGAAAACGAGGACGAGCTCCAATCCCCAGCCGACGGGATTGATCTTCTTGACCTCGGCCAGAACGACGTGCGGACCCTCGGGCGAGAGCGTCGTCGTCTGGTTCGCCGGAACGGCGATGCCGCCTTCGGCGACGCCATGCTTGGCGTCGGCGTGGAACGTCGTCTTGCCGATATTCGGCGACTTCACCGCGATCAGTCTGTCGGCGACGTCGCCCTTATTATGGATGAAGGCGTAGAAATAGGCCGTGGTCTCGCCGTCCTTCGGCGCGCGCACCCAGGGATGCTCGATGGTGAGCTTGCCGAGATCATATTCGTGAGCCTGCGCCGAGCGCATCGGAGTCAACGCGCCGAAAGCCGCGCCGCCCAATAGAGCGCCGCCGGCCGCCAACAGATCACGCCGCTTGATCATCATGTGCGTTCTCCCTTATTTGCCCGACGAAGCTCGTCGGACCGTTGCATTCGTCGCTCGATTGTCAGCGAGGCTCTTTAGGCCTCGTTCCGCCGCATCGCGACCATGCGACGAATTGCGCGCCATTCGTCCCCGCCGCTCAATGCTGATGCGGCGAGACATAGACGATCGGCTCTTTCGCGGTCAGCGCGATCTGCGCCTTCAGCAGCGAGAGATTGCCGTCATCCGTCCCGAAATGGCGAAATCTCGCCCGGACGAAGCCGGAGCGATCGATCAGGAAATGTCCTTCTGGAATCTCATTGATCACCGGCTCGTCGAGATAGTGATTGATGATCGAATAGGTGAGCTCCGTGGCGTCTGGATGACTCGGCGACAGCGCGTCCGGATCGGCCGGGCATTCGCCGAAATAATCGGTGACATGATGCGCCCCGATCGCCTTGACGGTCTCGGCCGCGGCTTTCAGGCTCGCGACGCGATCGGCGAAATCGGCGTCCTCCGGCTTGCAGCGCGCGAAGGAGACCAGCGTCGGCACGCCGCGCAGCTTCTCGACGTCGTCGACCTCCCCCTTGGGATTGTCGAGCGCGAAATTGGGCGCGACCAGCCAGGGGATGACGCCTTTCGGGCTCAAGAAGCGCGACTGGTTCGAGTTCGACAGAACGGTGAGATAATTGATGAGATCCCAGCGCTCGTCCTCGGTGATGGCGTCGGCGAAGGGCGGCATGACTCCGCTCTGCCCGCCATAGGTCAGCCAATGGAAAATATCGCCGAGCGTATGCGTCGCGACATGCGGCGCGGTGAGATCGGCCGGCGGCACTTTGATATCCTTGGCCATGGGCCCATTGCCCTCGCCCGTCACGCCATGGCACGGGATGCAATTGGCCTGGTACGTCTCGAATCCGCGCTTCACCGAAGCCGCCGTATAGGGCACGGGCGGATCGGTATAGGTCTCCGGATAGGCCTGCACCGACAAGGAGACAGTGCCGCAGACCGCAGCCGCCAGCGCCAGCGCCGACGTCGAATATTTCCGCCATTGGCGCAGTTGCGGCACAGGCGCCAAACCCACCGAGGCGACGAGCGCGGGCGCGAACCAGGCCGCCGCGGCGATGAGCGCCAGAACTGCTCCGGCGACGCCCCATTGCCAAGTGGGATCGATCCAGGGAATGACCTTGAGACCCCAGGTGCCGGCGTAAGTTACGCGGAAGGGAAGCGGCCAATAGACATTATTCTCATGCGCCGCCGGCGTGATTGTGGCGATCCAACCGGCGATGAACAAAAGGCCGAGCGCGCAAGCCCCTTCGAAGCCGCCGATCTTGCCGTACCAGGCGAAATCGAAGTCCTTCTTCGAGTCGGCGAGCGTCAGATAGCGCGCGAGCGAGAGGGCGAGCAGCAACGCCGCGCAGAGCAGCGCCAGCTTCAATGAGAGCAGCCGGCCATATGGAGTCGCCAGAAGGAAGGGAAAGCTCCCGACCGTCTCCCAGGCCAGTATGACGCCGCTCAGCAAAACGATGAGCATCGCCCCCTTGGCGACGCGCGACCAGCGCTCGGCGAGGCGCCAGGCGATCTCCGGCGGCTTGCCGCGGCCGGTGACCATCCAATAGACGAGGCCGAGCAGTCCGCCGATCCAGGTGAGGCCCGCGAGAGTGTGGAAGGGGAAGCTCAGCTGTGTATAGATCGGCAGGCTGTCGTCCACAGCATGGCCCGTGACCGAGACGACGGCGATTACGGCGAGGCCCAATCCGAGCGTCGCGCGATCGAGCCAGAGATTTTCGACCCGCAGGCGAATGAGCGTCGCCGCAGTGAAGATCGCGGCGAGAATCTGCGTCGCCACCCAGGCCTTGCCGATCACCGTGCCGGAGATGAACTGTGTCAGCGTCGACCAGTCGAGCGGCCGCTCGGCGGGGATGATGTTGCGCGCCGAGGCCACGATCAGGCCGAAGCCGAACAGCAGGCGCAGGACCGCAGCCGCTGCGATCGGCTTTTTGAAACGCGCGCCGTCCTCTTCTATGAGGCGGGGTAGCAGCAATAGACCGACGGCGAGAGCGGACAGAACGCTCTCCACGAAGCGAAGCGTCGCCAATTCCATGGATTTCGACTTCCGTTACGCTCGCAAACGCGGCGCGGCGCCCCGCCGATCGGCGCCGCCCGCTTTCAAAGATGTTCGTGAGCCAGACTTAGTGAGCGTCGACCGTGAACTCGTATTTCCCCTCGACTATGTGGCCGTCCGAGGAGAGAACACGAAATTTCACGACATATTTGCCCGCCGCGAGTTCGGGCGCGTCGAGCGTCAACTCGCGCGGCTTGTCCGGCGCGCCTTTCGCGCCTTCGACGACGACCTTGCCGCTCGCATCGAGGATCGAGATCGACGAATAGGCCGCCTCCACGCCGCCGCCGAAGCGCAGCTTCACGAATTTGGGCGAGGCGGCGACATGGTCCTTCGCCGACGGAGACGCGTCGACCAGAAAGGAATGGGCGAACGCCGCGCCGGCGCTCATGCATAGAAACGCCGCCACGAGGCCGGCTCCGAACTTCACCTTCATCGTCGCTCCTCCCATATTATTCGTTTATTCGCCTCTTGATCTGGTCGGTCGGCCGCGCCTGTTCAAGACGACTTCAGCGCGTCCACCGGATCCTCGGTCTTCGGCTTCGGATGGCTGTGGCGCCAGTACACGCCGACCATGAGAGCGATCAGCACGGCGCCGAGGACTTGCGGCACATAGGACCACAGCGTCTGGCCGACCATGAATTTGAATTGCTGGGTCTCTTTCTCGCCATTGGGACGCGTGAGCGTGACATAGCCGATGAAATGACCCTTGTCGGTGAATTTGTGCTCGAAATTGAAGGTGCCGGTCTTGTAGAGCTTCGGCGGCAGATGAATGAGCGTGAGCGGCTCGAGATCTGTGTTGGCCGAGATCGGCACGAGCGGATCGCGAATGATGCGCAGCTCGATCGGCAGATCGCGAAAATCCGGATTGGCGATATCGAAAGTGAAGATGATCCGCCCGACGATCGGAATATGCTCGCAATATTGATCGCGCGCGCCTTCCGCCTCATAGGCGGTGATATGGATCATGTCATAGCCGAACATGACCATGCACATATTGTCCATGACCATCGCTTCCGGACCGTCGCCCCCGGCGCGAGCCGGAGTAGCGGAAAAGGACGCGAAGAACAGCGCCAGCGCCAACAGACAAGAGTTCACGGATCGAACGATCATCGCTTTCCTTCCTCCCGACCGCGCGCGCCTTTTGGCCGGCGCGTCGCCTCGCTTTTTTTGACTCGGGCTTCGAGAGAGCGAACGGATCTCGCCCTCGCCTATCCCGATTTTCTTAGTGCAAAAAAGAGCCGATTTGAAATTGCTATTTCGTCGACCTGCGGCGGAGAGGCACGCCTCGGCGACGTCGCGTCGGCGTGAGACTCTATGCCGAAATTCTATGCGTCTTCGGACGCAGACGCGACAATTTCTCCTGCGTCGAAACGCCGCATTTCATCGCATCCCGATATAATTGCCCCGTCGAGGCTCTCGGCGTCGCCCCACAAAAAGGAACCGGCCGGGCGCAAGGCCCGGCCGGCGAATGTTTCAGGCTCTATTCGAGGTTCGATCAGGGCATGTCGCCGGCGACGAACTTCGGAATGACCGGGCCGCCGATTTCGGTGGCGTAGCGCTTGCCCGACGGGCCGAAGAACATCAGCAGACCGCCGATCTGGCTGTCCGTGTCATAGGCCAGA
>Ga0265328_10000872_pt1 | contig 13958 bp, 13 predicted proteins | sample 41624metaG_FD_202086 | JGI IMG/M metagenome (GOLD analysis project Ga0265328, IMG submission 202086) | Rhizosphere microbial communities from Carex aquatilis grown in University of Washington, Seatle, WA, United States - 4-16-24 metaG | ecosystem: Host-associated > Plants > Roots > Rhizosphere...
GCCATAGACCCCGGACAGCCTGATGCGGGTGACCGTCGGGAAGAGATGCCGGAACTCGTTGTGGCAGGCGACCAACCGGTAGTTCGGGATGTTCGCGGACAGGTGGTGAACATGGTGGTAGCCGATGTCGGCCGTCACCCAGTTCAACCACGCCGGCAGCACGAGAAAGCTCGTGCCGTCGATCGCGCCGGCGTCGTAGTCCCAGCCTTCGTTGCCGCTTGCGTACGAGTGCCTGAAGTTGTGCTGGACCGTGAACAGCAGGATGCCGGCGCCGCCCGCAATCGAGAGGCTGGCCAGGTAGATCGGGAAGAAGAGCGCCGCGCCGAAGGCCCAGGACATCGCGGCCCACAGCGCGAGCAGCACGATGTTATTGCCGAACATGTGCCAGTACTCGGTGCGCGACTTCCAGTACCGGGTCTCGAAGCCGGCGGCGTGCTGCCGGATCGACGTCCCGGGCCGCGCGAACTTTCCCCTGGCGATGTGCGCGAGCAGGCCGACGCTGCCCTTCGCCCACGTGAAGCGCGGGTTGAAGACCAGGTAGATGAACCCGGCCAGCGGCGCGGTTCCGACGCTGCACTTGCGCCGGTACATCCGTTGCTGCGCGTCGGTCAGCGCCGCGTACTCGTCGATCGAGAGCGTCGTGTAGGGCCCGCGGTACCGGTCCCAGTTGCCGTTGTGGGCGTGATGGAAATTGTGGTGCTGCGACCACACGTACTGCGGCATTCCGGCAACGACGCCGAGGCAGAATCCGACGCCGCGATTGAGCCAGCGGCTCCGAAACAGGCTGTCGTGCCCGCAGTCGTGCATCAGCGCGAAAGTCCGCAGCGTCACCGCGGCGATCGGCAGCGTGGCGAGCGCCGCCAGCCAGAACGAGATGCGCGCGCCGAGGATCGCGGCCGCCCAGAGAACTGCGAGCGGCAGGAGCGTGGTCAGGACCTGGAGTGCGCCGGTCCCGTCGCAGGACTCGGAGTAACGCACGATCATCGCGCGCTTCTGCCGCTTCACGCAGTCAATGGACGACACGGCAGCGTAGCCTTCCGCTTCTTAATAATAGGTATGGGGAAGCGCCGGCCGGAGTCTAGCAGACGGCCGCGAGCGCCCGGCACGCGACGGGCGGTTCATCGCGGCTCGCTCGAGTCCTCGCGGCCGCGGGCGACGCCCGCACCTCGCGACGCTGCAGGCGCCGGCTGCCGGCGTCCGGCCTGAATGAGAATCAGTCGGCGCGTGCCGCCTTCACCAGTAGTGAACCACCATGCGCGTCGCGAGCAGGTAGAGCAGCAACGCGAAGATCCGCTTCAGGACGACGACCGGCAGCCGGTGCGCGATGCGCGCGCCGGCGGTCGCCATCGGCCCGCTCGCGAGAACGAGCGCGAGGAGCGCGGGAAGGTAGACGAAGCCGAGCGAGTGGGGCGGAAGGTCCGCGGCGTGCCATCCGGTGATCACGTAGCCGATCGTGCCGACGAACACGACCGGGATCGCGATCGCCGCGCCCGTGCCGATCGCCGTCAGCATCGGTACGCCGCAGTGCAGCATCCACGGCACCGTGAGAAACGTCCCACCCGCGGACACGAGCCCGCAGACCACGCCGATGGCGAGCCCGACGAGGAGGGTCACCGTGCGACCTGGCAACGCAACGACCGTCGCCTGGTGTCGGCGCACCAGCATCTGGGTCGCGCCTCCGTAGACGATCAGCGCGAACGCGAGGGCGAGGTGACGTTGATCGATCCAGCCACTCGCGACCGACGACAGCATCGAGCCGGCCACCATGCCGGGCGCGAGGTGCGCCGCGACGCGCCAGTCGACCGCACCCCGCACGTGGTGCGCACGGACGCTCGCACTCGCCGTCAGGATCGCCGATGCCATGGCGGTGCCCAGCGCGAGGTGCACGCCGTGGTCCGGCGACAGCGCCTCGGCGTCGAACAGGGCTGCGAGGATCGGCACCAGAGTCATGCCGCCGCCGATCCCAAGCAGGCCGGACAGCAACCCGACGAACGCACCGGCGACCGCGAAGGCTGCGAACCAGATCACGCGCGCACCGGCTGGCGATGGGAGGCTGCGGTCAAAAGATGCCCGCCCCGACGCCCGCCGCGAGCGTCGCACCGAGTTCCCGCGCGCGGGCGAGCGACGTCGCGTCCGGCTCGCCGATCACGATCAGCGGCTGGGCGACCGCCGACCAGCCGTAGCCCGTCGCGATCCGCTCGACCGCGCGGACCGTACCCGTGCCGTCGGTGCCGGCGCTGACGAACAGCGCGTACGGCAGACCCGCGGTCCGGCCTTCGGTGGGATAGAACGTCCGGTCGAAGAAGTCCTTGAGCGCGCCGGACATGTACCCGAAGTGCTCCGGAGTGCCGAGCAGCAGACCGTGCGCGGCCAGCAGCTCCTGCGGGCCGCATTCGAGCGCCGGCCGGCTGGTGAGCGTCACGCCGTCTCCGACGTCGCGCACGCCGGCCTCGACGGCGGCCCGCAGCCGTTCGGTCCGGCCGCCGGAATGACCGCCGTAGACCAGCAGAATCGTGCGCGCCCCTGTCGCCAAGCCGTCCGCCTCCGCCGCCACCGCCCGCGGTCCAGGCCACGCCGCTCGCGCCGTGCCGCGGGCGGTCAGACCTCGATGCCCTGCGAATGCAGGTATTCGTCGTAGCTGCCGTTGAAGTCCGCGATCGTTCCGTCGGGACGCAACTCGATGATGCGCGTCGCGAGGCTGCCGACGAACTCGCGGTCGTGCGACACGAACACCAGCGTGCCGGGATACTTCTCGAGGCCGATCTGCAGCGACTCGATCGTCTCCATGTCCATGTGGTTCGTCGGCTCGTCCATCAGCAGCACGTTCGGCCGCGTCAGCATGAGCTTCCCATAGATCATCCGGCCCTTCTCGCCGCCGGACAGCACCTTCACCGACTTCTTGATCTCGTCGCCCGAGAACAGCAGCCGGCCGAGCGTCGCCCGCACGATCTGGTCGTCGTCGGCCTTGCCGGTCCACGTCGACATCCAGGTGAACAGGTCGACCTTTTCCGCGAACTCGGCCTGCGGATCCTGCGGCATGTAGCCGGGCTCGGCATTTTCGACCCACGTGATGTGGCCGGCGGTGGGCACGAGCTCGCCCGCGAGGCAGCGCATCAGCGTCGTCTTGCCGATGCCATTCGGACCGATGATCGCGACGCGCTCGCCGGCCTCGACCTTGAAGTCGAGATTCCGCAGGACGTCGCTGCTGGATCCCGGGTAGCGGAAGCTGAGCTTCTCGACCGTGACGGCCGAGCGGTACAGCTTCTTGGCTTGTTCGAAGCGGATGTACGGATTCTGGCGCGAGGAGGGCTTGATCTCCTCGATCTTGATCTTCTCCAGCTGACGGCGCCGCGACGTGGCCTGGCGCGCCTTCGAGGCATTGGCCGAGAACCGCCGGATGAATTCCTGCAGGTCCGAGATGCGGTCCTTCGCCTTGGCATTGGCTGCCTCGACGCGCTGGCGCGCCTGCACGGAGGCCAGCATGAAGTCGTCGTAGTTGCCGGGATAGATCCGCAGCTGCTGGAAATCCAGGTCCGCGACGTGCGTGCAGACCTGGTTCAGGAAGTGCCGATCGTGGCTGATGATGATCATCGTGGCGTCGTAGTCGTTCAGCACGCCCTCGAGCCAGCGGATCGAGTTGATGTCGAGGTTGTTCGTCGGCTCGTCGAGCAGCAGCACGTCGGGTCGCGAGAAGAGTGCCTGCACGAGCAGCACGCGCAGCTTCATCGCCGGGGCCACCTCGCGCATCAGCACGTTGTGGTGGTCCTCCGGGATGCCGGCCTCGGACAGCAGGCTCGCGGCACGCGCCTCGGCGTTGTAACCGCCGTACTCGGCGAACCGGCTCTCGAGCTCGGCGGCCCGCATGTAGTCCTCGTCGGTGGCGTTCGCGTCGGCGTAGATGCGATCGCGCTCCTGCATCGCCTGCCACATCTCGATGTGGCCCTGCATCACGACGTCGAGGACTCGTTCGTCCTCGTACGCGAACTGGTTCTGGTTCAGCTTCCCGAGCCGCATGCCCGCCTGCAGCATGACGTCGCCGCCGCTCTGCTCGAGATCGCCGCCGAGGATCTTCATCAGCGTCGACTTGCCGCAGCCGTTCGCGCCGATCAGCCCGTAGCGATTGCCATCGGCGAACTTGACCGTGACCTGTTCGAAGAGGGGCTTGGCGCCGAATTGGATCGAGACATTGGAAGTTGCGAGCATCTGAGTCCGGCCACACCTGAATATAAGGACCCCGACCGGACAGGCCCGCGGCGCTACCGGCAGGTTCTACGCCTGATGGGAGCCGTGCCGGGCAACAATGAAGTGCACAGGCCCGTGGCAGCGACTGTTCGATCGAGGGAGCGCGGGGAGCGTCCAGGACGGTCCCCAACCCCCGCATTCTAGCCGAGCCGGGGGCGCCGCGCCGCCCTTTCCGGACACCCTGACGCGGCGCGTAGGGGTGTCGGCGCGGTCGCCGTCCTAGCGTCCGGCCGGCGCCGGCACGCGCTCGGCGATCCGGAAGGTCCGGCGGATCAGGCGCAGGGCGTCGGGGCTATCCCACGCGCGGGAGCCGTAGATCTTTTCGAGTACGCGGCCGTCGGCGCCGATCAACACGGTCAGCGGCAGGCGCGATGCCCCGAGCATGTTCTCCATCTGCAGGCGGGCATCGATGAACTGGCTGATCGTCGCGTGCGAGTCCTTGAGCCAGGCCTGCGCGCGGTCCGGATAGTCGTCCGTCGAGATGCCGATGATGTTGAATTCGTGCGCGACCTCGAGCCAGGCGAGCCGGTCGAGCGACGCCATCTCCGCCCGGCACGGCTCGCACCAGCTCGCCCAGACGTTGATGATCAGCGGCTTGCCGCGGAACTCGGACAGCCGTCGCGGCGGACCGTTCAGACCGAGGATCGTCGCCTCGCGCAGCGGCTGGCCGATGGCGACCTCGCCGGGCGTTCCGGCGTTCGCGGCCGAAGCCGCGCCGAGCACGCACAACAGCAGGGCGTAGGCAAAACGTGTCATCGCTCGTCGTCCGCAGCGGCGCGGTGGCCCGCCAGTCCGTCATTCTAGTCGTGCGCGGTCGGCGCGTGCTCATGACTCGATCGGGTGATGCTCCGCGGCCCACCGCAACATGCCGCCGGCCAGATTCGCCACCTGCCGAAGCCCGGCCTTCTGCAGCAGCACGACGGCCTGAGCGGAGCGCGCGCCGCTGCGGCACACGGTGACGACCGGCACGCCGCGCGCGAGCTCGCCCGCTCGTTCGACGATCTGCTCGAGCGGGATCGGTCGCGCGCCGCGGATGTGCCCGAGTGGCCCCGCGTACTCCTCCATCGCGCGCACGTCGACGAGCTGCACCTCGCGATTCAGCTCCGCGAGGCCCGCGGGCTCGATTTCCCAGATTCCCGCGACCGTGAACCGCAGCGGTGCCCAGTCCTGCTCGGCGCCGTGCTCCGCGCCTTCCGCCGGCCGCCCGACGCGCAGGTTCGCCGGGACGGCGACGTCGAGCAGCTTCGGGTGCGGGAGGTTGAGGTTGCGCATGTAGCCGACGAAATCCTGCTCGCCGACGGCGTCGGCAATCCTCGGGTTGCAACGGCGCTCCTCCGCCACACTCGTCGCCGTGAGGCCGCGGTAGTCGTGCGCCGGATACAGCACGCACTCGCCAGGCAGCGTCAGGATCTGGTCGCGGATCGAGCGGAACATCGCGTGCGCGTCGCCCTGCTGGAAATCGGTGCGGCCCGTTCCGCGGATCAAGAGACAATCGCCGGTCAGCGCGAGGCTCGCATCGTCGAGCACGAGCGTGATGCAGCCGTGCGTATGGCCGGGCGTTGCGCGGACCTGCAGCTGCCTGGCGCCGAAGGCGACCCGCTCGCCATGACGCAGGAGGCGGTCGGCGCCCTCGGCGCCGCTCTCGGCGGAGAGCGCGATCTTGCAGCCGAACTCGCGCTTCAGCCACCATGCGCTCGTGACATGGTCCGCGTGCACGTGCGTCTCGACCGTCGCGACCGGAGTCAGCCGGAGCTCGCGCAACAGCGCCGCGTCGCGCTGGCGGTGTTCCAGCACGGGATCGACGATCACCGCCTCGCCCGACGCCGGGTCGCCGAGCACGTAGGTGTAGGTCGAGGACGCCGGATCGAACAGCTGCCGGAAGATCATGGACCGGCCCTCAGTGGAGCGGTGCGCCGAAGCCTACCCGACCGCGGACGCGGCCGTCAGCTTCCCCTGGGGCGCGCTCCATCGGGGTCCCGATCACGCCGGCGGGCTCGGCGGATCGGCGCGCAACCACGCACGTCCGATGGCGAGGTGCGCAACCACCGCGAGGACGCCGTTCACGAGCAGCGCCTCGCGCACGCCGAATGTGCTGACCGCGAGCCCCGTCATGAGGCTGCCGAGCGACGCGCCACCGCGCGAGGCCAGCATGAACAGGGCCACCGTCTGGCCGCGGATCCGCGCCGGCGCCGCCGACTGCAACAGCGCGTTCGCCGACGCGTTGCTGACGGTCATCGCCATTCCCGCGACAGCGAGCAGCACCGGCAGACCCCAGAACCACGGATTCAGGGCCGCGAGCGCGACGACGGCGCCGTAGCCGACGGCGAACCACGAGCTGATCGGGCGGCGGTCGCGCCGGCCATCGACCGCCAGCAGCGCGACGGCGCCGGCCAGGCCGCCGGCACCGAACGCCCCGACCGTGAGGCTGAAATGGCCGATGCCTCCCTGGAAGGACTGCTTGATGAGCACCGGACAGAACGTCACGAGCGGGGCACACAGCAGGCTCGTCGCGAGCACCGTCAGCAGCCCGCCGCGCAGCGCCGGCTCGCGCGCAATCTCGCGGACGCTGGCCATGAGCGCGTGCCGCTCGAAGCCGCTGCCGTTGAGGCGCGCAGCGGTCCCGTGCGGCAGGATCCACAGTGCGACGAGGATGAACGGAATGTACGACGCCGCGCTGACGGCGAAGGCGCCGGCGGCGCCGATACCGGCCATCAACAGTCCGGCGACTGCCGGACCCAGGATCCGCGAGAGGTTGAATTGTGTCGAATTGAGCGCGATGCCGGCGGGGATCTGGCGGCGCTCGACGATCGACGGCACGATGGACTGGAACGACGGCATCGACAGCGCGTCGGTGATGCCGACGATCAGCGACAACACGATGATCATCCATGGCCTGACCGCGCCCGCCAGCAACAGCACGACGATCAGTGTCGGGCACAGCATCTGGATCGACTGGAAGACCGTGATGACGCGCCGGCGGTCGGCGCGGTCCGCGAGAACGCCGCCGACCAGGGTCAGCGCGAGCACCGGGGCACCCATCGCGAACGCATCGAGGCCGAGCAGGAATGACGAGGCCCCGAGGCTGAGCATGAGCCACGGCTGCGCGACCTGTTGCGCCCACGTGCCGACGTTCGAGAGCAGGCTCGCGAACCAGAACGTGCCGAAGCGCCTCGTGCCGAGGAGGCGGAGCGACGCGCGGAATGCAGACTCGGACACGAACGCGCTCCCGGGGCCCGGACGATCGGCCGGCCGCCCGCCGGCGGCGTGGCCTGTGCGGCGCGGCGTCACCATACAACAGACTTCCGGCAGCGGGACCGTGTCCCGCCGTGGTGGCCTGCAACTCGTCGGCGTGCGCAGGTCGTGGCGCCCGCCGGGCACGACGGCGCGTCCCTGCGCCGCGCGGGCCTCAGACCGGCGTCCGCCTCGCCGGTCAGCGCCACTCCCGGCCCGTTCGGCCCCGATCCGGGCGGGCACCGGCCACGCGCGCCGCGAAACGCGCCGGTATAGTGGGCACGGCCCCGACCGCCGTGATCAGGAGTCTGCCAGGTGAGCCCGACCGATCGCGCACTCGGCATGCACTGCGGGATTTCACGCCGCGACTTCGTCAACGGCGTCAGCGTCTCGCTGGCCGGCGCGCTGCTGCCGTTCGAGGCGGCGCTCGCGGCGGGCGGCACCGCGGCTGCCGGCTCCGAGCCGTACCCGCCGCGGCGTACGGGCCTGCGCGGTAGCCATCCCGGCGCATTCGAATCGGCGCACCGGCTGCGGGATGAGAAGGCCTGGAATCTGGCCGGCGCGGTGGCGACGGGCGAGGAGTACGACCTCGTCGTCGTCGGCGGCGGCATCAGCGGGCTCGCGACGGCACACTTCTTCATGAAGTCGCTCGGCGGCCGGGGCCGCGTGCTGATCCTCGACAACCACGACGACTTCGGCGGCCACGCCAAGCGCAACGAGTTCGTTCACGAGGGCCGTTTGCTGGCGCTGAACGGCGGCACGCTCAACATCGAGTCGCCGCTGCGCTACAACGCGCCCGCCCGGGAACTGCTCGCCGACATCGGCGTCGACCTCGGACGCTACCAGCGGGCGAACGAGCAGAACGCGCGCCTGTACGCGTCGCTCGGGCTGGGTGAGGGATATTTCTTCGACCGCGAGACGTGGGGCCGCGACCAGCTGATCGCGGGCGCGCCGGAGGACTCCGGCGGCGGGTTTCCGGAAGCGTTCCTCGCCGCAAGCCCGCTCGGTGCGGCGGCGCGGCGCGATCTTCAGCGACTCTACGATCCCCGCCAGCCCGACTACCTGCCCGGTCTCACGTCGGCCGAGAAGAAGCTCCGGCTCGCGCGCATGAGCTATCGTCAGTACCTACTCGAGGTTGCGCGGGTCGATCCCAGCCTGATGTGGTTCTTCTTTCCGATGAGCCAGGGCTGGTACTGCGTGGGTCCCGACGCCGTGCCGGCGTTGTTCGCCTGGAACGACGGCCTGCCCGGATTCGACGGGCTCGCGCTCGAGCCGACGCCGGACGGCGTGCTCGCGGACTTGCCGGGTGGCCAGCACGGGCGCCAACGCAGCGAGGGCGGCGGCGGCGAGATCCACTTTCCGGATGGCAATGCGACGATCGCGCGGCTGCTCGTGCGTGCGCTCGTCCCCGCGGCGATACCCGGCCGCACGATGGAAGACGTCGGCGCCGCACGCGTCGACTACGGCAGGCTCGACCGCGCCGACCAGCCCGTTCGAGTCCGGCTCGACAGCACCGCAGTGCACGTCGCCCACCTGGGCGACCCCGGACGCGCCGGTGCCGTCGCCGTGCACTACGCGCGCGCAGGCCGCACGGAGCGGGTGACCGGTCGCGCCTGCGTGATGGCGTGCTGGAACATGTTCATCCCGCACCTGGTGCCGGATCTGCCCGCTGCGCAGAAGGAGGCGCTCGCCTACAACGTGAAGCGCCCGATCGTGTACACGAGCGTCGCGATCCGGAACTGGCGCTCGTTCGCCACGCTCGGTCTCCACCACATCAATACGCCCGGCATGTACCACACCGAAGTGTCGCTCGCGGAGGCCGTCAGTCTCGGCGACCTGAAACATCCGCAGACACCCGACGAACCGGTCGTCGTGCACCTCGAGCGCACGCCCTGTGCGCCCGGCCACCCGATTCGCGAGCAGCACCGGCTCGGGCGTGCGGAGCTCCTGTCGACGCCGTTCGAGACGATGGAGCGCTCGATCCGGGAGCAGATGCAGCGCGTGCTCGGCGCCGGCGGCTTCGATGCGGCGCGCGACATCGTCGCGATCACCGTCAACCGCTGGCCGCACGGCTACGCCTATTCCTACAACAGCCTCTACGACCCGCTCGAGTGGGTCTTCACCTCGAGTGACGAGCGGCCGAACGTCATCGCGCGCCGGCCCTTCGGGCTGATCTCGATCGCCAATTCCGATGCCGCCGCCAGCTCGCATACCGATGCCGCGATCCTCGAGGGCTATCGCGCCGCAACCGAGGTGCTCAATCGCCGCGCGATGCCGAGACTCGGCTAAAACGCGTTTGTTGCAACGCGTCAACGCTTTCGCCGTCGTTTCGGGGAGCGCCGCCGCCGATTCGTGCTAAGAATGGGCGCGTAGAGGCCGGACGCCGGCCGCGCTCCGGACGGGGAGGGTGCGCGGCGTTCGCACCGGCCCATCCGAGGGAAGGCGGGGCAGGTCGCCATGGCCTGGCCGCGGCGGCCCTCGATACCAATAAACCACGCGAGGAGCATTCTATGAAGAGGGGAATCTTTGGACGCACGCTGCTGACGGTCGCTGCGCTGTGCCTCGGCGCATCGGTGTCGAGCGTCGCTGCTGCCGCGAAGGATCCGTCGGTCGGCAATTGGGAGCTCGATGTCGCCTCCTCGACCGTCAACGGTCAGGCGGCGTTCAAGAGCGGCCACGTGTCGATCACGTCCACGAAGGGCGAGCACAAGTCAGTCGTCGACCTGATGCCGGCGAGCGGCGCCGCGATTCACTACGAGGGGACGTCCAAGTACGACGGCGTGCCCGCGCCGGTCACCGGCAATACGTACTTCGACAGTGCGGACATCGTGCAGGTCGACCGCAATACCATCATTCGTACCGAGCGTCGGGGCGGCAAGGTCGTCGGTGTCACGACGATCGAGGTGTCGAAGGACGGCAAGATCCTGCACTCGTCGAGCAAGGGCACGTCGCCGGACGGCAAGCAGTTCACGCGCGCGCTGACCTGGCACCGGGTCAAGAAGTAACCCGCGCCCCGGCCGTCGGTCGTCGACCAACGGCCCACGGCTCACGGCGCGCCACTCAGGCGGCGCGCCGCTCCCCCGGGTCCGGCCGCTCGAGTTCTTCGAGCGTCTCGGCGTGCGCGATCAGCGCCGCCGAGGCCAGCGCCAACAGTTCGAGGCGCTCGATCTCGGCGTCCGGAAGGATGTGGTATTCCCCGCAGTCCTGCGGGCTCGCAGTGTCCATCGCGTTCGACCTCGCTTGCCGGCGTCGCGCTCGCCGCTCGGCGCGGCGTGCGTCGCGGTCGTCGTCCTTCGACTGCACCGTGTCACGCTAGCACGGCGCGCGTGCGGCCCGCATGACGGATTTGAAGCGGTTTGATCGCTGCAGCGCAGCGATCGCCGAGATGGTGCGGTGCGCAAGAACTCCGGCGCGGCCGCGTCGCGGCCGGTCACCGGCGCGGGCCGATCCGGGACGACTCGTCAGTCCGCCACGAAACCGACGGTCTGGTGCGTACCGTCGCAATACGGCTTCGTCCTCGAGTGCCCGCAGCGGCAGAAGTAGAGTTCCGCTGCGCGATTGATCGTGTGTCCCGTCCCGCTCACGACTTCCATCGGACCCGTGAGCTTCAGCGGCCCGTTCGGCACCGGTGCGACCGCGAGCGCCCCCGACCGCTTCGGGAGCGGAGCGGACTCCTTGGCCGGCGGCTCGCCGGTCGCCGTGAAGCCGGCGCTCGCGTGCGAGCCGTCGCAGTACGGCTTGTTACGCGACCGGCCGCAACGGCAGAGCGTCACCCGCAGGCCAGCGGCCGATCCGCGCACCGACAGCTCCGCCCGGATCGCGAGCGGGCCATTCTCGAGCACACGCACGGTGTTGACGAGCGGCGCCGACTCTCCGGCGCCGCCGTCGAGGCGCCGCGTCACGATCGCGCCGGACGGGCAGTTGCAAGCCAGCGCGACCAGCTCGTCCGCGGTCGCGGCGTCCGGGTGAATCCAGTCACCCTCGACGTTCGGCACGAATACGTCGGGGCGGTCCAGCACGCAATGGCGCGAGTGGACGCACTTCCGCGCGTCGAACTCGATGACGGCGGTCTTGCCGCGGACGATTTCCTTGCTCATGCCTGCTCTCCCGGGTCGCTGACTCGTGCGGTGGTCTGCTGCACAGCCTAGTCCAGCCGAACGCGACCGGCGACCCCTATAATTGAGCGCATGGCGTTCACGGGGCGCGAACGATGCCGCTGAAGTTCGATGACATCGCAGCCTTCGCCGGCGTCGTCGAGACCGGCAGCGTCTCCGCGGCCGCGAGGCGGCTCGGCGTCGCGAAGTCGGTCGTCAGCAAGCGGGTCACCGAGCTCGAACGGAACCTCGGCGCGACGCTGCTCAAGCGCTCGCCGAGGAGCGTCATGCTCACGGACCGTGGCCGGACGTTCTACGACCGCGCGCGGGCGATCATGGCGGCACTCGACGAGGCCGCGACCGCGGTGCGCGAGGAGGAGGGCGAGCTGCGTGGCCTGCTGCGCATCGCGGCCCCGATGACCTTTGGCACGATGTATCTCGGTGCGCTCCTCTGGCCGATGCTGCGCCAGCACCGGGCCCTCGAGGTGGCGATCGACCTCGACGACCGCGCAGTCGATCTGCTCGGCTCCGGCTACGACCTCGGAATCCGCATCGGGGCGCTGGCCGATTCCTCGCTGATCGGGCGCAAGCTCGCCGACATCCCGCGCGTGCTGTGCGCGAGCCCCGAGTACCTCGCGCGCGCCGGAACCCCGGCGTCGCTCGAGGAGCTCCCCGAGCACGACTGCGTCGGCTACGCGCATCTCGCGGCGGGCCAGGTCTGGCAGTTCCAGCCGCTTCGCGGCACGAGCGAGGTCCGGTCGGTCCGCGTCAAGAGCCGTTTCGTCGCCAACAACGGGGAGCTGATGCGCGGTGCCGCGGTCGCGGGACTCGGCCTCCTGATGGTGCCGGAGTTCATCGTCGCCGACGCGCTGCGCGACGGAACCTTGGCCCGGGTGCTGCCCGGCTGCCGGCCCGTCCCGACCGCACTTCACGCGCTCTATCCCCGCGACCGGCACGGGTCGCCCCGGATCCGGGCGGTCGTCGAGCATCTCGTGGCCGCGATGCGGCCGCGCCCGCCGTGGGAATTGCCGGACCGGCGCTGAGGCCGGCGTCGTTCGCGCCGGGGAAACGCGGTGTTGATCGTTCCCCGGCTCGCGGGCCGCAGGCGATGCCGGGAGAATAGGCCCCCAGCACCATGAGATCTGGGGTGCGCGACGTAACGTCGTTACACTGCCCCTTCTCGCGGAGCCGGATCCAGTCCCCCGCAAGCCCATTGCCCGCCATGCACCCGCCCGGAGCCCCCATGAAAATCGTTCACACACTCATCGTCACTGCCGCCCTCGGCCTCGCGGCCTTCGCCGCGTCGGCCGCGCCGGTCACCTACACCTTCGACACGACGCACTCGCGCGTGACGTTCTACATCAATCACTTCGGCTTCTCGAACTCGGTCGGCGAGTTCAAGCTCGGCGAGGGCACCTTCACCTTCGACAACGACGACTGGTCGAAGTCGAAGGTCGAGACGAAGATCCCGGTGCAGACGCTCGAGCTCGGCGACGTGAAGTGGAACACGCACATCCTGAGCCCCGATTTCCTGGAGTCGGCGAAGTACCCGGACATCACCTTCGTCAGCAAGAAGGTCGAAAAGCTCGACGCAACCCACGGCAAGGTCTACGGCGACCTGACGATCAAGGGCGTGACCAAGCCGGCGGTCCTGGACCTGACGGTCAACAAGATCGGCGAGCATCCGATGCGCAAGACGCCGGCCGCCGGCTTCACGGCCACCACCATCGTGCATCGCTCGGAGTTCGGCGTCGCGGCCTACGTGCCGAATGTGGCCGACGAGGTCGTGATCCGCATCGAAGTCGAATCGTACGTTCCGCCGAAGGGCTGAACCGATGCCGGTCCGATCGACGGCGACTGACTGGGGCGCGGTAACGCGCCTCTTTCACTGGGGGATGCTGCTGCTGTTCATCGGCATCATCTCGGTCGGCTTCTACATGACGGACCTGCCGCTGAGTCCGAAGAAGCTGAACGTCTACGCCCTGCACAAGTCGATCGGACTGACCCTGCTCGCGCTCGCGGTCCTGCGCCTCCTCTGGCGGCTCGGCGAGCGGCGCCCCGCGTCGCCGCCGATGCCTGCCTGGCAGGAGCGGGTCGCGGCGGCGACGCACGTGCTGCTCTACGTGCTGATGTTCGTGATCCCGCTGTCGGGCTGGCTCTACAACTCGGCTGCGGGATTCCCGCTGCAGTGGTTCCACCTCGTGAACCTGCCGGCGCTGTGCGCGTCGAATCCCGGCCTCAAGGTCCTCGCCAAGGAGCTGCACGTGGCGGGTGTCCTCTGCCTGATCGCGATCGTGGCGCTGCACGCCGCCGCCGCGCTCAAGCACCACTTCGTCGATCACGATCGTACGCTGCTCGCGATGCTGCCACGAGCCGGAGGCCACCCATGAC
>Ga0265328_10000874_pt1 | contig 13952 bp, 16 predicted proteins | sample 41624metaG_FD_202086 | JGI IMG/M metagenome (GOLD analysis project Ga0265328, IMG submission 202086) | Rhizosphere microbial communities from Carex aquatilis grown in University of Washington, Seatle, WA, United States - 4-16-24 metaG | ecosystem: Host-associated > Plants > Roots > Rhizosphere...
AAGGCGAGCGAGGCGCCGTGTCGCGCCAGCGTTCTCGCTATGCCATAGGCGATGGAATGATCATTCGCGACTCCCATGACAAGGCCGCGTTTGCCCTGCATGAGGCCCGTTGAAACCGTCATGTCTTGATGGTCCTATCTCGTCAGGCGTCGGGGTGCTTGAACACCAGCGACGCATTGGTGCCGCCGAAACCGAAGGAATTGGAGAGCACGGCGCGCAGAGCGACATTGTCGCGCCGCTGGCGCAGGATCGGCATATCGGCGAATTCCGGATCCAGCTCTTCTATGTTCGCGCTCTCGCAGATGAAGCCGTTCTGCATCATCAGCAGCGAGTAGATCGCCTCCTGCACGCCGGTCGCGCCGAGCGAATGGCCGGTGAGCGATTTCGTCGCCGAGATCGGCGGGCATTTGTCGCCGCGGCCGAACACTTCGCGAATCGCCTCGATCTCCTTGAGATCGCCGACCGGAGTCGAGGTGGCGTGCGGATTGATGTAGTCGATCGGCGCCTTCACTCCGGCGAGCGCCTGACGCATGCAACGAATCGCGCCTTCGCCCGAGGGCTGCACCATGTCGTAGCCGTCCGAGGTGGCGCCATAGCCGGCGAGCTCGGCGTAGATTTTCGCGCCGCGCGCCTTGGCCCGCTCATATTCCTCCAGCACCAGCACGCCGGCGCCGCCGCCGATGACGAAGCCGTCGCGGTTCTTGTCATAGGCGCGCGAGGCGGTCGTCGGCCGGTCGTTATAGGAGGAGGACATGGCGCCCATGGCGTCGAACAGCACGGAGAGCTCCCATTCGAGCTCCTCGCAGCCGCCGGCGAACATCACATCCTGCTTGCCCCATTGAATCTGCTCATAGGCTGCGCCGATGCAATGATTGGACGTCGCGCAGGCCGAGGAGATCGAATAGTTCACGCCCTTGATCTTGAACCAGGTGGCGAGAGTCGCGGAAGCCGTGGAGGACATGGCCTTGGGCACGGCGAAGGGGCCGACGCGCTTGGGCCCTTTGGTGCGGGCGATATCGGCCGATTCGACGACGACCTTGGTCGACGGGCCGCCCGAGCCCATGATGATGCCGGTGCGCTCATTGGAGATTTCGTCCGGCGCGAGGCCGGAGTCGAGGATCGCCTGATCCATGGCGACATGATTCCAGGCGGTGCCCATGGCGTGGAAGCGCATGGCTCTGCGGTCGACGAGCGTCGAGGGGTCGAGCGTCGGCGCGCCATGCACCTGACAGCGGAAGCCGAGCTCGGCGTATTTGTCCGCCTTGACCACGCCCGACTTCGCCTCGTGCAGCGAGGAGACCACTTCCTGCGTATTATTGCCGATGGACGACACGATGCCCATGCCGGTCACGACCACTCGTCTCATGTCTAAACTCCCTCGCGCCGGCGGGCTCTGTCGTCCCGTCTCTGGATTTGGCGGCGTCTCGCGCGCGCCCGATTGGCGTCCCGTCAGGCCTTAAGAGGCGGCTTCGGGCTTGGCGAGTCCGACCTTCAGGTCTTTCGCTTCGTAAATGCGTTCCCCGTCCACCTCCACCCAGCCGTCGGCGATGCCGAGGACGAGCTTGGATTTGAACACGCGTTTGAAATCGACGCCGTAGCGGACCAGCTTATTGTGCGGCCGAACCTGGCCGCTGAATTTCACCTCGCCGACGCCGAGCGCCATGCCGCGGCCCGGCAAATCGAGCCACCCCAAGAAAAAGCCCGTGAGCTGCCAGAGCGAATCGACCCCCAGGCACCCCGGCATCACCGGATTGCCCTTGAAATGGCAGTCGAAGAACCAGAGGCTCGGGTTGATGTCGAGCTCGGCGCGCACATAGCCTTTGCCATGCGCGCCGCCCTCCTCGAAAATCTCGGTGATTCGGTCGAACATGAGCATGGGCGGCAGCGGCAGCTGGGCGTTGCCCGGCCCGAACAGCTCCTCCCGCGCGCAGGCGAGCAGATCCTCATATTCGAAAGACGATCGCCGTTCGCTCATGATGTTCCTTTTTGCGTCTTAGACGTGACGATTTCCGGTCGCGCCGCCGGCCGGAAGCCGCATTCGTTAACATAGGCGCCGGCCGGGTCAAAGGGGGCGAACCGTCCGCAAAGGGCCGGCGAGGAAAAAGTTGTCTCCTCCCGCGCGCTTCCCTATTGTAACCAAAGAGACACGAAGCGGGGCGGGAACATAGAGCAAATGACGGTCGAGCAAGCCACGGTCGAAACCATTGATCGCGCGCCGGGCGACGCCATTCGGCGGCTGCGCGGCCGGCTGATGGCCGCCGGAATGCGGCCGACCCGCCAGCGCGTCGCGCTCGGCGGGCTGCTGTTCGGCAAGGGCGATCGCCATGTGACGGCCGAAAAGCTGTTCGAGGAGGCGCTGGCCGCCGATCTGCCGGTGTCGCTCGCCACCGTCTATAATACGCTCCACCAATTCACCGACGTCGGCCTGCTGCGCGAGATCGCGGTGGATGGCGCGCGCGTCTATTTCGACACCAATGTCTCGGAACATCACCATTTTCTGCTCGACGGCGAGGGGCTGGTCGATATTCCGGGCGCGCATGTCGACATCGCCAATCTGCCGCCGCCGCCCCCCGGCATGAAGATCGCCCGCGTCGATGTGGTGGTGCGCCTTTGCAAGGACGAGGGCTGACGAGGACTTCGGCAGCGACTTCCAGGAGGGGGCCTATGATGACGACCGCGATTCGCGCGCATCGCATTCTGGCCGCTCTCGCGAACTACCAAAGCGCTGAAATCGCAGGCTCCGAGATTTTCGAGCCGCATGTTCCGCATCTCGGGGCGCCGGTCGGATGTTATCGCAATCCGGGCGTCGCGGGCGAATTGGTCGCCGTGTTCGCCGATGGCCTGTCCTGGACCGAGGCCGAAGGGGCGATCGGCGTGCGGTTCGCGGAGATCGTCGACGTGTCGCTTCCGGAAGGGAAAGAAAGCGAAGCGCTGTCGCTGTGGCTGAGCGGCGACCGCGAGCTTCGGCTCCCGATCCGCGGCGGGCTGGGGCGCTGTCACGACTCGCTGGAAGTCCTCAGATTCCTCGATCGCGTGTGCGAGGATGGGCGCCGACGCGCCGCGGCCGAGGCGGCGCGCTGAGTCGTCGCTTGGGTCTCTCGGCTCACTCGATCTTTTCCCCCGGATAGACGCCCCACAGGCCTTCCTGTTTCACATAGGCGTCGAAGCCCTCGCCCGAGACGCGGCACCAGGAGCCGTCGCAGCGGCGCAGGCTGGCGACGACGCCGGGCGATAGTTTCGCCACCGCCGTCGCATGGTCGCTGGCGAAGGCGAGAATCGGCTCCTTCTTCCAGGGAGCGACGAGGGCGGTGCGGCGGCCCGACAGCAGCGAATGCAGCACCCAGCCTTCGGTTCCCTCGGAATCGCGAATTTTCCGCCAGGTCTCGAATTCGGCGGTGATTTCCACAGGCAGGCCGGCCCGCTCGAACACCCAGAGCGTCGGATGCTCCTTGCTCGGCCCCTCGTGCAGATTGACGCGGTCCGATTTGAGGCTGACATAACGCGGCAGGGGCAGTCCCGAGGCCGAGCCGACCTGCTGCTGCGCGCCGGCGCCCATGGGCGCGGCGGCCAGGAATACGGCGGCGAGGAATACGGCGGCGGCGAAACGGATTGCTGCGGCCGCGCGTCTCGGACTCGGAAAGGGCGATTCGTCCATTTCTACACTTCTCCCTGAGACGGCCCTCGCAGTCGCGAACGACGCCTCGTCTTGTCTTTGTCCCGCCATCTGCTAGGAAGTTCGATGGGAAAGGGGCGCGGGCGGCGAAACGCTCTTTTCATCCATCGTCGTTAAGACCTGGTTGAAGAGACCGAAGCGCCCCCGAGGCTCGATCGGCGGAACGGCTCGCCCTCGGGCGGCCGGAGAGCTTAGTCGAGCGAGGCGGGAGGACGAAGGGGAAGATGGCGAAAAAGAAGCCGCTCGTCGTGGTGACACGTCGGCTCCCCGAGGTGATCGAAACCCGCATGTGCGAGCTTTTCGACACGCGCCTCAATGTGAGCGACCGGCCGGCGACCCATGAGGAGCTCGTCGAGGCCGTCCGCACTGCGGATGTTCTGGTGCCGACGATCACCGACCGCATCGATTCCGGCCTCATCGGGCAGGCCGGCGACCAATTGAAGCTCATCGCCAATTTCGGCAATGGCGTCGACCACATAGACGTCGCCTCGGCGCTGCGCCGCTCCATCACCGTCACCAATACGCCGGGCGTCCTCACCGAGGACACGGCCGATCTCACAATGGGCCTGATCCTGGCCGTGGCGCGCCGCCTCGTCGAGGGCGCGCGCACCATTCCGGACGGCGCCTGGGGCGGCTGGTCGCCCACCTGGATGCTCGGCCATCGCATCACCGGCAAGCGCCTCGGCATTGTCGGCATGGGCCGCATCGGCCAGGCGCTCGCGCGCCGCGCCAGCGCCTTCGGCCTCTCGATCCATTATCACAACCGCCGCCGCCTGCCGGTGGAGATCGAAGACCAGCTCGAGGCGACCTATTGGGAATCGCTCGACCAGATGCTGGCCCGCATCGATATTTTATCGATCCACTGCCCGCATACGCCGGCGACCTATCATCTGCTCTCGGCCCGTCGGCTGAAGCAGCTGCGGCCGCACGCCATCATCGTGAACACAGCGCGCGGCGAGATCGTCGACGAGAGCGCGTTGATCCGCATGCTGGAGGCGGATGAGGTTTCCGGCGCCGGCCTCGACGTCTTCGAGCATGAGCCGGCCGTCTCGCCCAAGCTGATCAAGCTCGCCAAGGCCGGCAAGGTCACGCTGCTGCCGCACATGGGCTCGGCCACCAATGAGGGCCGGGTCGACATGGGCGAGAAAGTCATCATCAACATCAAGACTTTCATGGACGGGCACCGCCCGCCCGACCGCGTTTTGCCCAGTATGTTGTAACGGCGTGTTTTCGCTTTTCGCTCGCGAGCGTCCACTGCCCGCGAGCGACTGGCGCTCCGGCGCATTTCTGTTCGGAAAAAAACCACAAGGCGCGCGCAACTCTCCCGTAGCGATTCGCAAATGGATCGTTCGCTAAAAGGATCGAAGGATGAGACGAATTCTGACCGTGCTCCGAATTTTGACGGCGCTCCTGGTCGGCCTCGCCGCCTGCGGCCCCGCGTTGGCCAAGGGGAAGCCGGCGCAAAAGGAGAAGGATCAGCAGGAGACGGCGCAGGAGCCGCCGCCGAACTACAAGCCCTTCCCGCATAATTACATTTTCAATCTCAAGGACATAAACGGCAAGGCTCCGACCGCCGACATTTGGATCCGCATCGATTCGACGATGCGCGGCGCGGGCTTCTCCGGCTGTAAGTCCTGGTCGGGCGTCTTCGTCGTCGGCGGCAATCGGCTCGGCCCCAAGGCCATGCCCGCCGTCGCCGACGCCAAATGCGATCCCGCTCTGCAGGCGATCGAGCGCGATTTCTGGCAGGTCATGCTCTCGGGCCCCTTCTGGGACACGCAGGGCTCGGATCTTATCCTCAAGGGCGCCAAGGGCGGCGTGCTGCGCTTCACGCGCTCGCTCTGAGGCCGTAACTCAGCTCACCTTCTCCTCCTCCTGGGCCTTGGCGGAGAGGCGCTTCACGCGCTGCCAAAAGGCCCAGGCGCCGAAGATGATGAAGGGCATGGCCGCCGCGGCCGCCTCCTCGCCGGTGAGGCCGAAGGGCAGGGCGCCGGCGTCCTTCACGCCCTTGAAGAAATAGAGCGAGAGGCCGGCGACATAATAGCTGAGCGCCGCGATGGAGAGGCCGCCGACGAGCTTTTGTAGGCGCATCTGCAGGCGCGCGCGGCGGTTCATATCGTCGAGCAGGTCGCGGTTCTGCTGCTCGAGCTCGAAAGTAATGCCGGTGCGCATGAGATCGGTCGCGCGCTCCACCTGGCGCGCGAGCCGCGCCTGCCGCGTCTCGAAGGCGTTGCAGGTCTCGATCGCCGGATCGAGACGCGCGCTGAAGAAAGCCGAGATCGTCGTATATTGGCTCTCCTTTGCCTCCTGAATCAGCGTCAGGCGGTTTTTCACGATGGCGTGATAGGCGCGGCTCGCGCCGAAGCGAAAGGCCGTGCGCGTCGACAGCGCCTCGCTCTGCGCCAAAAGGTCGCTGAGGCGCTTCAGCAAGTCGCGGCTGGTGCGCATGTCCTGCGTCTGGCTCAGCGCCTGGGTGATGTCGGAGATTTCGCGCTCCATGGCGCGTAGCTCGGGGCCGGAGCGCCGCGCCTCGGGCAGGCCGAGCAGCGCCATCGTGCGATAAGTCTCGATCTCCAGCACGCGCTGGATGAGCCGCCCGACCTCGAGCGCGCCGACGGCGTTGGTCTTGACCAGCAGCCGGGTGAAGCCGAAGGGGTCGAGCGCGAAATCGGTCATCACATGCGCCGCGCCCTTGGCCGCGCGGATGACGCAAAGGCTCTGCGAATTGAACAAATTGACGAAGGGCTCGTGCGAATGGCCGCTCTCGATCGCGCAGAGATGGGCCGCGACGATGAGCCGGCCCGGCGGGCGAAAGGCGATCTCGCCGGATCCGAGCGGGTCGGGATGGATGAAGGCCTCGCCCGCGTCCTTCTGCGTCGACCAGGTGTAGGTGGTGAATTCCGTGTGCTGCTCCCAGCGCAGACGCCAATCGCCGATGGAGAGGCGCTGGAATTTCGCGTCGCCGGGCGGCGGCGCCAGCATATGGGAGCGGCAGAGCTCGGCGAGAGCGGCGCGGTCGACGCGCGCCTCCTCCTCATTGGTGGCGAAGGCGAAATGATAGACCCGCTGCGGCAGCGCGATCGGCAGAAAAGGCCGGGCGTGCAACTCGGCGAGAACGGCGGCGCGCGCCTCGTGGTCGGCGAAGCGCTCGACGATCGGCGCGCGGCTCTCCTGGTCAGACGCCATTTCATTCGTCTCGTTTTGCGTTCCCGCGCGGGGCGCGGGCTTCGGTCCCACCGAATCGCCGTGAGAATAGCGACGCAGTCTGTTCCGGGAATGCGACAAAACGAACGAAAAGGCGAGGCGTCGCCCGCCTCGCCGTCAGTGACGCCGCTCAGCGCCCGTGGCGGAATCCGCCGCCGTGGAAGCCCCCGCCGAAGCCGCCGCCTCGATGGAATCCGCCACCGAAGCCGCCGACGCGGTGGACGCCGCCGCCCCAGCCGCCGTAACGCGGGCGATAGCCCCAGCCGCCGCCATAGACAACCGGGCCGCCGCCCCATCCAGAGCCGTAATAGGGATAGCCGTAGCCATATCCGTAATCATAGGGATAGGTGTAATAGGGCGAATAGGCTCCGGCGGCGATGAGCCCGGCCGCCGCCGAGGTGACGATCGCGGCCGCAGGATCATAGCCGTAGCGGTAGTAGCGCAGCGCATGATGCCGGCGCAGCGGCCGACGATGATGCGTGTAGCGCACATAATGATGATGCGGGTAGCGGCTGTAATGCGCCTGCTCGATCGCGGTCGGCGGCGAGACGACCGACTTGCCCGCGACGCTGGTGACGCCGGCGAGCGCGTCAGCCGAGGACAAAGTGAGGGCGAATGTCACGCCGATCGCGGCGAAAAGGCCGGACTTCAACGGATTACGCATTTTCTCCTCCTTACGACGATACGCAAAAGAGACGCATTTCATATAGATGAGGGCTCAGACCTCGAATTTCAGCTCCTGCGCGAATTGCGTCAGGCGGGTGGCGACGCGAGCGCGCACGCGCGTCGCCGTCGTCGGAAACTCTTCCAATATGCGCAGGAAAAGCGCGCGGGTGATTTTGAGGATCGTCGCCGGCTCGCGCGCTATGGCCGTGACCGGGCGCGTCGTCTCGGTGATGAGCGCGGTCTCGCCGATCAGCGCGAAAGGCCGCAGCACTTTCTCGGCGGGGCGGCCGTCGTCGCGCTTCTCGAGAGCGATCGAGCCATTGGTCAGAATGAAGCCGCCGTCGGAGGCGTCGCCGCGGCGAAACAGCGCGTCGCCGGCGCGCAGCAATTTCGTCTCGGCGCTGAAGGCCAGAAGGCGCAGCGCCTCGATCTCGAAATCCGCGAACAGAGGAATGCTCCGGAGATTGGCGATGTCGTCGTCGAGAGCCATGTCTCGGATGCTTTCTCTTCGGGGCGCGTCTCGCAGGGCGCGCCGTCAGCGCGCGGAGAAGAACACCAGCCGATAGCCGTTCTTTTCGGTGAGAAGAAGGCGGGCGTCGGTCGGGTCGGTTTCGATCTTGCGCCGCAGCCGGCTGACGTGAGTCTCCAGCGTGCGCGTCGTCACCGTGGGATGATAGCCCCAAACGTCGCGCAGCAACATGTCTTTCGTGACCACCGCGCCGCGCGCGGCCGCGAGGCGGGTCAGGATTTCGGCTTCTTTCTCGGTGAGCGGCAGGCGCCGGTCGGCGGCGTCGGTGAGCTCGAAGGCGCCGGGCCGGTAGCGATAGGCGCCGATGGCGACGGTCGGGCGCTCCCGCTCCTCGGCGCCCGCCCGCAGGCGCGCGAGAAGACCGGCGAAACGAAACGGCCGCGCGATATATTCGGGCGCGTCTCGAGTCGCGGGGGCGTTCGCCGCGCCGATGAGGACGACTGGCCCTAGGAAGCGCGCTCGGGCGGTTCGGGCGAAGGCCTCGCCGATCTCGGCGTCGACGAGCAGAATGTCGCCGCCGCCCGCGGCGAGCAGGCGCGTCGCCTCCTCGGGGGTGGCGGCGGGAAGAACCGCGAATTCGGGATAACGGGCGAGCTGCTCCGCGAGAGAGGCGCGCAATCCCGGAGCGGCGAGGAGCAATATGTTGTGCGGGGGAGGCGTCGGCGCTTCCTTCATTGCGCTTCCGGGGGGCGGGATGGGCTCGGGCGGTCATGATCGGCGAAGGATGGGCGCCGTTCAAGGCCGAGAATGAGCGACTGGCGAAGAATGCCCAGCGAGAGGACGGAGAGGCGGATGAGGCAGGGGTTTTCCCGTCGCGGCGGCGGCATCGCGGTGCTGAAGGTCGCGCGGCGGATCGGCGGGCGCCCGCATGAAGGCCGGCTGATCGCGGGCGCTCTGACGCTGCCCTGCGCGCTCGGCCGTTCCGGGGTGACGCGCCGCAAGCGCGAGGGCGACGGCGCGACGCCGGCGGGCGGCTTCACGCTGCTCTATGTCTATCTGCGGCGCGGCCGGGCCCAAATGCCCCGCTTTGTCGCGGCGCGTTTCGTCGCTCCGCAGGATCGCTGGTGCGACGACCCGCGGTCCTTCCTCTATAATCGGCCGCTGCGGGGCGAGACTCCGCTCGGTCACGAGCGGCTCTGGCGCTCCGACAGGCTCTATGATGTCGTGGGCGTGCTCGACTACAACATCCGTCCGCGCGTGCTGGGGCGCGGCAGCGCGATCTTCTTTCACATAGCGACGGAGTCGCTGGGCCCGACGGCGGGTTGCGTGGCGCTGCGCGCGCGCGACATGGCACGGCTGCTGCCGCGTCTTTCGAAAGGCGTGCGGATCGTCGTCGATTAGCGCGTTTCCAGCCGAAGTGGACGCCGGTTCGGCGTTGGAAACGCGTCAAAACACACTCTAGGGCTTCGAATAGTCGCGTTCGCCCATAATGGCCGAGCCGATGCGGACATGAGTGGCGCCGAGCTGAATGGCGAGCTCATAGTCGGAGCTCATGCCCATGGAGAGCTGCTTCAGCCCGTTGCGGGCGGCGATCTCGGCGAGCAGCGCAAAATGCGGCGAGGCCTGCTCGCCGACCGGCGGCACGCACATGAGGCCGGCGATCTCGAGCCCGTGTTTCTCGCGGCACTCGGCGATGAAGGCGTCGGCCTCTTGCGGCAGGACGCCGGCCTTTTGCGGCTCCGCTCCCGTGTTGACCTGCACGAGGAGGCGCGGGCGCTTGTCCTGGCGGCGCATCTCGGCCGCCAGAGCCTCGGCGATCTTGGGGCGGTCGACGCTCTCTATGACGTCGAAAGTCTCGATCGCTTCGCGCGTCTTGTTGGACTGCAGCGGGCCGATGAGATGCAGCTCGACGCCGGGGAAGCGCTCGCGCAACTCCGCCCATTTGGCGCGCGCCTCCTGCACCTTGTTCTCGCCATAGACACGATGGCCGGCCTCGAGCAGCGGGACCACCGCCTCGGCCGGAAAGGTCTTGGTGACGCAGACGAGGGTGACTTCCGCGGGATCGCGGCCGCAATCGCGGGCGCGTGAGGAGATGGCGTCCTTGGCGGCGTTCAGCCGATCGACGACGGTCATGGGGATTTCGGCCTCAGCGGACGAATTTGACGATAGTGAAGGTGGCGCCGATCAGCACGACGCCTCCGGACATCCAGCGCAGCGTCTCGTTCTTCGCTTGAACGATCGCGCGTCTCACGCGCGCTTCTGATTCGAAAATCGCGTTTCTCAGCTCCAGCAGACACGCGGACTCCGGCGTCTCGTGCTCGAGCTCGGCAATTGCTCCGCCGCAGAGATCAGGCTGATGCTGGAGGCCCTGCTCGGGCGAAAACCCTTCACGGGTCGGAGGGTTGAAGAGCGCTTGCGCCGACATGGCCCGGATATAGCACGCGCCCCTCTCTCCGGCGAGGGTCGCCTTTGACAAGCCTCGCCCCGCCCGGCATTACAGGCGAAATTCCGGACATTCGATCAGGACCGCTCGGACCCATGAGACCAGAACGCTACGACTTCGCCGCGGCCGAGCCCAAATGGCGAAAGATTTGGGACGAGCGGCAGGTATTCACCTCCGGCGACGCCGAGAAGCCGAAATATTACGTGCTCGAGATGTTCCCCTATCCGTCGGGGCGCATCCATGTCGGCCATGTGCGCAACTATTCCATGGGCGACGTCATCGCCCGCTACAAGCGCGCCAAGGGCTTCGACGTGCTGCATCCGATGGGCTGGGACGCCTTCGGCCTGCCGGCCGAGAACGCCGCCCAGCAGAGCGGCTCGCATCCGGCGACCTGGACCTACGCCAATATCGCCACCATGCGCGCCCAGCTCAAATCCATGGGCCTGTCGCTCGACTGGTCGCGCGAGATCGCCACCTGCGATCCCGCCTATTACAAGCATCAGCAGAAGCTGTTCCTGGATTTCCTCGCTGGCGGCCTCGTCGACCGCAAGCAGTCCAAGGTCAATTGGGATCCGGTGGACCATACGGTGCTCGCCAATGAGCAGGTGGTCGACGGGCGCGGCTGGCGCTCCGGCGCGCTGGTGGAGCAGCGCGAGCTGACGCAATGGTTCCTGCGCATCGGCAAATACGCCGATGATCTGCTGACCTCGCTCGACACGCTCGACCGCTGGCCCGACAAGGTGCGGCTGATGCAGCGCAATTGGATCGGCCGCTCCGAGGGGCTGCTGGTCCGTTTCGCCGTGGCCGACGCGCCCGACGGCGAGATCGAGGTGTTCACCACGCGGCCGGACACTTTGTTCGGCGCGAAATTCGTCGCGCTCGCGCCCGACCATCCCGTCGCTCGCGCGGCGGCTTCGAGCGACCCCGCGCTCGCCGCATTCGCCGAGGAATGCCGTCACATCGGCACGTCGGTCGCGGCGATCGAGACCGCCGAGAAGAAGGGCTACGACACGGGGCTGCGCGTCGTTCATCCCTTCGATCCCTCCTGGACGCTGCCGGTCTATGTCGCCAATTTCATCCTGATGGACTACGGCACGGGCGCGATCTTCGGCTGTCCGGCGCATGATCAGCGCGATCTGGATTTCGCGCTTGCCTATGGCCTGGGCGCCGTTCCTGTCGTCTGCCCGGAGGACGTCGATCCGTCGACTCTCATAATCGGCGAGACGGCCTTCGACGGCGAGGGACGGCTCGTCAATTCGCGCTTCCTCGACGGGCTCACCGTCGCGGAGGCGAAGGAGGAGGTCGCCAAGCGCCTCGAGACCGCGCAATTGCACGGACGGCCGCAAGGCGAGCGCAAGATCAACTATAAGCTGCGTGACTGGGGAATTTCGCGCCAGCGCTATTGGGGCTGTCCGATCCCCATCATCCATTGCCCGGATTGCGGCGTCGTGCCCGTGCCGGACGGCGATCTCCCGGTGCGCCTGCCGGAGGATGTGAGTTTCGACAGGCCCGGCAATCCGCTCGACCATCATCCGACATGGAAAAATGTCGCCTGTCCGAAATGCGGCGCGGCGGCGCGGCGCGAAACCGACACGATGGACACTTTCGTCGATTCGTCCTGGTATTACGCGCGCTTCACCGATCCGCACAATGAGAGCGCGCCCGCCGCGCCGGAGCAGCTCGCCCGCTGGCTGCCGGTCGACCAATATATCGGCGGCGTGGAGCACGCGATTCTGCATCTGCTCTATTCGCGCTTTTTCTCGCGCGCCATTCGCGACACTGGCCATGGCGGCGTCGCCGAGCCTTTCGCCGGCCTCTTCACCCAGGGCATGGTGGTGCATGAGACCTATCGCGCCGCCTCCGGCAAATGGATCGCGCCCGGCGAGCTGCGTTTCGAGACCAGCGACAAGGGCCGCCGCGCCTTCCTCATCGAGGGGGGCGAGGAGGTCGCGATCGGCGCGATCGAGAAAATGTCCAAGTCGAAGCGCAATACGGTCGATCCGGACGACATTATCGCGAGCTATGGCGCCGATACGGCGCGTCTCTTCGTGCTCTCCGATTCGCCGCCCGACCGCGATGTCGTGTGGACGGAGGAGGGCGTGCAGGGCGCCTGGCGCTTCGTGCAGCGCATCTATCGTCTGGCGGGCGAGCTCGCCAATGCGGCGGCGCCCGTCGGCGCATCGGCGCCTGCCGAATTCGGCGCGGCGGCGCTCGATGTTCGTAAGGCGACGCATCGCACCATCGCCGCGGTCGGCGACAATATCGAGCGTCTGCGCTTCAATACGGCGATCGCGCGCATCCGCGAATACGCGAATGAGCTGACCACGGCGCTCGACAAGGTGGAGACGCCCGAAATCTCCGCCGATCTCGCTTTCGCCTTCCGCGAGGCGGCGGATGTGTTCGTGCAACTGATCGCGCCGATGACGCCGCATGTGGCGGAGGAGTGCTGGAGCGATCTCGGCCATTCCGAGATCGTCTCGCTGGCTCCATGGCCGGAGGCCGATCCTACTCTCGTCGCGCAGGACATGATAAGCTTGCCAGTGCAGGTCAACGGCAAGAAGCGCGCGGAGATTCTCGTCGCTCACGACGCCGACGAGGCGACGATCCGCGAGGAGGCGCTGAAGCAGGACGGCGTGCTGCGCGCCATGGAAGGCAAGCCGTTGAAGAAATTCATTCTCGTTCCCAAGAGGATCGTCAATGTGGTCGTTTGAACGGCGCCGTTCCTGGTCCTTCACTATGGCCGCGGCTCTCGCCTCGCTGGCGCTCTCGGCCTGCACGGTGCAGCCGCTCTATGGCCCGATCGGAACCGATGCGCCGCTGGCGGCGGAGCTTCAGGCGGTCGCGGTCGATCCCATCCCCGACCGCATCGGCCATTACGTGCGCAATGAGCTGATCTTCGCCTTGAACGGCACGGGCTCGGACGTCCCGCCGCGCTATCGGCTCATGGTCGCACTGAAGGAGCGCGTGCAGACGCCGATCCTCGACACCGTCACCGGCCGCGCGACATCCGCGACGGTGATCGTCGACGCCGATTATAAATTGATCAATATCGCCGATGAGCATGTCATCGCCTCCGGCGTCGCTTTCGGCGTCGCGAGCTATGATCGTTTCAGCAATCGTCTCGCCAATATCCGCGCCGCGCGCGACGGCCAGGTCCGAGACGCGAAGGTGATCGCGGATCAGATCCGCACGCGTGTGGCGACGGCCTTGGCGAAGTGAGGGCGAGTAGAGAGTAGCGAATAGCGAGTTGAACTGTTCGCTACTCTCTATTCGTAACTCGCGAGCGCCCATGGTCGCCGTCAAGAGCCGCGACGCCGAGCGTTTCGTGAAAGCGCCGCCAGCGTCGGTCTTTCTGTTCCTTCTCCACGGCGCCGACGCCGGCCTCGTTCGCGAACGCGCGCTCGCCATTGTCGGGCAGCGCGTCGACGATCGCCACGATCCGTTTCAATGCGTCGAGATGAGCGGCGACGCCGTCGCCGCCGATCCGCTGTCACTGC
>Ga0265328_10000877_pt1 | contig 13907 bp, 9 predicted proteins | sample 41624metaG_FD_202086 | JGI IMG/M metagenome (GOLD analysis project Ga0265328, IMG submission 202086) | Rhizosphere microbial communities from Carex aquatilis grown in University of Washington, Seatle, WA, United States - 4-16-24 metaG | ecosystem: Host-associated > Plants > Roots > Rhizosphere >...
AAGGAAATTTCATGTTTCAATGTATTCTATTACTCTTGTGACTAATCTCACTGCACATTTTGATGTGTTCGATATATTAGTACACTGTAGCGACGTGTTTCGTTTAATACTTTCTTCTGAAGAGGCTTTACAATGAGCCTTGGGCAGACGATGATTTCGGCGGCATTTTTTGTGTTGTTGACCCTCGCAGTTTTGAGCGCCAACAAAATGATCCTTGAAAACACAAAGTACTATCTCCAGGAAGAGGCAATCGAACAGGCTTCAAACTTTGCCAACGCGTTACTTTCTGAAATTCAAACGAAAAAATTTGATTCGCGAGTAACGCTTGATGGTTCGGGCAATGTTTCAGGTCCTTACAATCAATCCAATTTGCCCTGGCCTGCTGCCCCGACACTTTTCCGGCATAGCATGGGACCAACATTTACTGCGAGAAATAATGTGATGCCCGGAGGAGCTCCGGATGCGGCGCCGTATAAATCGATCCGGGGAGGTAGTCCAAACTACTTTGACGATGTGGGCGACTACAACGGATACGTGAGGACGGCAAAGTCTGCCGACATTTCAGGATATACATTAACAGTGAAAGTCTATTACGTTTTGAAGAACTCCCCCGATTCACCTTCGGGCGTCCAGACTTATTACAAACGAATCGATGTAACCGTCACTCATCCGATTTATTTGACGCAAGCTCTTACTTTTAGCGCGATTGCGACGTATTAATGAGCGTAATGCTGGACATAATCGGTTCAATGGTTATTCGCGGCGCCATCGTGCTCATGACCCTTTATCTGAGCGTAGGGTTGCAAAGTGCCTACACATACAAAAGTACACTCTATATAGTAAAGCAGAAGACCGTTGTGCCGGCAGAAGTCCTGACCGACGATATTCGGCTTGCGGGGTACGGTCCGACAACATCGAAAATTTTCGCGACGGCCACGCCCGAAGCAATGCAGTTTTATGCCGACATCAACAATGACAGCATCCCCGAGACAGTCCACTATTATTTAGGTACAGCATACGGCGGCTCGAATCATCGGAGTCTCTACAGGGAGGTAAGCTCGATTAATGGAGGGGCGCCGTTTGAGTTGGCGCGCGACGTTGATTCTTTATGCTTTACGTACTACGATTCTTACGGAAATACGGTAAGCGGCAGCAATGTTTCGGGAATAAAATCTATCAAAGTTAGTCTCGTGATGGAATCGAGCGCACAAATGGCTGATGAAATAACCACCGCGCCGACGTCGTCGGGTTTGTATTCTCATGAAGATACTGCCAACACGGGCACTACAAATTTTCCCACAAAATATGTGAGGGCATTCTGGGAGAGGACTGTTTTTCCGCAAAACCTTTAGTGAACCCGGGCATCCTGCGCATACCGTATTTCTGAATATACGCTCCTCCCCGTATTGTTATTGCTCAGGGAGATGTTATTTTTAACTTAATCAAAGTAAGGGAAAACGGCTTTGAAAAAAGCCTTTTCACGTAGGAAAGCCAAAACAGCGAGGAGTGTATGGGAACTTCAAAGGTCATCATCGGTCTCGGGGCGTATGTTATGATCGGAGCTTTTGCACTGCTGTTTACAAGCACGGACCAGGCTCTCTACAATGTTGCTCAGTCTCAAGCCTTCCATGATGAGGCACGGCAAATTTCTAATGCAGGAGTCAAATTTGCCATCGGAGATGTAGGAGGCAACTCGGCGGCCGTTCTTCCTTCGAGCACAGTGAACGTGAATGGCGGGAGCGCGTCGTATGTCGCGGACCGGCCGGCAGGACTCACAGCGACCCAGATGCGCGTGACATCGACCGGAACCTACAACGGTTTCCAGGTAACGATGGTAGCAATCTTGCAGTATAATGGAATAAAATGGACTCTCCAACGAATCTATCAACAACCGGATGCTGCTGAATACTCAAGATTAAGCTGAGAGTTTCATACAACAATTTCTTCGTTAACAATGCGATGCAATGAACATGCATCGCATTTTTTTTGCTCCTTCTAAAGGAGCCTGGAAAACAGCGTTTCGAGGGAATTGATTTTGACCCACAGCATTCTTACTATAGACCGAAACATGCGGTCATAACATTCGTAGTATGTTCCTATATTCCCAATGCATTCTTCCATTATTCCATGAAAGGCGTTCCTATGCATCCATTGACAATACTAGCCATTTCTATCTTCGGTGTTTTGGCTGCTGAATCTCACGCTGCGGTTGCCGAGGAACGGGACAGGGCAAAGATTCCCGAGAAAGACAAATGGAATCTTACTGAATTGTACCCCACCGACGATGCATGGAAGAAAGCGAAGGAGGATCTCATTGCCGAAATTCCGGGAATGAAAAAATTCCAAGGAACGCTCAGGTCGTCCCCGGCGCAGCTGTTTGCGTGCTTAGAATTCAGCAGCCGTCTCGCCAAAGAATACTCCCGTCTCTCCAGTTACGCAACCATGAGTTCCGACCTGGATACGCGGGAATCAAAGTACCAGGCGATGAAGCAGGAAATGAGCCAGCTCGGGTCGGTGATTGGGGCGGCAGCCGCGTTCATCGAACCAGAGATTCTCAAGATTGACCGTGCAACGGTCGACTCGTTTCTCAAGCAAGAAAAAAAGCTCGAAGTGTACCATCATTACCTCGACGATATCTTGCGGCGCCAGGCGCATACGGGGAGTGAGGGAGAAGAAAAGATTATTGCCGACGCCGGAACGATGGCCGACGGCCCGGAAAGCATTTTCAATATTTTCTCGAATGCCGAGTTTCCGTATCCGGAACTGGTCTTGAGCGGTGGAAACACAGTGAAGCTTGACCAGGCCGGTTTCAGCCTGTACCGGAGTTCTGCAAACCGCGACGACAGGAAAAATGTATTTGTGGCATTTTTTGGAGCAATGAACCGGTTCCGTCGGACGTACGGTGCGGAGCTTTCGGCAAACGTGAACAAGGATATATTCTATATGAAAGCGCGGAATTATAGATCGTCGGTTGAAAGTGCGCTCGACGCCAACAACATTCCGGTGGAAGTATACCACAGCCTCGTTGATAACGTCAATGCCAACCTCGCGACATTCCACCGTTACCTGAAGTTGAGGAAGAGAATTCTCGGGGTCGACACGCTCCATTACTACGACCTGTACGCCCCGCTCCTTCACGGCGTCGACCTGAGATATACGGTCGACGAGTCAAAACAAAATGTTCTTGCCTCGCTTGCTCCGCTTGGCGAAGAATACCTGTCCGTTACGAAGAGGGCTTTCTCCGACCGATGGATCGACGTTTTTCCGACCGAAGGGAAACAAAGCGGCGCCTATTCCAACGGCTCCGCGTATGATGTCCATCCGTACATGCTGCTCAATTTCAACGGCAAGTACGACGACATGAGTACGCTTGCCCACGAACTCGGACACACGATGCAAAGTTATTATTCAAACAAGACGCAGCCATTCCCGACTTCGGGCTATCCAATTTTTGTCGCGGAAGTCGCTTCGACATTCAACGAAGCCCTTCTGATCGACCATATGTTAAAGACGATCAAGAACGATACGGTGAAGCTTTCGCTTCTCGGAAAATACCTGGAGGGAATTAAGGGGACGGTATTCCGCCAGACGCAGTTTGCGGAATTCGAGCTTCGTATTCACGATATGGTAGAACACGATACAGCGCTGACGGGCGACAAGCTCAACGAAGTCTATATGGAAATTACAAAAAAATATTACGGACACGATAAGGGAATATGTATTGTCGACGGTGAAATTCAGTCCGAGTGGAGCTATATCCCGCATTTCTACTATAATTTTTACGTCTATCAGTATGCGACGGCGTTCACCGCATCATGTGCGCTCTCAGAGCAGGTGCTGGCCGGGGACAAGGCGGAGACCAAACGCTACATAGAGTTTTTATCCGCAGGCGGTTCGGACTACCCGATCAACTTGTTGAAGAAAGCGGGGGTGGATATGACCACTTCTGAGCCGTTTGCGCTTACGATGAAAAAGATGAACCGCGTGATGGATGAGATGGAAGAGATACTTGACAGGATGGGTAAATAATCGGCGCTGTGAAGCGCAACAACGAAGCCCTGCCTTTGCAGGGCTTTGATGTGTTTAGAGTACACGGCACTTGACATCGTCATCTGTATATCCGATACTAATGAGCAATCTCAAATGAAGATTTTGAATACTAACGCAATAGCTAATACTTTCACATGGAACAATGACGAATACAAACAATAACAAACACCGCGCGCTGCTGCAAAAGATTGCGCGCCGAGCAATGCTTGAGAGGGGACTTCTTCCCGATTTTTCTTCACAGGCACTCGCGGAGCTTGACAGCGTACATGAGCCTGCAATGCAGGTTGCAATGCCGACCCGCGATCTCAGAAACCTTCTGTGGTGTTCAATCGACAACGATGATTCGCGCGACCTGGATCAACTCACCGTTGCGGAGAGCCTGCCTGCGGGATCGGTAAAGATTCTTGTCGCCATCGCCGATGTTGACTCCATTGTCAAAAATCATTCGGCGCTCGATGAACATGCCCGGCACAATACTACTTCGGTATACACCGCGGCTGAAATATTTCCAATGCTGCCCGAGAAGCTTTCGACCGACCTTACTTCGCTTAATTTTAATTCGGATCGCTTTGCCGTCGTCATAGAAATGGTCATCGACGGGGATGGATCGCTCCAGAGATCGGATATTTACGGTGCGGCGGTCCGCAATCGTGCCAAGCTTGCTTACAACAGCGTCGCCGAATGGCTCGAGGGGACCGGTCCAATGCCGAAAGAGATCGGCATGATCGCCGGCCTCGACGAAAACATCAGGCTTCAGGATCGCACGGCACAGAAGATGAAATCACTTCGGTATGTGCACGGCGCGCTTAACTTCGAAACGATCGAAGCCCGCCCGGTTTTTGACAACGATGAAATTACGCGCCTCGATGTCGAAAGGAAAAACAGAGCGAAAGATATTATTGAAGACTTCATGATTGGCGCGAACGGCGTCACCGCGCGATACCTCGCCGGCAAGAAGTATCCATCGCTGCGCCGGATTGTCCGCACGCCAAAGAATTGGAATAGGATCGTTCAGCTTGCCTTGGAGCGGAACTTCAAGCTTCCCGAAAAACCCGATTCGAAATTATTGGAACAATTTTTGATCTCGGAGCAGGCCGCCGATCCTCTTCGCTTTCCGGACATCTGTCTCAGCGTTATCAAATTGATGGGGCCCGGTGAATACATCGTTGAACTCCCGGAAGACACGGCAGTCGGGCACTTCGGCCTCGCAGTGAAAGACTATTCTCACTCTACGGCGCCGAACCGGCGCTATCCCGACCTTATTACGCAGCGCATAATGAAAGCGGCGATTGCCGGAGACCGCCAACCTTACACGAACGACGAACTGGCAACGCTCGCGACGCACTGCACTGAAGAAGAGGACGCGGCAAAAAAAGTGGAACGGCAGGTAGAAAAATCTGCCGCGGCAATGCTCCTTGAATCGAGAATCAAGGAACAATTCGATGCCGTGGTGACCGGCGCTTCGGTCAAAGGAACGTGGGTCCGTCTTCTGAATCCACCGGTGGAAGGAAGGCTTGTGAATGGTTTTGAAGGATTGGACGTAGGCCACCGGGTCCGCGTAGAGCTCGTTCACACCGATGTTGACCGGGGATTTATTGATTTTAAAAAAGTATGATAGAACGGTGCTTCGAGGGTTTGACTGGCTTCATGTAAAACGGAAAACAATCCACTCAGCTCACGAAGTGCACGAAGAAATCAAATTTCTACCGTCATCTCGTTCCCAATCTCTGATTGGGAACGAGATAGAATAAATCATTCGTGTTCTTTCGTGCGCTTAGTGGATACCTTCTTCTCGTTCCGGTTGTACCCGTTTATTTTGATTCAATGACGATTGAAGATCTTTGCAAGCCATCCGAAGTTGCTTCTAATGTAATGCGTCCGGCTTTTTCATTTGATTGGATTACCGAGAGGCAGAGTCCGTTGAATGCTTTCCGCTCGTGAGCCTTAAACGATTCAAGGCTTGTTTGGAGTCCGTTGTCCACGCCGGCAATCTTTCCTTCAGCGGAAATAGTAAAGTGGATGAGATTATCCGCATCTGGCACGAGTGTGCCTGCTTCATCCACAACCTTGACGGTTACAAATGAAAGATCGTTGCCGTCTGCTGAAATCACTTTTCGATCCGCTTCAAGGACAATTTTTGCCGGCGCTCCGGCTGTTTTGATTTCCTGCGTCAGAATTTCTTTCCCGCCCGTACGACCGATTGCTTTCAATGTTCCCGGCGTAAACGGGACTTTCCACATGAGATGAAGTTCATCGCCGATTTTTTTCTTTGTTCCAAGCGACTTGCCGTTCAGGAACAATTCCACCTCAGCACAATTGGTATACGCCCATACATCGACCGTATCTCCTTTTTTCCAATTCCAATGGGGGAAAATATGCAGCACCGGTTTGTCCGTCCACTCGCTTTGGTACATATAATAGACGTCTTTGGGAAAGCCTGCCAGATCGACGATGCCAAAATAGGAACTGCGCGAAGGCCAGCCGTAGGGCGTGGGCTCGCCGATATAATCAAAACCGGTCCAGATGAACATGCCGGAGAGGAAATCATATTTCTTCATCACCTTCCATGTTTCTTCATGCGTCGAGCCCCAGGGAGCGCTGCAGTTGTCGTACGCGGAACACGTATTACCGGGGTTCCCGGCATTGAAAGGAATGTCCCAGCGCGTCGGCCACCGTCTGATGGTGTCCGACGGCATATCATAGTGGCCGCGTGTGGCCAGAGCAGATACCGTTTCGGTCGCGATGAATTTCTTGCCGGGAAAAGTTTTCGGAAAATCGGGATACTTATCGATGCTGTAATTGTTTCCGATCAAATCGAGAGCGCCCGAGAGGACGAGCGGATTAGAGGGAACCGGATTATTCAACGCCGATGTAACGGGTCTTGTTGAGTCGAGAGATTTTACCACAGCGCCAAGTTCTCGTGCGATGATTGTGCCGTTGCTGTCCTGCTTGTCCCATTGTTCAGGAATTTCGTTTCCGATGCTCCAGATGAAAACGCTGGGATGATTCCGGTCGCGAAGGATCATGTCCGTGAGATCCTGTCTGTGCCATGTGTCCCAGTCCAGGGAGTAATCGAAATCGGTTTTTTTCTTTTTCCACATGTCGAATGCTTCGTCCATCACGATAAAGCCCATTTTGTCGCACAGGTCGAGGAGTTCGGGAGCCGGAGGGTTATGCGAAGTGCGGATAGCGTTGCACCCCATTGCTTTCAGAATCTCGAGCTGGCGTTCCAGCGCTCGTTTATTGACCGCCGAGCCAAAACAGCCAAGGTCATGATGGTCGCAGACGCCGTTAATTTTCACATGTTTTCCGTTCAGGAAAAATCCTTTGTCAACGTCGAAAACGAATGTGCGGATTCCGAACGTCGTTTCGTATTCATCGCATTCTTTCCCGTTGCACTCGATTGTCGTAACGGCTCTGTATAACCGAGGGCTTTCAAGCGTCCAAAGAGCCGGAGTGCTCACTGTCATATCCTGGGACACTTCAGAAACGGAATTCTTTGCACCGACATTTTTTGTCTCTGTCTCCGCTGCTTTCTTGCCTTCCTGATCCAATACAACAGTTCTGATTGTCAGCGCTTGGTCTATCCCGGAACTATTTTTTACTTTTATACGGATGGACACCATTGCCGATTGCGCCGTTACTTCCGGTGTCGTGATAGACGTTCCCCAATGATCGACATGAATCGCTTCGGTGACCACGAGCCGGACATTCCTATAAATTCCCGAGCCGGAATACCAGCGCGAATTAGGCTGCTGCGAATTATCTACTCTCACGGCGATAATATTTTGTGCGTTGCCGTATTTCAAGAACGGCGTCAGTTCGTACTGAAAAGAGCTGTAGCCGTACGGACGCTTGCCAAGGTAATGGCCGTTGACCCACACCTCGCTGTTTCGGTACACTCCGTCGAAATCGACAAACTGCAATTTTTTGCTGTCCATTTCCGGGATTGAAAAAGATTTTCGGTACCAGCCGATTCCGCCGCGCAACGCTCCGCCCCCAGGCGTTGCAGGGTTGTCTTTGTTGAATTCTCCTTCAATGCTCCAGTCGTGCGGCAGATCAAGCGTTCGCCATTGAGAATCGTCAAAGCTGATTTCCTGTCCATTCGTGACATCTCCGAGATGAAACTTCCAGCTCTTCGTGAAATCAGCGGAGTGCCGAGTGTCTGAAGAGTATGTGATGCATGGAGTAGAGAAAAGAAAAGCCGTGATCATAAGAGAAAAAAAGAGGAGAGTGTTCTTGCTTTTACATATCATCGGTTTCATTGGCGGGCATCCTTGTTGGTAAGTGGAGAGCTAATCATCGAGATTGAAGTCGAAAAGTCACTGCAAATATACGATATTGGAGCTATTCAAAAAAGAAGAAATAAAAGCGGATTCGTCTTCCTACGACAATCTCTCGTTATAGAAAGAAAAAACCCTCGTTTTCTTTCTGAAAACACGGGTTTGTCCTGCGCGCTGCTGGGGTCGAACCGGGGACATTACTCCTTGATGTCATCTGTTATCAGATCTATGACTCTTTGAATGAAAAGCGATGAAGTTGAAAAATGCACTTGAGGATTAATTCCTCTTTCATCCCTATGGATGATTACAGTTACAAGCAAACAGTTGTATACTGCTTCTATCTCAATGAAATAGAGATCGATAGTTGTGCGCTGGAGAAACCAAGTTGGCATGGTTGAGCATGCCGACCCGCTTAAACCATCTCTTAAACTCCTTTGTCTAAAGTATTCCTACATTTTACAACAAACGCATGGAATTGCTACTTGTGAATTCGCAAACAGGAACGAACAGTTGCCCGCCGCTAGATTGGTGTAAAAAGCATCGTGTAGCAGAAAATTATCGTTGTATAATAAATCTCATTGGAACAAAGGATAGAATAAAACGATTGCTTCTATTCATTGTCATCGTTGTACATATTCCGATTTGTACCTATTCCCAAGATCATTATAGATCTGATTCAACCCAACTTTTTACACTCGAACAATGCATTCGCTATGCCCTGCAATACCAGCCCGGTTTGAATCAGTCCCTCGTGAACACGGCTATCGCCAGGGTGACCAATGCTATCAACCTGTCCGGTTGGTTCCCCCAATTGAATCTTTCCGGCAACATGGTTCATTACAGTCAATTACCTACGACGCTTTCGCCTAATCCTCTGCCGGGAGGGGCGCCGATTCCAACACACACCGGCGTTGCAAACACCGCTATCCCCCAATTATCCGCTTCGCAAACACTATTTGAGCCACAGCTGTTTTATGCCGCAACCAGCGCTCCGCTGTTCACGAAGCAGGCTGAACAAATCACGGACAGCGTGAACATCTTCATCGTCTCATCTGTCAGTAAATCATTTTATAGCCTCTTACTGACGCTTGAGGAGATCGATGTATTGAAAGCAGATACCGCACGTCTCGGCAGAAATATTTTGGATGCATACAACCAGTATGTAGGAGGAATTGTCGATGAGACGGATTATGAACAAGCGGTGATCACGCTCAATAATTCAAAGGCACAACTGAAGCAGCAGACTGAAAATGTTGTACCGGAATATGCCGCCTTAAAACAACTCATGGGGTATCCGCCGGAAAAAAACTTTAACGTGACGTTTGATACGACGCGAATGATGCAAGAGATATATTCCGACACCACGAAGAAATTACACTACGAGAACCGGATAGAGTATCAACAGCTTCAGACGGTAAAAGAATTACAGCATCAGCAAACCGTGTACAACAAACTTTCATTTCTTCCGACGGTCTCCGTTTTTTACGATTATTATTATGAATACGAAAGTCCCGCATTCTCAAACCTTTTCAGAACCGCGTACCCCTATTCATATTTTGGAGTGTCTTTCAACTTTCCAATATTCACGGGGTTTTCGCGTATCGAAAACCTGCAGAGATCGGAACTTCAGGAGCAGAATGTGAATTGGGAAGAGATGAATTTGAAATCGCAGATTTACACGGAGTACACTTCCGCGTTGGCCAATTACAAAAGCAACCTGTATAACTTACGCTTGCTGGACGATAATAAATCGCGGGCACAGAATGTTTACCGCGTTGTTTCGCTCCAGTACAAACAGGGAGTGGTCGCTTATCTCAATCTTCTTGTGGCTGAATCAAACCTCATCACCGCGGAAATAGGATCTATCGGCGCCCTCTTCCAGCTTCTGTCGAGCAAAATAGATTTGGAAAAAGCGATGGGCGAAATCCCTTCTCATTATTAATGCATTTCAACGGTCAGTATTATGAATAGAATTTTCTTCAATATAGCATTCATCGGTTGCCTGGTTATTTGCTCATGCAAACAAGAGTCGCCGCCCCCGCCCCCGCCCGTACCGGTGAACCTGTTTACCGTGAAGGCGCAACCGGTTACCTATTATGACAGGTACACGGCTACAACGGTAGCACTGAGCCAAGTCAATCTGCTTCCCGAAGTGCAGGGCTACATTACCGGAATATTTTTTAAAGAAGGGAGTCACGTAACGAAAGGGCAGAAGTTGTACGATATTGACAGGCGGATCTACGAAGATAACTACAATACGGCTGCCGCTAATGTTAAAGTTGCTGAGGGGAATTTGAAACAAGCACAACAGGATGCCGATCGCTATCAGTATCTGAATAAAAATAAAGCCGTTGCAAAACAGCTGTATGACCATGCGATGATTGCGCTCGAAAATTCACAAAACGCATTCCAATCGGCATTAGAGGCGTTAAAAATCTCCAAGACGAATTTGGCGTATTCCGTTATTACCGCTCCATTCGATGGAACGATAGGATTCAGCCAGGTGAAACTCGGAGATTTGGTGACGGTAGGGCAGACGATCCTTATTACCATCTCTACCGATGACCCGATGGGAGTTGATTTTTTGATCAACGAAAAGCAGCTCTCTTTTTTTAATTCTCTTCAACATGCCGGTCATCAGTCAGTTGATTCTTTGTTCACGCTCATACTGCCGAACAATTCTCTGTATTCTTCTACAGGAATACTTTCTGTCATCGACCGGGCAGTGAATCCTCAAACGGGTTCCATCAGAGTTAGACTTCTCTTTCCTAATCCGCAATCTTTTTTACGAGTAGGCATGAGTTGTGTTGTACGGGTCCAGAATCAGGATTCAACCGCTCAATTGGTCATACCCAATAAAGCTGTCGTGGAAGAAATGGGAGAATATTTTGTTTATGTGGCGAAGGATAGCATGATGAATACCGGCGATAAGGCTGGAGATTCCCCTGCGGCGAAGGGCGATCCCCGCCTGTTTGCATTTCAAAAGAAAGTCCAGCTTGGAGCAATTCTTGGGCCCAATGTGATTATAAAAAGCGGAATCAACGAGGGGGACAACATTGTCGCTGACGGAATACAATCATTGCATAATGGCTCATCTATAATGCCTTCGGGGGACCGCTCTTCGGCACAAGTAGGAAAAGGGACTGGAAGCAAACAAAATTCGCAATAGAACTCGCGTGACATGCAATAAAATCATTTCCGATTGAATAACTCATGTTACGAAAGATGGCCTGAATATCGCCACAAAGTCGCGAAAACTAAATATCTTGGTGACTTTGTGTCTTCGTGGCAATTTGGCAAAGATTTTCAATCCTGCGCAACATCAGCTAGTAAAAATAAACTATGATCGCTAATACCTTTATCAAGAGGCCGGTCACTGCTATTGTCATCTCGATCATATTAGTGATCACGGGTATTATCTGTATCTTTAACTCGCCCGTAGAGCAGTATCCTCAAATCACACCTCCCGTTGTGCAGGTGAACGGTCAATTTACGGGCGCCGATGCGCTGACTGTTGAACAGACCGTCGCAACTCCTATTGAACAGCAGGTCAACGGTACTCCGGGCATGGAGTACATGCAAAGCAATAATACCAATAACGGTTTGATGTCGATGAACGTAACGTTCGACATCGGAACCGATATTAATATTGCCACGCTGGATGTTCAAAACCGTGTCAGTATTGCCACGCCTTTATTGCCTGCAGCAGTGAGCCGTCTCGGCCTCACCGTGCGAGCGCTGAATCCCAGCATGCTCATGATGGTGGCCGTCTACGCACCGCAGGGAACGCACGACATCACCTTCCTCGATAATTATACGAACATCTTCGTGCAGGATGCATTGCTCCGGGTCCCCGGCGTTGGCAGCATCAGCAGATTCACGGACGATTTCAGCATGCGGATCTGGATGGATCCGGAGAAAATGACAAGCTACAGCTTAACTCCCACCGATGTCATCTCCGCGTTGAATGCACAAAATGTACAGGTAGCTGCCGGTTCGGCGGGCGTACCGCCGCAACAAAAGACGCAGACATTTGAATTAGGTATTCTTGTCAACGGACGCTTGAGCAAGGTTTCAGATTTTGAAAATGTCATCGTTAAAACAAGCCCAGCCACCGGTGAACTGGTATACCTGAAGGACGTAGCACGGGTGGAGCTAGGCAAGTTCACTTTTTCGAGCAATTCATTTGTCGATGGGAATCGAGCTTCTTGTCTGCTTATTTATCAGGCACCGGGGAGCAATGCTCTTGAAACGGCAAGCGGCGTTTATAAAGTACTCGCCCAATTGAAAAAATCTTTTCCCACGGATGTTGACTACAAAATCCCATTTGAGTCGGTAACCGTTGTCAGGGTTTCGATGAGTGAAGTTGTCGTCACACTCCTTCTAGCGCTGGGACTTGTCGCCCTCGTCGTTTATTTGTTCCTTCAGAACGTGCGCACCACGCTCATCCCTGTTCTTGCCATTCCCGTATCGATCTTAGGGACATTCTGTTTCTTCATTCCGCTTGGGTTCACGATTAACACGCTCACCATGTTTGGGTTTGTATTGGCCATCGGCATCGTGGTGGACGATGCTATTATTGTCGTAGAAGCGGTGGAGCATTACATGGACGAACATCACCTGTCCGCGAAGGAGGCAACCTATCAGGCGATGAAAGATATTTCAGCTCCCGTTGTGGCAATTGCGCTTATCCTGGCGGCGGTTTTCGTCCCTGTTGGATTCATACCAGGCATCGTAGGACGATTGTATCAGCAGTTCGCCATCACGATTGCGATCTCGGTGATGCTTTCCGCATTTGTTGCTTTATCGTTAACGCCGGCTCTCTGTAGTCTTCTTCTCAAGCCATCACAGAAAGAAGCAGCACCTCGAGGGGCGGGCCGGTTTTTTGCCGCCTTCAATAATTGGTTTGACAGACTCACGGATAGATACTCCGACGGCGTTAGGCGCAGCATCAAGGCGTCACGGTATGTTGTCGTCCTCCTTCTTTGTGTTTGTATCGGAGCGGCATTCTTATTTCGGAACAAGTCAACGGGGTTCATTCCTTCCGAAGACGATGGAAATCTTTACATAACATTTCAATTACCCCCTGCATCTTCTACTGCCCAATCCGTTGCAGTCATGACCAAGCTGATGGCGGTCATCGCGTCCACTCCGGGCGTCGGGCACTATGCGGCATTGTCCGGTTTGAATGTCGTGACCAATGCAACCAATTCGAATTGCGGTACTATTTATTGCCAGCTTAAATCATGGGATGAACGTTCTAAAGCCAGCGAGCAAGTGCCGGGCATCATCCGTGTGATGCAGCATCGGATCATCGACGCCGGTCTTACCAACGCCAATGTCCAGGTCATTCAGCCTTCACCGATTCCGGGCGTGGGCTCGGTGGTCGGTTTCAGCTTCCAGATAGAACAGCGCAACACCAACGATGATATCCATGCATTTGAAAAGGTTGTCAATAGATTTGTCGATGAGGCAAATAAGAATCCGGCGATCTCGCATGCGTACAGTTTTTATTCTGCCCATACACCCAATTACAACCTCACGGTCAATCGGGAAAAATGTGAAAAGCTGGGA
>Ga0265328_10000880_pt1 | contig 13871 bp, 15 predicted proteins | sample 41624metaG_FD_202086 | JGI IMG/M metagenome (GOLD analysis project Ga0265328, IMG submission 202086) | Rhizosphere microbial communities from Carex aquatilis grown in University of Washington, Seatle, WA, United States - 4-16-24 metaG | ecosystem: Host-associated > Plants > Roots > Rhizosphere...
GTGGAAACAGAACAGCAGCGTGAACTCTTGTTGAGCAATGGTTGTAAGCGTTACCAAGGTTACTTGTTTGGCAAGCCGCTACCAATCGACCAGTTTAATGCAGCACTGAAGCAGAGTGTTATAAATACAACCTCGCCATTATTAGAGCACGTCTGATAGACGCTACATGGTGATCTGAGTCGTTAGCAATCAATGAGAACTATGGAATTCAGCTACCAGATTCGTCGGACTTGGCTACACTATTATTGCTCGAAAGAACGTCAGCAATGGGTCGTAAAGGTAGTTATGCCAACGTAAAAAATTTAGAGCTGCTAATGTCTGTTTTTTGAAAAATCTGGCATTTTTTAGCGAAATTGCACCCACAAACGCACCCCTAGCACCTGACATAAAACTTATCCTATTAATTAGATTGGCTTTTTCAGAACAAACCAGCTGACTACTTAAACAAGTCGCCATTAAAATGGCTTCAAACCTTCAGTTTTGGATTAGCCTTTTCTATGGAAAATCTATTCTAAAAATACACCTGGGACATTGGGATACCCCTATAGGGGTATATCCCATCAACTTTTACTAAAATGGGTACCCATATTCAGTGATTGATTTAACAGAAAATTTCTTTGATTATATTAATTTCCATTTCTAATTGTCCGCTTTATGGCAAGAAAAATGATTAGCTCTAAGACAAAAACCGGCCATTTTCAGTCACTCGCCAATTGAGTGTTAGAAGTCCGATTGGATTCAAGCTATGCAAGTGCTGCCAGACAGTTTCATGTAGTATACAATTCCCGTTTACTACCAAACATTATGGCCAGCTATAAACTCATTGAGATTTCACAAGCTTTTAACGCTTTCGACGACATTCTTGATGTACGTTCGCCGGCTGAGTACACTGATGACCATCTTCCAGGCGCGATTAATGTCCCCGTATTGAATGATGAGGAACGTGCCCGCATCGGCACTTTATATACCCAGGTTTCACCGTTCGAAGCAAAGAAATTGGGCGCGGCATTGATTGCGCGAAATATCGCGCACCATCTGGAAGATAAGTTTTGCGACCGACTTAAAGCCTGGCGGCCTTTAGTGTATTGCTGGCGAGGCGGTATGCGCAGTGGTGCGATGGCGCACATCTTGGCACAGGTGGGTTGGAACACTGCTCAACTGGTAGGCGGTTACAAAAACTATCGACGCCATGTGATTACTGCTTTGGAAACATTACCTACCAAGTTTGATTTTTGTGTAATCAGTGGTGGCACCGGATCGGGGAAAAGTCATCTGTTGCATGCCTTGTCAGATCAAGGGGCGCAGGTGCTGGATTTAGAGGATCTGGCGCAACATCGTGGTTCACTTCTCGGCAGATTGCCAGACCAACCACAACCATCGCAGAAAACTTTCGAAACCCGATTGTGGAATACACTACGTACTTTTACACCTGACCGCCCTGTTTATATTGAAGCGGAGAGCCGCAAAGTTGGAGTATTAAGTTTGCCTAACGTTTTAGTTGAGCGCATGCGCACATCCCCCTGTGTGCGCATTGAGGTGCCACAGGAAGCCCGCATAAAGTTTTTAATGGAAGACTATGCACATTTCTTACAAAACCCAACTCTGTTAACTGAGCGCTTATCGTTGTTGGTGGAAATGCATGGCCGTGAGATAACTAACCGTTGGTGCGAGATGGCGAGGCAAGGCGAATGGGAGACGCTGGTTGGTGAATTGCTCACACAGCACTATGACCCAGCGTACAAGCGCTCGTCCGGTATCGGCTTCCAGCAAATGAAACAAGCAAATGTGTTACAACTAACTTCGCTGGATTGCGATAGTCTGCACAAGGTGGCTGAAGATTTGATTCGTAATGAAAGATAAAATGATGAGCAAAGTTCGCCTCACCCAGTATTCCCACGGTGGAGGTTGCGGTTGCAAGATCTCGCCCTCCATACTCTCTCAGATATTGTCAGGACTGCCGCAGGCTGGTATGTTTCCTGATTTACTGGTTGGGCTGGAGTCCAGTGACGATGCTGCGGTTTACCGCCTGAATGATACACAGGCAATCATTGCTACGACCGATTTCTTTATGCCTATTGTGGACGATGCTTATGACTTTGGTCGCATTGCCGCGACCAATGCGCTATCTGATATTTATGCCATGGGAGGGCAGCCGATTTTGGCACTAGCAGTGGTTGGCATGCCAATTGATAAACTTCCGCTGGAGACTATCCAGCAAATCTTGGCAGGTGGTGCAGCGGTTTGCCAGTCTGCAGGCATACCCATCGCCGGAGGACATTCCATCGACTCGCCAGAACCGATATACGGCTTAGTGGTGCTGGGTCTCGTGCACCCCGATAAGGTGAAACGCAATAACAAGGCGCAGGCTGGTGATGTATTAGTCTTGGGGAAACCCCTAGGCATTGGTGTGCTGAGTGCTGCGCTGAAAAAAGGCGAGTTATGTGCTGAAGGCTACCAGCAGATGATTGATGTTACTACCCAACTCAACCGCACTGGCACTGCGCTCTCCAATATAGCAGCCGTACATGCTATGACTGACGTCACTGGTTTCGCATTGCTCGGCCACCTGCTTGAAATCTGTCGTGGTTCTCAACTGCAGGCGCAGATTGAGTTTAATCGCATTCCCTTCATAGATACCGCTTTGAAATTGGCACAAGATGGTTATGCAACTGGGGCAGCAGCGCGTAATTGGTCCAGCTACGCGGAGTCAGTAGCTCTGGGTGGAGATGTAGCGGAATGGCAACGCAAACTGCTATGTGATCCGCAAACTAGCGGTGGCTTGCTAGTGAGTTGCGCACCTGAAAGTGTGGGTGCGGTATTGGCTGCTTTTAATTCTGATGGTTTCAGGCAGGCCGCTGTAATTGGCTCGATGCAAACTGGGAGCACTCAAGTCACAGTGCTTTAATGGCTCCAAGTCACTGAAGTGGGTGCCTCCATTGGGTCGCGAGCCTCGATTATCTGTGTCCGCTTTGGAGCTAATTCATTTTTTAAATGTGCTAGTGACTGCTTTGATGCTAGCATTTAACAATGTTGTTAGGGTAAGTTCGGCCAATAACAGACAGTCATGCTTGTTATTCAATTTGACTTACAGCACAATCCGACTATGATAATAGTCGGATTGAGATAGGCTAGTTAGGTAGAATGAATCATTAAAAATTCATAAAAAAGTAAAGATTAATGAAAAAAACAGATATTATACTGACGCTTATTGTCATTATTCTTTTGGCTTCACTCGTTTTGGCAGCCTCGCTGACAGGTGGAGCAAGTCTTAGTTAAAGTGTTCGTCTAAGCCGCTTTTCAACCTCCGAGTGTCCCACTGTAGCCCGAAAAACCAGTCAGATGGAAAATACGCAAAGCGTATATAAGAAGGCCGAGGCCCCATTCCCCAGTAACCCTAAGCGGCCAGAAGCAGTCAGTCAAAACCCACTATAAAATACTCCGCAGTAAATAGCTTAAATCAATCTCTATTTAAGAGATTAGGACCAATCATCGCCACCACCACCAGAACTATCATCCCAAGATGAGTTATCTGCTATTCCGAAGTCCGACCCACCCATATCATTTTGGTTTAGAGGATTACTATTAGCCTGAGCATCATTGATGAAACCATTGCTGCTATGTTCACCATCGGTAAAATGATGCATTAATGCTTCCCCGGCTACCATCCCGGCCCCAACGGCTGCACCTGTTGCCAATCCCCCCATAATGCCTGAGCCGAATCCACCGCTGGTCGGTTGACCCATCATGGGCGCTGCAATGCTTCCATACGGCTGTGGGTTAACGTTAGGATAATTATTCGCTGGTGCGAGAGGCGGATTCCTACGAGCCATATATTTTGCGGCAAAATAGATGAAAGCAATCAAACCAATACCTAAGAAGATCAACCCCCAAGGCGCTCCATTATTAGAAGGCTGATGAATCTGATTATTTGTTAGTTCTGTTGTTGAGTGAATTGAAGCAATCTGGGCCTTAAGCTTTTGTAATGCTTGCGGTTTGGCAAAAGATAAGCCAGGTTGCAATCGTTCAGCTGTATTCAATTCGTCTTGAGCGTTTGTAAACTTGCCTTGTTTAGCCATTAACTCGGCTTCTACAAAATGGGCTTTTGCGCTATTAGGGTGGTCTTGAAGTACTTTATCCATCATGGATTGTGCTTCACTAAATTTCCCGGCCTCTGCTGCAAGGTAGACTTGATGCATTGAAGCATCCTCTGCTGCAAACACTGGTGTTGTAAATGTTATGGCCAAGGCTAAGGTTGTGAAATGGATTAAAGACTTTACTGACATTGGGTAGATCCTTATTATAAAAACAGACACTAATATTGCGTTAGCAAGAGAATAAATCAAGAGGCGCAATCAACACTTCTCGAAATTTTGTCCTTATTTAGTTCGATGTTATAGGCAAAACAAACGTAGCTTTGTGATTTTCGAGAGGTGGTTTTGAGCCCAAATTAGTTTTTAAACATGTCAAGAAGAGACATAAAAAGGGATTTTAAGTTCCCATTAATATCATGAGAGTCCGGTGGTGCTACAATATTTCTATTAAATCTTGATTGGGTGTTTTTTATGCGACGTCTATTAACAGCTATAATTTTTACTAGCCTGACAACATCAAGTTTCGCGTCAGACTTTAAACTTGAAAGTCCGGAATTAAAAGCCAATGGCACTATACCTCATCGTTTTGAATACGACAGTTTTGGCTGTACTGGTGATAATAAATCACCCGCATTGAATTGGAGTGGTGCCCCAAAAGGGACAAAGAGTTTTGCAGTAACGGTCTATGACCCTGATGCTCCAACTGGCTCAGGTTGGTGGCACTGGTTGGTAATTAATATTCCGGCTGATGTGGCAGAACTTGCTTCAGGTGCCGGTACGGTTGATAGCACGACTTTACCTAAAGAGGCAGTTCAAGGCCGAAGCGACTTTGGTGTCAAGGCATGGGGTGGGGTCTGCCCGCCAAAGGGAGATAAGCCACATCATTACAAATTTACCGTTTATGCACTTAAGACAGATAAGCTCGATATTCCCTCTGACGCAACAGCCGCTTTAACTGGTTATATGATTAACGCTAATATGCTGGGGAAAGCTAGCTTTATAGCTAGATATGGTCGTAACAAGTAAATAACCATTCTGACTAAACTAATATGCGCAACAATTTAACGATACTAATAACTTAAAACTTATGAAAAATAAATCAAGCCTATCAGCTCTTGCAGTAGGAGCTATTGGGGTTGTGTACGGCGATATTGGCACTAGTCCACTTTATACTCTACATGAAGTTTTTGCTGGTACTTACCCACTGGCAATATCACCTGAGAATGTTCTTGCAATTCTCTCTCTCATCTTCTGGTCACTTATCTTCGTTGTGTCTGTAAAGTATGTTGCTTTTATTATGCGTGCTGATAATCATGGCGAGGGCGGCATTATGGCGTTGATTGCATTAGCCCTGCGAACTGTTGAAGGCCATCCAAAAAAGGGACAATGGATTCTTATGTTAGGCATTTTTGGCGCGGCCCTTTTTTACGGTGATGGTGTTATCACACCTGCCATTTCTGTATTGAGTGCGGTAGAAGGAATTGAACTCGTTACCCCTGCCTTTAAGCCATTTGTCATCCCGATTACATTAGGTGTGCTTTTTGCCTTATTCTGGTTTCAGAAGAAGGGAACGGCTAGTATTGGAGCGCTTTTTGGACCAGTTATGTGCCTTTGGTTTACTACTCTTGCGGTCCTTGGAGTACTAAATATTCTGCATGAGCCTTCAGTAATCCAGGCTATTAACCCATTACATGCTCTGCATTTTTTAAGTGGGCATAAAACGGCAGCCTTTTTATCTCTTGGGGGAGTTGTCTTAGCATTGACTGGAGCAGAGGCTCTATATGCAGACATGGGACACTTTGGAAAACAACCTATTCAAGTAGCCTGGTTCTGGTTCGTTCTGCCTGCGCTTACCCTAAACTATTTTGGACAGGGCGCTCTATTACTTCATGATGCCAAAGCAATTGAAAATCCCTTTTATTTATTGGCACCTGCATGGGCACTATACCCAATGATTGTGTTAGCAACAGTTGCCACAATCATTGCATCACAAGCTGTTATTTCAGGCGCATACTCGATTACAAAGCAAGCGATGCAACTTGGATACTCACCAAGAATGAACGTTATCTATACCTCCGAGGAGACCGCTGGGCAGATTTATCTGCCCTTTGTGAATTGGACGCTGCTCTTCGCCATCGTTATTTTAGTTCTAACTTTCAAGTCATCCAATAGCTTAGGTGCAGCTTATGGTATCGCCGTCACCGGAACGATGCTTATTACTACTATTCTTGCCTTTGTGGTTGTCAGGAAACTATGGGGGTGGAGTTTGCTTAAAGGTACCTTAGTCATAGGCTGCTTAATGATTATTGATATTGCCTACTTTAGTGCCAATGCAATGAAAATCATGCAAGGTGGCTGGGTTCCATTGGCGATGGGGTTGTTTGCTTACACCCTCATGATTACATGGCATAAAGGTCGGGCATTACATCTGAAGCGTATTACTGCGGAAGGGGATGAGCTAGAAGCGTTTATAAAGACAATGAAGGATAATCCTCCATTCCGACCTAAAGGAACGGCTGTCTATTTAACACCAAACACCTCGGGAGTACCTCATGCATTAGTCCATAATCTTTATCATAATCAGGTCCTGCATCAGAATATTCTGTTAGTAACAACCAAAGCCCAGGATATCCCGCATGTGTCCAAGAACGACCAGGTTAAGGTTGAACATCTGCATAGTGGTTTCCATCGAATTATCGTCAATTATGGATTTAAGGACACAATTAATATCCCAAAATCGCTAGAAGTCAGTGTTGAGCAAGGAATTGACTATAAAACGTTGAAAGCATCCTTCTTCCTGGGACGCGATACCCTGGTCACCAAAACGCATTCTGAATTGCCTCTATGGAGAAGGCTGCTATATATTTGGATGTTCAAGAACAGTGGTAATGCAACGACTTACTTTAAGCTGCCACCTGACCGTGTCATTGAACTAGGGACGCAACGAACTCTTTAATGATTTTAGGATAAACCTACGCGTTTATTCTGGCTTAATTTTACATAGTATAAATGGCCGCAAAGTGTCGTAAAGGTAGTTATGCCAACGTGAAAATTTAGAGCTGCTAATGTCTGCTTTTTGAAAAATCTGGCATTTTTTAGCGGAATTGTACCCCCAAACGCACCCCTAGCACCTGACATAAAACTTATCCTATTAATTAGATTGGCTTTTTCAGAACAAACCAGCTGACTACTAATCAAGTCGCCATTAAAATGGCTTCAAACCTTCAGTTTTGGATTAGCTTTTTCTATGGAAAATCTATTCTAAAAATACACCTGGGACATTGGGATACCCCTATAGGGGTATATCCCAGATATCCCGATAACTCCACCGCGGGATATTCTCCTCGGGATATGGGATATTTTGTATATCCCATCAACTTTTACTAAAATGGGTACCCATATTCAGTGATTGATTTAACAGAAAATTTCTTTGATTATGTTAATTTCCATTTCTAATTGTCCGCTTTATGGCAAGAAAAATGATTAGCTCTAAGACAAAAATCGGCCATTAGCGGTCATTAAACTCATGTCTCATTTAGATTTGTCTTTTTTGGACAACTAGTTGATTTTAAACTTAACTTGCAAGAATGCTCGCCAGAGCATTCGGCATCAATTATTGTATCAGCTACTAAAGTATCATTATCGTAATGCGAATGTTTGGTGCCGCCAATCGAAACATTTTGATTAATTAATGGGCAGTGGAATGAATCTTTAAAAAAAGCGATTGGGTTGGTCATTTGACCATCCTTGACGTATTAATAAAAGGGCGACTAACTACGTTCCGCTTGATAGATAGGTTGGAGGCTTTTGCATTAGTGACTCGCCTAGTCAATAGACTTGTCAATATAAGGTATTGGGTTAGTTGCATATCGTCAAGGTCATGAAATAGTGAATGGGCTTTTGCATTACAAATTCCAATATAAGCACCAATCAATATTTACATAAATCCCTTCAAGCATGTAAATTCATAATACCCTTTATATTCTATGGTTACTATAGTTCATACAGACTAATCAAACCAAGTTTTTTACTTGGCCATTAGCAAAGATTTTCATTCTTAGATTTCAAACATCTTTACTCCATCTAGGTATATGAAATATGCAATATCCCAAAGTAGAAATTTTCAGTAAACCAGCCGCCTCGAGAATAACCACAAAGTCGCTTTAGGGACGGTTTTCACGACTTTCAATGACCGCTAATGTTAGTATCAAATCAGGACGAACATTCATACATAAGTATCATCCTAGGTGTTTGCACGGATTTACTTACGTGACGTTGTCATTTAAATTTCAATATAGGTATGTTTAGCAATGTGTACAGAGTTCCTATAGTACATATGCAGAAGGAAGTTCATGGTAGTTCATAATCAAGCAATCAATGAGTTGGCTCCTGCTGATTACCTTGTTATTGAACAAGAACATAAGTTACTGGAAAAGTACTTAAATGACCTTCGCAATGCTTGTTATTGTAGTAACTTAGACAAGGTGCCCGATTGCCAGGCGTGTGATCATGAAAAACAGACCTCGTGCCAAGGCCGATTAGCTTCTTTCTTATTTTGTTTGATTAATCTTACTGATAAGCATTTTGAGCATGAAGAAGCAATCATGTTAAGCAGACCACACGTTACGGCTGATAATGAGTACTTCCGACTCCATCATGAGGCACACCATAACTTAATGAGAAAGTTGCATGCACTAACTGATGAATGCTTTTCGCTACGCAACAACAGCAACCCGGCTGAAATCTACCGCCAATTCAACAAAACGCTTTCAGACTTGTTTGAAGAGCATGACCGAAATTTTGACGATCCCTTTCTTCAATCGACCAAAATATGAGCATGATGTTTAATTGCTAAGTGGGTAAGTTATGTTCTGTAGGGGGTCTATATAAAATGAAAATAGCCTTTTTGAGACAGATTGCAGAGATACTGGCGACTATCGATGATAACAAGAACCAAGAATGCATGCAGGTCTTAGAACAATCAGATCATGCACTTGCCGTGCTTAAGCAAATGAAGCTGGCAGATTTTGATACTGGTAAGTTGCCATATTTTTTTAAAGAAATTCAGACTCTGCACGCACAAGGAAACAGCCTACATACCTTGATAGATAAGACCCATGAAGAGATAGTACGTTTGCTTGGTAACGATGCTTGGCAAGTTTATTAACTAGAAAAGTAGTTGTTATCGTAACAATTACCCAATAGACGCAAGCGCCATGTTAATAATTGTTACGTTTTGATCAGAATCAAAGTAAAGCAATTAATCTGTTAATTAGTTATGGTATGCCGCTTTTGAAAGTGATGAGTGTCACAAATGGGTCGCGAGCCCCGATTATCAATGGCCGCTATCGAGCAATGAGGTTTTTAACATATGCGAATGGCAGCTTTGATGCTAGCATTTAACAAGGTTGTTAGGGTGAGTTCGGCCAAAAGGCGACGATCGAGGATATGTCTGGGAATGGCTAAATTGCTCAGGGGCTACTTCGCCATATGCAATGAATTGATAGATGACTAATATGCTAGGGTTTATTAACCTAAATGGGTCATATCCATTTTGTGGAATTACGCGTAGTGTTGTTTCTGTCCAGCCTTTTAAAAGGAGAGATAAAAATGAATTCATCAATATACTGATTTGTAGCAGTTGCCACTCTATGTATGGCCTCGCTTTCCGCCAATGCGGCATATTGTTCAGGAAATACTATTGGTTCAATGCATGGTGCTGGGCTTCTCTCTTATGCAGCTGCCGGGACAATTGATTTTTTTGGGAGCGGGTCAGGAGGAGAAATGTGCGCAGGTTCTTCTGCTACGATGGAATCAACACATTCATATGCGGACGCATCAACGTCCTATGGAGTCAATCGCGCCAAGATTTTCAGCGATGGCGGAACTATTGAGAATCCATATGATCAGGGCCGTGCAGTATCGTATTGGGGAGATATGATTACGATCATCGGTGGCACGGGCACTGGTCAAGTTACCTTTGGTGAGCATGTGCACGGTACATTAGGCCCAAACACCTTTGGTGGGATAGATATGGGTATTGATTATCTCGGCTTTGGCATTGATCCAGAAGTTGGAGTTGGAGGCCAAGTATATCAATGGAACAATCCGGTGGTGTACGATCAGCAGATCGGTTTCAACTACACATTCACGTATGGTACGCCTTTCCTTCTTTGGGGGAAGATTGATCTCATGAATGTTAATAACTGGAATTCGGCATTCAATGCGGATTTTTCAAACACTGCGATTCTTGATACCGTGATCCTGCCAGACGGCGCAACGCTCATCAGCCAATCTGGGACGACATATCCCGTACAGTTGAACGCTGTCCCTGAACCTGAACCCTACGGCATGATGCTAGCTGGTATTGGCCTGATGGGTTTCATTATTCGTCGTCGCAGAAACGAACAAACCTAATTAATGGTAATTATTCTTAAATACTGACGGGGGCTTCGGCTCCCGTTTTGTTTTATGGACTACTACTGGGTCGGGAAATACAAATTTCAGTGTCAGCTTTGAATTCTTGGAACTTCTTAGGCTTGCCGTTCAAAATATATAAAAGTGAAATACTACAAAGCGGACGATGATAATCGGGACTTTCGGCCAATAGCCGACATTCAAGACTGTTACCAAAATGCATTCTTTTTGGTAGAAATTCTTCCTTATTAAGAAGTTTTAACTCCAATTTTTGGGGTACGACATTTATTACATATGTGTTTGCACGTATTTATTTGCTTGGTCTAACCGCGTAGATTGAGCTTGTGAATGGTGTTCCTAGAAAGTAATGGATGTTCCTTTCTGTTAGCACTCCTTGCTAATTCTGTTGGTGGCTTAATTTGCTTCTCTAAAATTTTTCAACCAACAAGCCGTAGAACATAGTAAGCATATTCAAACAACTTATTAAAGGATACTGCCATGAAACCCAACCATAACTCTCCACTTAATTTACATAATTTAATTTTATTTGCCGAGCCCCAAGATACAGATGGCTTTACTGATGGATGCAATATAGAAACTTTTGGTGTAGGCGCTGTAATGCCGCAAGATTTTCTAGATATTACATTTTTGAATGATTCAGAATCTTACGGAATCTAAACAATACTTAGTGCCCGTTGGTAAACGGTCAAAGTTCGGCCAAAAGCAGATAAAAACGTCTTGCAATAAATATTAAATAAATCTAGTATAAAAGCTTATGGGGATTTAGCAGCCTCCCCTTCCCGAGACGCCTAGCGTCCAAGGCCTGCTCCAATTAGGGAACGTATATCCCCAAAGGAGAGTTCATGGACAACACAAGCAATATTAGTATTACCTCAGAAACAAATACAGCACCTCAAGCAGTAACACTCGGGCAGGCCTTTATATACTGGACCAAACTAGGCTTCATTAGCTTTGGCGGCCCAGCTGGCCAAATCTCCATCATGCATCATGACTTGGTCGAGAAAAAACGCTGGATTTCAGAAAAGCGCTTCCTGCACGCACTTAACTATTGCATGGTGCTGCCCGGCCCGGAAGCCCAGCAACTCGCTATCTATATTGGTTGGTTGATGCACCGCACTTGGGGTGGCATCATTGCTGGAGGCTTATTTGTATTACCCTCATTCTTCATTTTAACGGGACTAGCATGGGTATATATGGCCTATGGGTCTGTTCCTGCGGTTGCTGGTGCATTGTATGGCATTAAACCTGCTGTGGTGGCTATTGTCCTGTTCGCCGCCTATCGTATCGGTTCAAGAGCCTTAAAGAACCATGTGCTGTGGTCTATTGCTGCATTGGCTTTTATTGCGATATTTGCCCTCAAGTTACCATTTCCGGTGATTGTGCTGACCGCTGGGCTGATTGGACATTTTGGTGGGCGGTTGGCACCACAGTATTTCAAAGTAGGTGGTGGACATGGTGCAGCTGACAAAGACTTTGGTCGGGCATTAATTGATGACGACACACCAACACCTGAACATGCTTACTTCAGTTGGGCGAAGTTGGCGCGTATTGCATTTGTCGGTATTGCTATCTGGTTCTTAGTCATGAGTGGATTGTTGCTTCGTTATGGATGGGATGCTGCCTTTACGCAAATGGGCTGGTTCTTTACCAAAGCAGCTTTACTGACATTCGGTGGTGCCTATGCTGTATTGCCATATGTCTATCAAGGTGCTGTAGAACACTATCATTGGTTAAATCCTACGCAGATGATTGATGGCTTGGCACTAGGTGAAACTACCCCTGGCCCACTGATTATGGTCGTGACATTTGTTGGTTTTGTGGGTGGCTGGATAAGTCAAGTGTTTGGGCCTGATGCAGTCTTCGCTTCCGCTTTTGTTGCAGCAGCGGTTGTGACGTTCTTCACATTTCTACCCAGTTTTATATTCATTTTTATGGGTGGTCCGTTCATTGAAACGACGCATGGAAATCTCAAGTTTACTGCACCCTTAAGTGCAATTACCGCAGCCGTGGTGGGTGTCATTCTTAATCTGGCACTGTTCTTTGCTTACCACGTATTTTGGCCATTAGGCATAAATGGCAGCTTGGATTGGTTCTCAATTATTCTCACTGTTATAGCAACAATCGTAGTGTTCCGTTTCAAAGTAAATGTAATTCCCGTCATTCTTGTCTGTGGCGGTTTTGGTATGTTGTTTAAACTAATTATCTAAAAATTGGAGGAATCAAATCATGACCACTCGTAGAGATTTTTTACAAAACAGCGCTGCGATTGTGGGCAGCATTGCTCTGACTAGCAAGATTGCACAGGCAAAAGAAAGCAATATGCAAATAGCTCCTTACCCAGACAAGCTGACAGATGAAACAGGTAAGTATGTGTTATTGCCTTTGCCGTATGCTTATGATGGATTAGAGCCAATCATTGATGCTCACACAGTGGAGTTGCATTATAACTTTCACCACAAGCCTGCTGTCGCAGCAGCCAATAAGGCAGAAGATGGGCTTGCCCAGGCACGTGAAGGCAAAGGATGCGGATCTGGAAGTGGATGTGGCTAATACTCGCCAATAAAACAACAGAACGAACACACACAATAATACTGTGATGTAGTAAATATTCTGGATTGCTTGATAGTGGCTGAGTACAATCCAACGAAAGGACTTTTATGATGCATTATACAAACGGATGGATGGGTGGCTCAATGGGCGGTGAGGCCTGGACTGCGATTTGCGGACTAATAGTTGTTTTACTTATAGTCTTAATCATTATGCGGTCAAAAAAATGAAATTCACCATGAATGTATATTCATATTGTCCGTCGTACCTGCCTTAGGGTCGACAAGGAGATTTAAATGTTAAAAGACCCTGTTTGCGGAATGAATGTGACAGAGCAGTCACCGAATGTGTTGCAGCGTGAAGGCAGGTCAGTTTACTTTTGTAGTACTGGCTGCAAAGCTAAGTTTGCTGCTGATCCAGCTAAGTATTTAGTTGCAGACCTAACCGCCGATACCACAGTTTTACTTACAAAATCTACTCCATCCGAACCTATCCCTACCGGTACAATTTACACTTGTCCGATGCACCCAGAGGTACGGCAAGACTACCCTGGCGTATGTCCTAAATGCGGTATGACGCTGGAACCAGAAATGCCAACTTTAGACGAAGGTGAAAGTCCCGAGTTAATTGATTTTAAGCGAAGGTTTATCTGGACGCTGCCACTTACTATCATCGTCACATTTCTTGCAATGGTGGGTCATCGCCTGCAGTGGTTCGAGATGGCGACGCAAAGCTGGATCGAGCTTGTTCTTACTTTACCAATCGTCTTATGGGCTGGTTTCCCGTTCTTTCAGC
>Ga0265328_10000881_pt1 | contig 13862 bp, 13 predicted proteins | sample 41624metaG_FD_202086 | JGI IMG/M metagenome (GOLD analysis project Ga0265328, IMG submission 202086) | Rhizosphere microbial communities from Carex aquatilis grown in University of Washington, Seatle, WA, United States - 4-16-24 metaG | ecosystem: Host-associated > Plants > Roots > Rhizosphere...
CGATGCCCACCAGGACCGCGGCCGCGCCGACGAAGCTGTGCAGCGCGGCCACCAGCTCGGGCATGGAGGTCATCGCGACCCGCGAGGCCAGCAAGGCCCCCACCGCGGCTCCTCCCACCAGGGCCGCCACCAGGAGCGCGACCACCGGGCTCGACCCGCCGGCGGCCGCGGTGATCGCGGTCGACTCCGCCGGGGCGCCGCCGCCACCGAGGCGGGCGACGAGCAGCACCACCGCGGTCACCACCACCGCCAGCCCCATCCCCAGCGTTCCGAGCAGGTTCCCGCGTCGTGCGCTCTCCTGGGTCGACAGGCCGCGCAGGCTGAGGATGAACAGCAGGCTGGCGGCCAGATAGGCGAAACCACGGATGGGGCCGAGCAGATCCGTCGTCATCTCGTCAAACCGCCTTCCGCCTTCTATCTTCTGAACATGCGCAGCATGCGCTGGGTGACCAGGAACCCCCCGGCCACGTTGATCGCCGCGAGCAGGATCGCCACCGCCGCCAGGACGTCCGCCAGGAGCCCAGCCCCACTCCCGAGCACCACCATTCCGCCGACCAGGATGATTCCGCTGATGGCGTTGGTCACGCTCATGAGCGGCGTGTGCAGGGCCGGACTGACGTTCCAGATCACGTGATACCCGACCACGCACGCCAGCAGGAACACCGTCAGGTGGCCGAGGAATTCGGGCGGACCGAAGATGGCCGCCAGCCCGAAGACCACCACGAGCGCGACGATGGCGAGCCGCCCGCCGATCCCCGGCTTGCGTGCGCCACTCGCCTTCGCGCTGCCATGCCCGTGTCCGGGCGCTGCCCCGCCGCCGCCCGCCGGCGACGACGCTCCGAGGCCCGGGGTGGGGGACGGCACCGCCCGCAGCACCACCCCACCCGTGGCCACCTTGCCGCTCCCGTTGAGCTGGCTTCCCGCCGAGGTCGCCGAGGTCTCCGAGGTGGCGAGGCCGGGCGCCGCGGCCGCGGCGGATCGCGCGGGCTGCGTCCCGGTCACCGTGGCGGGCGCCGTTGCGGGTTTGGGGCGGGGCTTGGGCGGCCAGCTCAGCACGCCGGCCCGCACGACCGTCGCGCCGACGTGAATCTCGTCGTCGGGATCCAGCCGGAAGGCGTTCTGCGCATCGAACAGCGAGTCGACCAGGTTGAACACCGTCGTCGCGTAGAGATCGCTCGACTGCCGCGCCATCCGGCTCGGTAGGTCGGTGTATCCGATCAGGGTGATCCCGTTCTTCACCACCACCCGATCGCGCTCGGTCAGCGGGCAGTTGCCGCCCTGCTCGGCCGCCATGTCGACGACCACCGAGCCCGGCTGCATCTCGCCGATCGCCGCGGCCGTGATCAGCTGAGGCGCGGGCTTCCCGGGGATGAGCGCGGTGGAGATCACGATGTCCGATTGCTTCGCGTGGCTGGCGATCAGCGCCTGCTCGGCCGCCAGATAGGCCGCGCTCATCTCCTTGGCGTAGCCACCTTGCCCCTCGCCTTCCTCCGCGAAGGTGAACTCCACGAAGGAGGCGCCGAGGCTCTCGACCTGCTCGCGCACCACCGACCGCGTGTCGAAGGCCTTGACCACCGCGCCGAGCCCGCGCGCCGCCGCGATGGCCGCCAGGCCCGCCACCCCCGCACCGAGCACGAGAACCTGCGCAGGCTTGGCCCGCCCGGCGGCGGTGATCTGCCCGGGAAAGAACCGATCGAAATGGTTGGCGGCCTCGAGCACCGCCCGGTACCCCGCGATGTTGGCCATCGCCGACAGCGCGTCCATGCGCTGGGCCCGGGTGATGCGCGGGACGGCGTCCATCGCCAGCGCCGTGGCGCCCTTGGCCACCAGGAGCTCGAGGAGCTCGCGGTTCTGCGCCGGCCAGATGAAACCGACCAGCACCGCCCCGGGCTTGAGGGCCGCGACCTCCTCCGGGCGCGGCGGCCGCACCTTCAAGATCAGATCGGCCGCGGCGAAGAGCTCGGCCGCGCTCGCCACCACCCGCGCGCCCGCCGCCGCGTACGTCGCGTCGGCGTAGCCCGACTCGACGCCGGCCCCCGACTGGACCAGCACGACCAGCCCCCGCTTCAGCAGCTTCTTGACCGTCTCCGGGGTCGCGGCCACCCGTCGCTCCCGGTCGAGGATCTCCTTCGGAATCCCGACGGTCATCGAGCTCTCGCGCATGTGGCTCTCGCGCAGGTGGTCCTGGTCGATTCCGCCGGGCGTGGCTCGAGGTTGGCCCGCGTCAGGGACGTGGGTGTGGTCCGTGGACAGCGCGTGTCGGTCCCCATTCCGCCCGGCAGAATACCTAGATCACGTCGCCTGTCCACTGCTCCCCGACCACCTGATCCCACACCGTATAGGCGGTCGTGGCAGTTGGGGTTGGAGGATGCTGCTTCGCGTGCTAGGTACCTCCTCGGAGGTAGATGACGATGAAGAAGCTGATTCTGGCAGCGGTTCTTTCGATCTTCGGGGTCTCGGCCGCTCACGCGTGTGACGGGATGAAGGGTCACGAGAAGGCGGAGAAGAGCGGCGCGGCGAGCACCCAGGCTCAAAAGGACGCCAAGCAGGATTCGAAGACCAAGGCCGACAACAAGTCGTAACCCGTCCGATAAGAGCGCATGCGCGTGGGATTCATAGGGCTCGGGATCATGGGCAGCCGGATGGCCCTCAACCTGGCCGCCAAGGGGCACGCGCTCTCGGTCTGGAATCGGACGCGCGCGCGGGCCCGGGAGCTCGAGGAGCGCGGCGCCCGCTGGGCAGCGTCCCCGCGGGCGGTGGCCGAGGGGGCCGAGGTGGTATGCACCTGCGTGGCCGATCCCCGGGCTCTCGAGGCCGTATCGGCCGGCCCCGAGGGCTTCCTGGCCGGGCTGGGATCCGGCGCCCTGGTCATCGACTTCTCCACGGTCGGGCCTGACGCCACCCGCGCGCTCGATGCGCACTGCCGCGCGCGGGGTGCCCGGTTCCTCGAGGCCCCCGTGACGGGATCCAAGAATGCGGCCGCTGCCGGCACCTTGCTGCTCATGTGCGGAGGCCCCGAAGCCACCTTCGCTGCCGCGGCGCCCGTGCTCGGCGCGGTCGGCGCCAAGGCGATCCGGGTGGGAGAGGTGGGACAGGGGGCCCAGATGAAGCTGATTGGCAACCTCATCATTGCCCACATGATCGAGGGTCTGGCCGAGGGGTGCGCCATCGCGGCCGGCGCCGGCATCTCGGTCGAGAAGGTGCTGGAGGTGGTCCAGAGCAGCGGGTATGCGTCCCCCTACTGGGATTTCAAGGGCAAGGCCCTCGCGGCCCGGGACTTCTCGACCCACTTCAGCGTCGACCTGATGCACAAGGATCTGACCCTGGCGATGGCCGCCGCCGATGCCCTCGGGGTGCCCGTCCCGGGCACCGCGGCCATCCGCGAGGTCTACCAGCTCGCCCGGTCCCGCGGTCTTGGCCAGGCCGACGTCATCGCGAGCGCCACCGTCCTCGAGCCATCCCCGAGCGCATCCTCCGGCGATCGGACCTGACGCGCCGACCTGACGCGCAGCACGGGCCCGCACGGCGGCCCGACGGATCCGACGCACCTGGGCTCAAGAAACCGACCGGGCCACCGAAGAAGGGTGGCACATGACACCGCTTCCGATGGACCTGGTCGCAACCGCAAAGAACCGAGTGGAAGAATGGATTGACGGACTGCAGGTCGGGGGCCGTCTGCTGTCTCAGGTGACCCGACAGGAGCTGCTCGAGCAGCTCGAGTCGGCGGCGCCGGTGCACCGCGCGGACGGGACGCTCGAGCTCGTCATCCCGGCCCTCACGTCGCTCGGGATGGGGATCTTCCAGCAGTCGTTTCGTTGCAACGCCGTGCGCGTGCGGGTCGTCCCTTACGGCTCCTGCTGAGCCCCTCGTCTCGTCTCATTCGATCCGGACCGCGACCTTGACCCACTGAGGGACGTGGTTTCCGGTGGGGCTGGCCTGGCTCAGGTTCTGCCCGGGCAGCCAGACCGCCGCGGCGCTGGGATCGCTCACGAACTCCCCGCCCACCAGTACGGCGGCGAACCACAGCTGGGGCTTGGCGCCGGTCCCGCCTCCGCTGTTGATCTGCAGCCCGTAGGGTCGGCGCGACGAGAAGGCCAGCCAGTAGAGCCGCTGACTCCGGAAGTTGCCGTTGTCGGGACTCCAGCGTGGCCACGAGTTGGAGCTCTGATCGCCTGCGTTGGCTCGGGCCAGGATCACCGGGGGCGTGCCGTCGGGCGTGGTCAGCCACAGGCTGGCCGTGATGTCGTCGTAGCCGTCGCACGGCCCGGTCCCGTAGTTGCCCACGTTGGCGGGTCCGGAACAGGTCGACTTGTTGAACGCCAGCAGCGTCCCGTCGTGGCTGATGGTCGGGTAGTAGCTCGTGACCCCCGCGGCCCGCGGCACGATCAGCTTGGCGTCGTCGTGCGGGCCCATCGCGTCGGCGGTGGCGACCCAGATCTGCCCCCCGGTCTTGGTGTCGCCGTTGAAGCGGGAATTCGAGGTCGGATCCTGGGCCGGGTCGTAGCTCGTGAACGCGAAGTGGCTCCCGTCCGCGCTCCAGAACGGGTCGGTCTTTCGCTCGCCGGTCGCGGTGGAGAACAGCATGTCGCGCTGGGCCAGCAGATCGGGCACCGTGCGGAGGGTCAGGTTCCCGCGGTACATGGTCACCATCCGGGTGCCGTCCGGGCCGAAGGTGGTGAAGGTCGCAAAATTCCCCTTGCGATTCTTCTTGAGGGCGTCGAGCCCGGTCGACGTCGGGTTCGACGCGGCGGGGTCGAGGACGGCCAGGGTGGTGGTCCCGATGTCGAGCAAGGCGAAGCTCGAGGCCGCGCTGCCGCCGATGGAGAAGGCCATGGTCTTGCCATCGAACGAGATGGCGTGACACCCCACGCAGCGGCCCTCGCCCCACTGCTGCGGGGGCGTGGTCGCGCTGTCGACGCCCATCACCGCCGGCGGCGATTCCTGGAACGGGGGGGTGGTGTTGGGCGAGCCGCGATCGGTCCACACCAGCTCGGGCTTGGTGGCATCGCCGCCGAAGTTGTAGCGCATCACGGCCGTGCCCCGCGGATCGGAGGGGTCGGGCGCGGTGTAAAGCGGCACGGCGCCCGGGTTGATGGTGGTCCAGTAGTAGAGCCCACCCGACAGGGCCACCCCGGCCCAGGCCACGTGGACCGTGTTCGAGTCGACCACCCCGCTCCCCGACGACGATGCCAGCCGCACCGTGAGCGCGAGGTTGTTCTGGCTGCTCGCCCCGACGAAGAAGGTGCTGGCGAAGCTGGGGGGCACCGTCACGTAACAGCCGCTGCCCGGGCCGGTCTCGCACATGCCGTAGTAGCGCAGGTCGAGCCCATCGCCCGACCAGCTGAGCCGGGCGATATCCTGTCCGCCGCTCTTCGGAACCTGGACGGTGACTCCGAAGTTGGATGGGAAGATGGCGCCGTCGAGGGGATAGGCGACCGTCACCTGACCGCCGGTCCCCGCGGAGGCGCTGTCGAACTTGGAGGCGCTGCCGGCCGGGAAACCGGGTGCGAGGAAGTCCGCCGAGAGCGTGGCGGTGAGCGTCCCTGCCGCCTGGATGTTCCCGCTGTACGCCACGACCGAGTAGATGCCGGGTCCGGCGACGGTCGCGGCGCCCGCGCTCACCATGCCGTTCGGCGGCATGAGCTGCCAGCTCACCTGACTGGTGATGTCCATGGTCGACCCGTCGGCCAGGGTTCCCGAGGCGGTGAAGGTGGCGTTGCCGGGGCTCACCGTCGCGCCGGTCTGGGTCAGCTTCACGGTCTGCTGGGCAGGGGAGACCGTGATGCTCTTCAGGCCGGGGATCGACGGCAGGGTGGCGCCTGGAAGGCCCCCGCTCGAGGTGGAGCCTCCGCTCCCACCGCCCGTCGGTGCATCCGGCGAGGTCTGCACCTTGGCGCAACCCCAACCCCAGCTCGAGAGGCCAGCCAGGGTCAGGGCGAGCCCGAGGCCGACCCGGCGCGCCTCCTGGCGAGACGGAACAATCCGGGCGAGCGGAGAAAGATGGAAGGTCATGGTCAAAGCTCCGAAAGGCTTCGCACGTCACGGGCCCACTTGCCTGCCCACCTGCCTGACGAGATCGGCGGGCGGACGATGACGGGCGACGGGGGGATTCGCTGATACTGCCCTTTTTTGAGTGCGGGTGAAAGGGCGGGCTATCATGTTTCCATGCCCCTCATCCACCTCATCACCTCGTCCGAGGCTCCGGCGCAGGCCGACGCGCTCCTGCGGGATCTCTCGGCGCTGCTCGCGCGGGAGCTCGGCAAGCCCGAGGCGTACGTCATGACCCTGCTCGAGACCGATGCCCGGATGACCTTCGGGGGCTCGGTCCACCCGGCCTGCTACGTCGAGGTCAAGAACGTGGGGACGTTCGGCTCGGAGTTGACGCAGTTGCTCAGCCGGGCGATCACGGATCGGGTGTCGCGCGCGCTCGGGGTGCCATCGAGTCGCATCTACATCGAGTACGTCGAGGCTCCCCCCCACCTGTGGGGGCACGACGGCTCCACCTTCGCGTGACGGCGGTCGTCACCTCCCTACGCCAGCGGAGGACTCGTGAAACGACAGCGCCGCGAAGCTCACCACGCTGGCATCGTCGATGTTCCACTGGTGATAGTCGAGCAGACGACCGCGCATGCCTGGCACCGCACGCAGGAAGGTGTAGAGCGGTGAGGAGCCGCACCACTTGAGATCGTCGTCGCCGTTCTGGTGGATCCCCGCCCAGAAGCCGCCCGCGTCTCCCGCCGCGATCGCCGCCAGCCGCTGCCGGTCCCGCGCCTCCACGGCCTGCATGGTTGGATCGGCGGCCTGGACGGCCACCGCGTCGCCGTAGCGCCGCCCCACGTGGGCCATGTCGACGCCGAGCACCCAGCACAGCTCGCGGCCCCGCCGCGCATGCAGCTCGCCGAGGGCATCGAAGGCCCGAGCCAGGTCCGCCGACTCCTCGGGGCGGGTCCGGCCGCGCGGGTCGAAGCGAAAGGGACCACACAAGACCGGGACGATGCGCACGCCGGGGCCGAAGCGGTGCTGCAGGAAGAGCACCTGGAACTCGATGGAATGCTCGACCGCGTGGCAGTAGTCCTCGTCGGCGAACGCCTGGGGCGCCTCGCGGATCAGTCCATCGACGATCGCGGTGTCGGTCACGGCGCGCCCGAGCGGGGTGACGAAATCCTTCCGCGTGAGCCCGAACCTATCGGGGGAGCCGTAATGCGAGGTGCCGAGCACGACGAAGGTTCGCTCGGCGTGCTCGGGGGTGAGCGCGCCATAGGCCGCGGCATAGGTCGAAGGGCCGCCGTGCGGGCTGGCGTGGGGGGCCGCGATCGCCACGGCGGGTGGGGGGGGGAGGCGGCGGCTCGCACGCACCGAAGCCTGACCGTGTGTCCGGGACGGCGCCCTCGGTACGCGTCCCGCAGCTGCGGCGGTTGCGGTCCAGCTCGCGAGGGTCGCCCCGAGCGCCTCCACGTCCTCGGGGTAGCCCCCGCCGGCGTGAATGGGGGGGCGGAGCGTGGCGGCGCGAAAGGCCCGCTGGCGGGTCTCCCGCAGGCGGCGAAACGCCTCGTCCTCGAGGAACCCGCAGCCGGAGAGGGCCTCATCCAGCTGCGCGACGACCGCCTCGGCCTCGGCCGGGGCCGCGCCGGCCCGCACGAAGACGGCGGCCAGATCCGCGGTGGTGCTGTGGCCATCGAAGCAGCGCAGGCCCCGCACCAGCGCCGGGGGAACCACGATCGACGCCTCCGAATACCGGAACGGATCGCGCATGAAGATCCCCGGCTGCGCTTCGACCGGCGAGGGCATCACATCCAGATCGGAACGCAACCGCGCCAGCCGCTTGGTCATTTTCCCAAGGATATCACCCGATGAGGAGGTCATCCGGGCCCGGGCGTCCCCCCGACTCCGCGAGCCCCCGGCCGTCGGTGGTCTCGTCGCGCGCGAGGGGGGTCAGGCGGCCGGGTCGAAGTTCGCCCCGCGTGCGACCGCCCGCACCACGTCCATGGGCGTGACGATCCCCGCCAGCTTGCTCTCCTCGTCGAGGACCACGACCCGATGGATGTTGCGGCGGGCCATCTCGGTCACGGCGGCCAGCGCGGGGTCGTCGGCGTACAGCGAGATGACCTCCGGACTCATGAGATCGCCCACCGTGGCTTCTCCGCGGATCCACTGGGCCGGCTCCGGATTGACGAGATCGGAGCTGGAGAGCACCCCGACCAGATTCCCCTGCGCGTCGCGGGCGGGCGCGCCTCCGAGGTGACGTCGGGTGAGCCCCCAGGCCGCCTCCTCGGCGGATGCATCGGCCTCCACCGTGTAGACGTTGGCGGTCATGATGTCCTTGATCTTGAGCATGGCGTGTGTCCTCCCCGTTGATCCGACGTAACAAGGGTAGGGGATCAAGCGACGTGCCAAGGGGACGTGCCAGGCCCCACGCCGCCTTCTGGAGGGCGGTCCCGATCCCCGGGCGGCGCTGACGCAGGAATTGCGCGTGAGGCGCGAGGTCGTGCAGTTCGTGCAGCGCGGGAGACGGCGAAGGTCCGGCGCTCCGCGACATTCGCGCTGGCACGACTGCTGCTGAAGCCCCAAGGAACGAAGAGTCCAGTTCGAGCCCGAGTCGTCACACGCGGAGGAGCGACCATGAAGTGCAAAGACATCATGAGCAAGAACCTCGAATGGCTGAACGAGAAGGACACCGTTCAAAAGGCGGCGGTCATGATGGCGGACTCCGGCGTCGGGTTCCTGCCCATCTGTGACGCCCGGCACCACGTGATCGGCGTGGTCACCGACCGGGATCTGACGGTCCGGGTGCTGGCTCGCAACGTGGTCCCGGCCACCACGTCGGCGGCGCTGGTCATGACCGCCCCCGCCGTCACCTGCTCCGAGAACGCGGACGTGCACGAGGCCGAGCGCCTGATGGCCAACGAGCAGAAGGCCCGGCTGGTGATCACGGACGATGAAGGCCGGTTGGCTGGCGTCTTGAGCCTGGCCGATCTCATCGAACGGCTGCCGGGTCGCGAGAGCCTGCACACCGTCCAGGCGGTGCTCTGGCGCGAGGCCCTCGGCCCGCGCGGTGGGGCCTCGCGCGGCGAGCCCTTGCTGAAGGACGATCCGGTGGCGCGGCATCTTCCTCCGCCTCTCGACGAGGTCCAGGCCCGGCCCACGATCTTCACCGGCGGGCACCGCTCCGGCAGCACCAAGACCTTCCCTGATTCGTAGGGGGGGACGTCGAGCACGGCGGGGTCGGGGCCGTCCGTCGAGCGCACTGCCGCGTAACGCGTGTCCTCGCAGGCGTATAGATTGGCGGACACCCGGAATCACAGTGACGGCCCTCCGTCCTCCGTCAGGCCGGAATCGAGCTGGAATCGGCGGGGAGCGGGGCAGGCAGCGGGCTGGCGGACGGGCGGATGCTTGGCATGTCGCTTGAATTCGTGTCCACAAGTAGGTGCTCGAGAGGTGCGAGAGGTCCAACCTCCGCCAGCGGGGACGACCAGGACGATCAGAGGAGGCAGGCGCCATGGACACACGAACCAACGGGACGACAATCGGGGCAGGTCAGAAACGGGCGAAGATTCTCCGCTTTCCCACCCTGCGGATCGTGGAGCTGATGCGCACACGGGTGCAATCGGTGAGGCTGGACCTGGTCGGGCCGCAGAGTCGACTCCTCGTGCGGCTCGGGACCTGGCTCATCTTCTTGCCGCTCGTGGCACTTGGCTACCTCCTGGTCCTGGCGGCGTTGATGCGGATGGTGGCGGTGTCGATCGGCTGGGGCGTGACGCTCCTCGTGTTCGGCTCCGCCCATCTCGTCATCGGGGCGCTCGGCGTCCTCTTCGGGCGGGAGGTGGGTCAGCCGTGGAGCCAGCCGGTCCTCGAGCCGGAGCTCGAGTCGGCCCGGCCCGTGCTCCGCAATGCCGGGACCTCGCCCCCGAGCCCGACCGTCTGATCCCGGGTCGCGCCCGATGACCAGGTGAGCCGCCGGCCCGGCGGCAGGACGCCGCTCGCCCGGCACTACCCACGGCGGGGTGAGGTCGGTTAGAAGCAGCGGGAATGAAGACCAGCAAGGGTGTGAAGGTCGCGGTGCTGCTCGGCGCGGCGGCGCTGGTCGGAGCCAGCGCCTCGTCGTGGTCGAGCCCGACGCCGACCCAGAAACCGATCTCGTCGCCGGGCCCGACGCCGAAGATCCCCGACCGGGCCGAGCTCGAGCGGCTGTCTGCCCACCTCGCCCCGGTCGACCTCCGGGTGAAGCTCGATGGGCTGTCGGCCGGTGACCGGGCCGCGCTGCCGCTCATCGTGGATGCCGCCCGGTTGATGGACACCCTCTTCATCCGGCAGGTGTGGGCCGGGAACGAGGCCCTGCTGCTGTCGCTGGCGACCGACGCGACCCCCCTCGGTCACGCGCGCCTGCACGCCTTCGTCCAGAACAAGGGCCCGTGGCTGCGCCTCGAGGGAGACGTCCCGTTCCTGCCCGGGGTGGGGCAGAAGCCGGAGGGGGGGGCCTTCTACCCCGCCGACACGACCAAAGACGAAATCGCAAAATGGTTGGGGACCCTGGGGCCGGCCGAGCAGGTGGCTGCCCGCGGATTCTTCACCACCGTCCGCCGGAGCCCGGAGGGCCGCCTGCAGGCCGTCCCCTACAGCGTGGAGTACGGCCCCGAGCTCGGCCGCGCGGCCGGGTTGCTGCGGCAGGCGGCGGCCCTGAGCAGCGATCCCAGCCTGCGCGCCTATCTCGAAGGCCGCGCCGGGGCCTTTCTCGGCAACGACTATCGCGAGAGCGATCGCGCCTGGATGCGCCTCGACGGCGCCATCGAGCCGACCATCGGCCCCTACGAGGTCTACGAGGATGGATGGTTCAACGCCAAGGCGGCCTTCGAGGCCTTCGTGACCATCCGCGACGACGCCGCCACCCGGAGCCTCGCCCACCTCGGCGGCGCCTTGCAGGATATCGAGGACCACCTGCCGATCGCGCCGGGGCTGCGCAACCCCAAGCTCGGGGCCCTGTCACCCATCCGGGTGGTCAATTCGCTGTTCGGCGCCGGGGATGCCAACCGTGGGGTGCAGACCGCCGCATTCAACCTGCCGAATGACGACACCACCACCCGCCTCACCGGGACCAAGCGCACCCTCCTCAAGAACATCCAGGAGGCGAAGTTCGAGAAGATCCTGCTCCCGATCGCCCGGCGCGTGCTGTCTCCGGCCGATCGCCAGCACGTCTCCTTCGAGGCGTTCTTCACCCACATTCTCATGCACGAGCTCATGCACGGGCTCGGTCCCCACCAGGTCACCGGCCGCCCGACCGTGTCGGTGCGCGCCGCCCTCGAGGACGCCTACAGCGTCATCGAGGAGGCCAAGGCCGACATCTCCGGCCTGTTCGCGCTGCGGTACCTGCTCGATCACGGCGTGCTCGAACCCGCGCTCGCCTCCGCGATCTATCCGACCTTCGTGGCCACCTTCTTTCGGGCGCTGCGCTTCGGAAGCACCGAGGCGCACGCCCGGGGGGTGGCCCTTCAGCTGAACGCCCTGCTCGACGCGGGCGCCATCACCGAGCGCGCCGACGGGACCTTCGAGGTCCACGCGGCCGGCGGCACGATCACCTCGGCGGTGTCCGCGCTCACCGCCGAGCTCATGACCCTCGAGGCCTCCGGGGATCACGCCGCCGCGGTGCGGATGGTGCGAGAGCGGACGGTGATCCGTCCCGCGATCGCGCGCGCCCTGCAACGGCTGTCCGAGGCCAAGGTGCCGGTCGACATCGAGCCGCGCTTCGTGACCGCTGCGGCGCTCGGCGGTGCCTCTTCGCCCTGAGGCCGAGGTCACTCACTCACCCAGGCGACGCGATCACAGGATTCGAGGAATCACGGCGCCACCGCCCGCGCCGCCGCCGGTCTCGGGCGTCCCGGTGCCGGTGCGTGCGCCGGAGCCGGTGTGGCCCGCGCTCCCGCTCGAGCCACCGGGCGTGGGCGTGCTGCCCTTGCCGGGGCACTTGAAGATGCTGCCGAAGAAGCTGCACGGGCTTCCGCTCTTGCCTCCCGCGCCCGGATCGTGCGCGCCAGTGTTGCCCGCGCCGGCGGAACCGGGATTCGAGCCGGGGTGCTCGGTGGTCGGGGCCGTCGCCCCGCCGAGCCCGGCGATCCCACCTTGGCCACCGTGGTCGCCGCCAGGTCCAGCCGAGGTCTTGGCGCCGCTCGACCATCCGCCGCCCCCGAGGCCGAGCTCGGCCGCGGCGGTCTGGCCGGTGCTACCGTCACCGCTCGAGGAGCATCCGACGAAGAGGAAGACCAGGGCCAGTTTCGCGGCTTGAATGAGACGCTTGGTTCGCATGGAGGCTCCCTTGCAGGGCGGGTGGGTGGGTTGTGGCCGCACTCGCGTGGCGGCCGCCACCTCCTTCTGCAACCGTGGCGCCACCACGCGCGACGGGTCCGACGCCGTCGCCTGGCAATGAGAGCCTTGAATTCCCGGGACTTTTCACCGGTCCACCCCTGGCGCGCCGCATGGATCGGGCCTGCGCGCGCGCAAGGGATTGCGCCGGTGCAACGGGCAACCCGCCCGCCCCGGCGGCTCAGGCCGCCGCTATCGCCGGGTTCGACACCGCCGACCACGGATCGAGCAGCCGCTCGGCGTCGATCCCACCGGCACCCGAGCCTCCCGTGACGAGCTCCTTCCATGCGGCGCCGAGCTCGTCCTTGCGAATCACGAAGGAAAGGCCGAGGAAGGGCGTGTGGCCTTCCGGCGTCTCGAGCAACATCTCGAACGGGCGTGTGCCGGCCTGGGTCACGAGCTCTCCCCGAGCCATGCTGACGCTGCCATTGCCGGTCACCGGGCTCACATTGGTGCTGCGAAAGGCCAGCAGCTCCTCGGCGGTGTCGTCGGCGTGGTTGAGGTGATCCGGGCTGGTGACATCCACCGCCATCCGCACGGACAGCTCGTCGAGATCGTTACCCAGCGCGACCGCGCTCTGCCATCGGTGAAACCGGCCCGAGAGAAACAGGTTCTCCCCGTGGATCCGCAGGTCGATGGGCGAGCGCCTTCGCGAGATGGCAGTCTCGACCGCCAGAGTCGTGCGTATTTTTTGATTTCCCATGTTGATACCGTCTCCCTTATGACGGCCTTTGCAAGATAAGCACCGCGGCGTCTCCGACTAGTCGCCGACCGGTGAGGAAGGTCACCGAGGCAACCTCGTTCGCCCGTTGGGCGGGCTGTCCGGGGGTCCTGACTGGCGTCGAGCTCACCCGGGCTGGTCAAGTGGCCCGCGCGCGGCCAATTCGACGTGTGGTCCCGGGGAGATGGTCGAAATGGCGCTCGGCTTGGCAGGAAAGAGACCGCAGATACGGAATTCCCGTGTTCACACTGCGTCATATCGCTCAATCGAGATGGTACGAAGAAACCTACATCTCAAAATCGTCTGGCAATCGGCGATTCCGGATGTTAGGTTGCTCGCTCCCCGACAGGAGGTTCCACTTGGCCAGCTCACGCGGTTCGACGGCTCCACTCCCCAGCTCTTCTCCTTCCTCTCATTCCGCAGCTCCGGCGGTCGTGCCGGTCCCCGTTCGCGGCGCGGTCGCGGCCGTTGCGCCCACCGGGGCCGAGAAGCTCATCCGGTGCCTGGAGCGCGAGGGCGTGGAGTATGTCTTCGGGCTCTCGGGCGGCGCGGCGATGCCGATGTTCGACGCCCTGGTGGATTCGAAGATCAAGCTCATCCTCGTCCGCCACGAGCAGGGCGCCACGCACATGGCCGACGGGTACGCGCGCGCGACCGGTCGACCCGGGGTGGTGCTCGTGACCTCCGGTCCAGGGGCGACCAACACCGTCACCGGCCTGCTGACCGCGCTCATGGACTCCGTGCCGATGATCGTCCTCACCGGGCAGACCATCTCCCCGATGCTGGGCAA
>Ga0265328_10000884_pt1 | contig 13839 bp, 16 predicted proteins | sample 41624metaG_FD_202086 | JGI IMG/M metagenome (GOLD analysis project Ga0265328, IMG submission 202086) | Rhizosphere microbial communities from Carex aquatilis grown in University of Washington, Seatle, WA, United States - 4-16-24 metaG | ecosystem: Host-associated > Plants > Roots > Rhizosphere...
CGCACGATTGCGCATGCGCCGACGATCGCGCCGAGGCGACAGGACATAGACGATATCGCCCTCGCTATGCTGGCCGGGCGCGCCGCCGAGGAGGAGTTGTTCGGCGAGCCTTCCGCCGGCGCCGTCGGCGATCTCGCCCAGGCGACGCGGCTGCTCGCCGAGGCGCGGGCGCGGCAGGGGCTCGGCGACACCCTTCTCCACCGCGGCGAGCCGATCGAAACGCTCTTGGCGAACGACAGCGCGCTACGCGCCGCCGTGGAGCGGGACCTCGTCCGTATTTACGACCGGGCGCTCGATCTCATTCGCGAGCGCCGCGCCGCCGTGCTCGTCGTCGCGGACCGATTGCAGGAAAGGCGATGTCTCACCGGAGCGGAGGCCAGAGCCGCGGTCACGCTCGCCGAAGGGCTGTGACGGCCCCGAGCCGGAACGAATCGGGACGGCGATTTCGTCCCTTCGAGCGGGGTCCGCGGCCCCCTCTTCAGAGACGATTCGACGGGGGCCGGCCGAGAGATTTTTCCGGCGCCGTTGCCCCAGCGTTGCCCCAGCAAAATTTGCCCCAGCGGGGTGGCTCTCTAAGTCTTTGATATTGTGGTGAGCGCGATGGGACTCGAACCCATGACCCTCTGATTAAAAGTCAGACGTAACGACATATCGTTGAATATGCGCCAATATCCATCGCTATCTAAGCTACTGTTGACATTGTATTTTTGTAATTTATGATCCTAGTCGAAATCGGCCAATCGTTTTCGCCGGTTCTACAACGGTTCTACAGGGTTCTACAAAATGCCCAAGCTCACGAAGCGCTTTGTCGATAGCGTCGCCACGCCCGAGCGGGGCGAGAAATGGATTGCCGACGGCGAGTTGCGCGGCCTCTACCTGCAGGTGCGACCGACCGGCAAGAGCTTCGTCGTGAAATACAAGGTGCGCGGGACGTCGCGTACGGTGACGATCGGGCGCGTCGGGGCGAGGACGCCAGACGAGCTGCGCGAAGAAGCCCGGCAGGTGATCGCCGCCACCCAGCGAGGCGAAGATCCTGCGAAGGCCCGCGCGGCGAAACGAGAGGCTCTGTCGCTCGCCGAGGCATCGAAGCTCTATCTCGAAGACGCGAAACGCACGTTGAAGCCGAAGAGCCATGCGGAATACGAACGGCTGCTCAATTCCTACGTCCTGCCCAAATTCGGAAAGATCGGCGCGGCCGACGTGACGACGACCGACGTTGCGAAGATCGTCCGCACGCTCGGCGACCGGAAGACGACCGCAAATCGCGTCTTGGCGACTTTGTCGGCGCTGTTCGCTTGGGCGGCGAAACATGGACACGCTCCGAAGGGCTTCAATCCCGCGGCAGGGAGCGAGATCGCCCGAAATCGTGAGGAAGGCCGCGAGAGGTTCTTGTCGGTCGCCGAGCTGGAAAAGCTCGGCGCAGTGCTCGCGGAGGGCGAGACGATCGGACTGCCGTGGGAAGTAGACGAGACGAAGGCGAAGGCGAAAAACGCGCCGAAGCCTGAAAACCGCAGGGAAAAGCTCGACCCGTTCGCCGCCGGCGCGATTCGGCTCTTACTATTGACCGGCTGTCGACTCGGCGAGATTTTGAATCTCCAATGGTCGCACGTCGACTTCGAGCGTGGGATTCTGTTTCTCCCCGACTCGAAAACCGGAAAGAAGGCCGTCGCCGTCGGCGCCCCTGCCCTGCGAGTGCTGGAGTCGCTTCCGCGCCTCGGCGCCTACGTCATCGCCGGCACCAAAGACGACACGCCACGCGCCGACCTTAAGCGCCCCTGGGCGCGCGTGCGCAAGGCCGCAGGCCTTGAAGACGTCCGCATTCACGATCTTCGCCACTCTTTCGCCAGCGCGGGAGCGGGCGCCGGTCTCGCTCTCCCAATCATCGGAAAGTTGCTCGGGCATTCCCAATCCGCGACGACGCAGCGTTACGCGCACTTGGCCGACGATCCACTACGGAAAGCCGCGGAACTTGTTTCGAGCACTGTCGCCGAGCGTCTTGGAATGCGGCAGGACGAGAAAAATTCCGCAATCAATATCGATTGATATTGCGCAACGCCGAAAAGGCGGTAGCCTTCGATAGTCGCTCTTCGGCGCGCTCTTTAGCGCCAAAGGGACTCGATGACGCGAATTATGCTGCAATTGCAGGGACTTTCCGCGAAATCGAGATGCTTAGGTAACGCTTATGCGCGCCTCGGGCTTTTCGATCCGAGGTTGCACAATGACTCACGACATTTCCGCCATGGCGTCCGAGTGGCTGACGCCCGATGACGCTGGCGCCCTTCTCGGCGTCTCGAAGATCACGCTCGCGGCTTGGAGAGTCAAAGGCGGCGGGCCGGCCTATGCAAAATTCGGCCGATCGATCCGCTATCCCCGCGAAGCCCTGCTGAAGTGGATGAACTCGCGCATCGTCGCGTCGACCTCGCAGGCAGTCGCCGCAGAATGATTCCCGAAAAGCAAAACGAAAACCCCGCCGGGGGCGAACCGGCGGGGCTTCCATATCTTTGTTCAGGGTGCACTATGGAAAATATCCAAACGACGCAGCATAGACAAGCTGATAAATCGGCTTTTGCCGCCAGCTTAGCTGCAATTAACTCGGCGAAGCGCGTCGAGACCGCCGACATTTCGATCGAAACACTTGGGCGCGTCGGCAGCTTCGACGCGCTGGTGGCGAACGGCTACACGCCGATCTCTTGCCGCGGAAAGAACCCCGCGCACAACGGCGGCGGATGGCAGAAACTCTCGATCGGCGCTCGAAGATGGAACGCCTTCCGCGGCGACGCGCTAGGCGTCCAATGCGGGGCTGGCGCGGAAGGTGTCGGCTACCTCCTCGGGCTCGACTGCGACGTCGCGGACGAGACGATTTCCGGCACCCTGTCGTGGGAGCTCGTCGGCCCTGATTGGCTCGTCAGAGTCGGCCGGGCGCCGAAATGGCTCGCGCCTCTCAGGACCGCGAGGCCGTTCGCAACGCGCAATCTCAAGTATTTGAACGCAGCGGGCGAGTCGCATCAAGTCCAGTTGCTCGGCGCTGGAATGCAATTCGTCGCGCTCGGCGTTCATGAAAAAACAGGACGACACTATCGATGGGGCGGCCGCGACTTACGCGACGTGGCGCTCGCCGACCTTCCACTTGTTGAGCCTGAGGAGATTGCCTCGCGCATCGACCAGGTTATGAAGCGATTCGGTTTCGAGCGACGCGCCGCACGCGAGCGCGGTGTGGTCGAACCGCTCGAAACAACCACGATGATCGACGTCCCCGGAGTCGGCCGCTTCGATCTCGCGACCTTACCGCCGGACAAACTCGAGGAAGTGCGCCAAGGCGGCGCCGCGGAATTCGAGCGAGCACTGAAGGAACTCGACCGGCCGGGCGGGACGGGGCGCGGCAATGACAGCTATTTGACCGGCCTGCGAATGGACAAGGTCTTCAAGCTCGGCCTACTCGACCGGCAAGAAGCCTGCAACAGAGTCTTCGCGGTGACAGACGACTGGAACGCCGCTTACCGCTCATTCCCGAACGGCGTCCGCGATGGCCGGGGCGAGACCGGGTGGTTGATGAAAATCGTTCGCGGCGAGGCGTTGCGGATGAAGGCGAGAGAGAACGGCCACGTAGCGACCGGCTTCGACGTGCCGGCCCCGAGCGCCGTCGAAGCGCCGAGCCTGCCCGACGACGTGAAAAAATCACTCATAGCCGCGCTACATGCGCAGGCCGCGCAACTCGGCGAGGGCAAGGCGCGAGGCGGCCGGCCGAATGCCGAGCAACGCGAGTTCGCGAACGTGGCCGCCGGTCTCGCCGACGTCGGGGCGCTCACGGGGCGCGAGGCGGCCGAGATTGTCGCGGCCGCGCGCGCCGGCAATGTCCCGGCGCCTGCGCCGCAAGCCGACGTCGAAGGCGCGGCGGCGACGTTTGCTGCACTGCGTGAGGGCCGGGACGCCTTCGACGCCCTGCGTATCGGCGCGAAGGCGCGGCGGGCAGCCGCTAGCGCTGGCATGGCGGAACCTATCGCAACTCGAAACAGGGCTAGGGGAATGAAATTCGACGGGACGCAGGCCGCAGCCGCGAGCTATGCGGCGTTGAAGCTTTGCGCTGGGAAAGACCCGGCGGCGGAGCTCGTCTATTCAGAGAGCGCCTTCTGGCGGCGCAACGGAAACACATGGCGGCGCATTGGCGAGCCGGAGATCATTCGCGCTGTAAACGAAGTTCACGGACTGCCGTATGAGACGGCGAGCGGAACTCGCCGTTTCGACGCGACGCATGACAAGTCCGTCGCGATCGAAAAAATCATGGCGCGCGACGCAAAGGTCGACGACTTTTTCCGGCCGGTTCCTGGTCTCGCGCTCGGGGATTGCTTCGCGTCGGTCGACCGACACGGAGTTCATTTCAAGCCCTACGAAGAGGCAGGCGCACGCGTCCGCTTCGCTCTCGGCGTGATGCGAGCCGAGGTCGAAGCGGCGGACGTCGAGCGGTCGAAGTTCAAGCGAGTCATCGAAAGCGCAATGGCGCCTTATGGCGACCGCGCGCCCGCGGCCGTCCGCTCGCTGCAGGAACTAATAGGCGTTGGCGTTCTCGGACTCATGGCGAAGGTAAAACTGCCGAAGCTGCTCTATTTCCACGGCGCGGCCGGTTCCGGCAAGTCGACGCTCATTTCGATCGTGCGTGCGATGTTTCCGCCCGAGGCCGCTGCGACGTTCGAGCCGACAAAGCTAGACCAGACTTTTGAATGCGCTCGCTATGCCGGCAAGCGCCTTCTCATGAATACCGACGTGCCGGTCTCGTCCGCAGCGTTGGCCGGCGAAGAGCTGAACAATTTCATCACCGGCGAAATGATCTCGGCGCAGGAAAAGAACAAGCCGAAATTCGACTTCGTGCCCGACGCTCTCATCATGCTCGCTTCGAACGAGCTTCCGCATTTTCGAAGCGGTCGGATGAACGAAGGATTGAAGCGCCGCCTCGCGCCGTTCGAGTTCAAAATCGCAGTGGCGGATGCAGACAAGCGCGCCGGGCTCGCCCAAGAGCTCGCCGAGGTGGAGACGGCCGTTTTTGTGCAATGGGCGCTAGAGGGCGCGGCGCGCGTCATGGCGGCAGGTGGTGAATGGTCGGCCGAGGGGACCGAGTTCATCGGCAAGGAAGTCTCCACTTGGGCAGGGGAACTCGACGTTATGACCGCATTCGTGGAGGAGAGGATCGCGGATGGCGGGAAGTCGGACCCGCTTTTGACGAGCACGGCCTACGCAGAGTTCAAGCGCTTCGTTGAGACTAACGGCTACGCTTCGAACGTGCCCAATGCCAAATGGTTCGGCCGCAGATTTGAGCAGGCTCTAAGTTCGGCCGGAAAAATGTTCTGGCGCCCATGCGACAACAACGTGAGAGGCTTTCTGGGTGTTTCCCTCAAATAGGCCGTGGGTTGCAATTCCCAAATTCGAGCACCGCGCCGGAGACGGCCGCGGTGCTTCCTTTTGCAGGCAACAAAGCAGGCGACATTTTTCGAAGGCGGATCGTCGCCTGCTATTTTAAGGCATTAAGGAAAATGTCGCCTGCTTTGTTGCCTGCTATAAGTTACTGAATTTAAATAGTTTAGGCAACAAGGCGACAAAGGCGTCAATAAAAACGGTTTGCCAGAAAAAACCTCCTAAACCAGTTTTACGGTTACGCCCTAGTCGGTTAAGGGAGGTTTTGAGGTTTTTCTGTAGGGGCGAGTTGGAATCGCGTTTTTGTTGCCTTGTCGCCTGCTAGTCTTTCGACGCTCTCGTCACGGGCGTCGTCGGGGCCGATCCGACGCGCCCGTCACCCGGCCGACATCTGATCTACTATCAGAGAGTCGATTGTCCAAACCACTCCATTTTCACATGTAGAAACAATGGTAAGCTGAACTGCTTCGGCAGCTTCACCCCGGGGATGTAGAACCGATATGGAACCAACTTAGCTATTTGGGCATGAAAAAGGCCACCCCGGACGCGCATTTCCGGAGCGGCCTCGTCAGGCCGGACGTGGGTTCGGATCGCCGGCCCGATCTCTAAGCCGTCCGGGCCGCGCGCTGCGCCACCATGCCACTAAACCGCGCCCGCCAAGCCGGATCGGTCCCCCACATGTGCTCCTCCAAGCCCGGGCCGATGACTGCTGCAATCTCGCGCCGGACGGCGGCCTCCGCGGCCTCGGCCTGGCGTCGCTCGGCGGCGATCGCCGCGACCTCAGTTCTCAATGCCCGCAATTGGGCGAGCAACTTCGTTCTCTGGGTGCTCATGATTGTGCCCTCCTTTCGATTCGAATGAGCTCGGACGCAAACGCGGCGTCGCGCTGCGCCAAGGTCGCAGTCGACCGCGGCAATCCGGCCTCCCGGCGCCGTTGGTCCTCGGCCCGGGTGCGCTGTTGCGCCGCCGCCGTTGCGGCGTCGAGCGCGCGAACCATGGCGTCAAATTCAGCCTCGGCCGCTTCGCGCCCGGCTCGCTCGCCCAATGCGGCCTCTAGCGCAGCAAGCCGCCGGCGTAATGCCAAGCTCATAGTTCACCCCAGCTAAGCTTGCCGGCGGCGGCGCTCTTGAGCGCCAGCTTTTCCAGCGTCGCCAGCCGCTCTTCAAGCTCTGCCGCCTGCCCGACCCGCACAAGGCGCTCCAGGACGTCGAGCGCGTCGCGCGCCTCGATCGGTGTCACTTTTCCTCGAGCCATTTCTTGCGCGATCGCAGTGGCGACTTTGGTCGCATCCGCTGGGCTTCCAATCGCGGGAAGTTGCAGCGCCAGCGCCCTGTCTCTCGCCGGCGCCCTTCGCAGTGAAATAACGAGTCGCCCCGCTGCGGCGTCGCCGGCCTTGGCGGCGACGATCATCGCTTCGACGACGTCCGCCATGTTTTGGTCGAGCAGGGTTTCGAGCGACCGCGTGGCCCGGTTTCGAGCCCCTTTCGGACGGCCCTTCCCGAATTCCCATTCCGCTTTTTCGACCATGGCCGTATTCGCCTCTTATTTTTTCATAGCAACGCTATGTCAATGCCTAATTGTATGCCAGTATCTAAAGGTAAGCAAGGCAGACATTGCTTGGCTGTAACTTGAAGCATTCCTAACTAGACTATGAGCGAGTAACATGGGTCAGAAATCTCCCGTAATAAAGATCGACCGGGGCGAGACCATCTGCCCGATCGCCGGCGATGGATTGCGCAAAGGCGCAGTCTACAAAATGCCCGAGCCCTTCGATCACGAAGCGAAATACCGGCGAGACCTGGTGAAGGTCGAGCGCGAGCTGGCGGCGCTCGGCGATAGTCTCGCGAAGACCCGTGTGCGCATTCGGCGCAACACCGTCGAGCTCGCCAAGCTGCATGGCGAAGCCGAGGACCGCGCGGCATTGCGAAAGAGCGCGCCGCCGACCACGCTCGCCGATACTTACGTGACGGCGGCGCAAGAGGCCGTCGACGCGAATGACGATCGCGCTCTCGAAAAAGCGGTCGCCGCCCTTTGCGCGCTCGGTCTCAGCGCCGACGAGATCAATCCTCGCCTCGCCCAAATTCGCCGCGCTGCAATCCAACGCAATCCCCGATTCCTCGACATTCTGAATCGCATCCGGAAGGACCAAGCATGACCACCGAACTCAAAGCCGAAGACGCTTTGGCGGAATTGAAAGCGAAGCGCCGAGCTATTTCAGTCGAATCGTCCGAGCTTCACGCAGCGCTGGCGCCGGCCGGAGAAGACGGCCAGGCGAAGAAAGCGCGTATCGAGCAAGAGCTGGCGGCGCTCGCAGCGAACGAAGCGGCCGCCGTTCAAACATGGGTCCGCAGCGATCGGTCGGCCCCTCCCCCGCAGCCGGATCGCGAGCGACGCAAAGCGCTGCGTGCGGAGTTGGTCGACGTCGACGATCTCATTACCGAACAAGCGGCCGCCAATGCCGCATTGGCGGCCGCCGCCGAAGAGTACAGCCGAATCTATGGCGGTTTGAGTCATGAGCTCGATCGCGTCACGCTCGACATTCTCGCCGAGCGCGTCGAAGCCGATTTTTCCGCTGCAATCGCAGCGCATGACGCGGCTGTTGCGGCGATGGCCAAACTCGACGCTTGGCGGGATGCACTCGGCCAGCTTCGCGACCAGTTCGACAGCCAGCGAAAGCCGGCGCTGGCGCAGCGGGCGAACGTCATCATCGATGGCGTCGAAGTGCGGCGCGACATTCCGCAGGACGATCGCCAGCGGCATGCTTTCCGAATGGAACTCGAATCCGTCGTCGCTCATCTGCGTGCTTGACGATGGCGGCAGGGACTCGTCGGTCGACGGCGGATGTAACCGCGATCGACGAGTCCCCGTGGCACCCCGTAGAGGCGACGGAGAAATCCAAATGGCAGAGAACGGCTGGCAATCGCAGCGAAGAGAAAACGCAAAGCTTGCGGGCCAAGCGGCGCGACGTAATGCGCGTCGTCGCGCTTTGAAGGAGGGTCGCGCGACTCCAATTCTGTCGCGCGGGAAAAAGATCGCGCCCGATGCGCAAGAAGCGATCGAACGATTTCTCGCCGAAAAGGGGAAATAGCATGCAATACGGGCTTTGGCGCGTGTCCCCAGGACTGAACTCGAAATTCAATCCGGTCACAGTGCGCGGTCGGCTCTATCACTGCCCGGAAGGACAATCGATAAACGTTCTGTATTCCGACGCTGAAATTCTCGCGTCGGGATATCAATGGATCGTTTTGGCGAAAGAAGTCGTCACGTCCGACAAGCGCCCGGTGAATCCCCAAGTCGGCAGGACTGTGTTCGATTCAACAATCGGGCACGTCATTATCTTCAATCACGGCGTCAATGGGCAGCCGGGCGCGTGGGTCGTGAGGACGACCGGCGCCCCCGCTTAAGGAGTGCATTTTATGGCTTACACAATTTGGCGAATCGCACCTGGCAACACGACACAGAATCCGGTTTCGGTGAGAGGCCGCAGTTATTCGGCGAGCATCGGAAGCTACGTCGACGTCCCGGACTTCGACGCCGAGGTCATCGTCGCGACAGATCACAACCGCGGATGGTTCGTGCTCGCGCGAAACGTCCTGCCAACTTCGCAACGGCCGGTCGGAGCGCTCAAAGGCACGCGCGTTTTCGACTCCACAGTCGGCGCCGAGGTCGTCTCGGATGGCGCGGGGAAGTGGTACCATCACGCTACGGGAGTGTCCGTCTAGTGGAGACGCCCGAAGAATACGTCGAAGAGAATTGCACGGCCGTCGTCAAGATGGTCGCGCAAGCCTTGGTCGACTGGCCCGATCCTGCCTACGCCGATAAGCTCGAGCAATCGCTCATTGAAGAGACGTTCGATGGAAGTCATCCGGTCGCCGCGGCGCGAATGGCAACTCACGTCATGTCGCTGGCGCGGGCGATCGTCGACTCCAAAGGACAAACCAAAAATTAGGAGGGCCGACGGATGGCCGTTTCTTCCTCTCCCGACATGGAAATCAAAATTGGCGTTGACACTGGCGACCTAGACAAGGCGCTCGCTGCTGCAAATAGCAACGTCGCATCTTTCGGCACAGAACTGCAAAGCCAATTCTCGAAATCTTCCCGTGCAAGCGAAGGTCTCGATAAGTCGCTTCGCTCCGCTGCGGATAGTATGTCGAGAGCGAAATCCGAGTTGGCAAATGTGGCGACGGCGACGGGCGGATTGCGCGCTATCGAAAGCGAGGCGGACCGCGCAAAGCGCAAGCTCGATAATATCTCGTATTTTCTCTGGGAAAACACGAGCCTTTCCGGGCCAAACATCGACCGCGTCGTCGGACCGCTGAAATATCTGGTCGGAACGATTGGCGTCCTTCCGACCGCTATCGCCGCCGCAACAGCGGCAGTCGCCGGTCTCGGCGCATATCTGGCGCACGTCGCGCAGACGCAACTCGCCGAGTTCGCCAATGCGACCGATCGCATCGGCGTGAGCGTGAACGAGCTCAAAGGCGCGCAAATCACCTTCGCCAAGTTTGGCGTCGACGCTGACCGTACGACCGAGGCGCTGAAGAATGCCTCGGAACAGTTTCAGCAGTACAAGCGCAACTCCGGCGCCGTGAAAGACGCGCTCGAGAAATTCGACGAAGGATTTTTGAAAGTCGCAGACCGCGCGAAGATCACGGGCGAATTCATCGATATCATTTCGCAAAAGATTCGCGCATTGCCTCGCGAGGAAGGACTCGATCTCGCGAAGGCGTTGTTCGGCGACGACACTGGCCAAAAGCTGTTCGAACCGATTCAGCAAGGCAAGGCCGAGATGGCCGCCTTTCGCGACGCCGCGAAGGAGGCTGGCGTCGCCATTCAGGATGGCGCCGCCAAGCATGCGCAGGAGTTGCGTCAGACGATAGAGCAAGCCGCCGAGGTCGCAAACGGCAAGTTTCTTACCGCCATGCAGGCGATGGGAGACCCTATCGAGCAGATCGCGCTCGGATGGCAACGAATCAAAGCCGGAATATCAGACGCGATCATCAAGGCGGCCGAATTTGTGAAAGTCATTGGAGCCGCCGTCGATAGGTTGCAAGGCGCAATCGCGCTCCTCAATAACGCGATGGGCATAGCGCACGCGACGGGCGGAAAACCGTTCGAAGACGTCTTCGGCAAATACCGCAGTGTGAGGCTCGGAACCGAAGAAGAGGGGCCGCCGATGGCGCCCAATGCGCTGGGCGGCGGCGCGGCCGGTGTGTCACGCAAACGCTTCGAAGGCTACGACGAATCGGGTAGCAGCGGCAAAGGCGGCGGCCGTGGAGCGGCTGAAGCGGCCGCTGCGGAGCGTGCGCGCGTGCAAGGCGAGATCGAAGCGATACGTGGAGGGCTCGAGCAAAAGAAGGCGCTTTTCGAGCATGAAGCGAGAATGAAACAAATCTCCGAAGAGGAGAAGACCGCTTTCATCCGCAAGGCAATCGACGAAGAGTACGCGGCAGAGCGTACGATTCTCGAAAAAGAGTTGGAAATCGAAGGTCAAAAGCCGGCGCAGCGTCAGCAGGTGTTGAACAAGATCGAAGCGCTGGAGCGGCAGCATGCGTCGACCGTGCAACAGCTCGAATGGAAAGCGGCGGAAGAGACGCAAGCCAAGTGGGAGTCTGCGTTTCAGCAAATCGGGAGCACTATCGCATCGTCGCTAGTCGGAGTGATTCAACATACGCAAAAGCTGCAAGACGTCTTGCGTAACGTCTTGCAAACGACATCGCAAATGGTCTTGAACGAGCTCGTCAAGCGCGCCGCTTCGTGGGCGGCGACGCAAGCGTCGACGCTCGAGAACGTCATGAGTGGAGCGGTCGCCAAATCACGCGCTGCCGGCAAGGAGATAGCCGACGGGTTGACGCAGCCGACCGACGGTTTGGCCGACGGCCTGCAATCGACCATGGGCAAGACGTTCGAAGGTATCAAGTCGACGTTCTCTTCAGTCCTCGACGCAGTGGGAGGGCTGCTGAAATCGTTCCTGTCGAGCGCTTCGGGCTTCCTGTCGCAGATCTTCAGAGGTCTCGGCGGTATCGGCTCCGGCCTCGGCGGCGGGCTTCCGAGTTTCGACGTCGGCGCTTGGGAGGTCGGCAACAGCGCCAACGTCGACGGAAAAGGTGGATGGCCGGCTTTGATCCATCCCGGCGAAATGATCGTCCCGGCGGGGCCGGCTGGCCAGCTGCGGGCGGCGCTGAAGGGCGTTGGCGCCGGTCTCGGCGGATTGGCGTCCATGACGCTCGCCGCGCCGGCGGCAGTGGCGAATGCGCAGCCATCAATCCTGCAAATGAGTGCGCCGGAGGTTCGGCAGGAAGCGCCGCCCGTCACTGTCCACAACTATGCGCCAAACGTTGTGATTAAGCCCGAAGTCACGAAGGACTACGTTCATGTCGTAATCCGCGAGGCGATAGCCAGCAATAACAAGCGTCAGTCCGAGGCGGAGCGGCGCAGTCCGTGAAGTTTGACTACGCCGCGACTACGCAATAACTACGTGTAGTCGCGGCGTAACTACATATTTTTGTTGTATTTTAGCTTGACAACGGGCTTGGCAGCGTCATGATTGCTTGACCTTATTGGAGAAAGCACCATGGCCGAAGTCGTTTATCTCGTTCCCGACGTCTTCAATTCTGGAAAATTGGTTGCGAGCGCTACGCCGCCTCTTGATGGCGATCCATTCAATCCGCCTAGGCCGCACAATCTGTTGCTTGCGAGCGCCGGTATGTGGAAGGCCGGCCGTAGGCCCGCGCAGGAAGACGACGACGGCGGCGACGAATGGATCGAAGTCATTTTCGATCGGCCCGAGCCGGGCGGACGAGATTTCACTTGAAGCGCGCGCAAGATCGCGCAATATCGAATTCGTTCTCTAGCGCTTCATGCGCGCCGATCTGCGTCTCTCCGCACGCGGGCCTATCGGTATCGACTCAACGGCGGATCACCCATCATCTTGTGGGAGATCGATACGTCATGAGCACTGCTACCCCTACTCTCAAAATCCGTGAAGATCGCGCTCGCCGGGCGCTAACGAAGGCCGGATACCGTTTGTCTAAGACGCCGGCGCGGTCATGGTTGCGTGGGGAATATGGCGCCGGTTACGAGATCACAAACGATCGCAACACCGTCGTCGCAGGGTGCGGACAGCGGCGGTATGAACTGAAGATCGAAGAGGTCGAAGGCTTCGCGAAACAGCCTGGGAAATAGCCGACCAGTCCAAAGACGCTCGGAAAGCCCGGCCGCAATGCCGGGCTTTATCAGTCCGCCGTGCTTAGACCAGACTGAACGTCGTTCCCTTCCCGCGCAAGCTGAAGTGAGAAAGCCTGCGCGACGCTCTGCGTTCTCCCGTCGCTACCTTTTTTCGGCGATATGTTCCGCTTCACTGAATAGCGAGTAATGCAGCTGCGAACTCTCGCACGTAAGCGCAAGGAACCGCCAATTAGTATCGTCGCCTTCGGAGGCCACGTCCGCCACCCTTCCCGAAGTATCCAAGAAAAACATCGTAGTCTTTCGACCTGCGTAGCCGCCCATTCGATTCTTGGCGTTTGCTTTCACGCAAACTCTTAATTTTGTTGCCGACGTAGCTAATTCTACAGTAGGCACGGCGTTAGATATTTCGGCGTCTCGAATTGAGTAAGGATCAAAAAAGCTATTCCGTATGTGTTCTAGGATAGCCATGCGTTCTAAATCAGTTACTGGACGTTGGCGCTCAAACATCTTTGAGTTCGCCTCGACGGTTGCGCATCCCGCGAGCGCAAGAGCTAGAGTGTTCAATAAGACAACTCGAAACATTCTAAATTCTCCGATGGCTCCGGGGTTCCCGGGCCAAAACGGAAATGCCCTATTTACGGCCAAGCTTCAAGGGCAGGCAGGACAGCGGCTCACGTCCTTGACGGCGGTCGCGGTGGGAGATGGCGGAGAAGAGCGGGAGGCCGGGCTCTCTTTTTGTCTCGGCGGTTCTATGTAGGTTCTACACGCCCTTGCCGGAGCTACCGAACCATGTCACCAAGCCTTTGATTTGTCTTGGTGAGCGCGATGGGACTCGAACCCATGACCCTCTGATTAAAAGTCAGATGCTCTACCAACTGAGCTACGCGCTCGCTCGAAAACCGCTTCGAACCGCGGACGATCACCCCACGGATCACCGCGACCCCAGCACTCGACCCCTACCCGTTGACGGCGGACCGGTCAACCCCGGCTCGATCGGATCGTCCCTCTATCCGACCCAGTTCACATAAAGCACGAAGAGCGCGAACAAAATCGTGGCGACCACAGTCGTCGCCACGGCCTTGATCCAGAGCTTCGGCGCCACAGGCGCGCCAGGATCCCCTCCGATCGGCGTGTCGCTCTCCTCCTCCGAAGAGCGAACCCCGAAAGGCAGAATAGCAAAAAGCACGATCCACCAGATGGTGAGATAGATCGCGACCGCGAGCGGCGTCGAGAATGGCAAAGTCTGCG
>Ga0265328_10000890_pt1 | contig 13823 bp, 14 predicted proteins | sample 41624metaG_FD_202086 | JGI IMG/M metagenome (GOLD analysis project Ga0265328, IMG submission 202086) | Rhizosphere microbial communities from Carex aquatilis grown in University of Washington, Seatle, WA, United States - 4-16-24 metaG | ecosystem: Host-associated > Plants > Roots > Rhizosphere...
CGTCAAGCTGACGCTCACCGCCAAGGGCGCGCTGAAACGCCTCTCCATCGATCCGAGCCTGCTGAAACCCGAGGAAGCGGAAATCCTCGAAGATCTCATCGTCACCGCCCATGCCCAGGCGCGCGCCCGGGCGGAAGACGTGCTTGCCGAGAAGATGAAATCCGTCACCGGCGGGCTTCAGCTGCCTCCGGGGATGAAGCTGCCGTTCTGAGGCTCGCCCCTCACTCTCCCTTCCCCGCCGTCGCAGGAGGAGGGGTCCGAAGGAACAGCGTTACGCGAAATCCGTGACGCAGCGCCGACTCTGCTCCCTTTCCCGCGAAAGGGCGTCGAAAGACGCCGCTCTTTCGACGGGCGATGACGGGGGAGGGGGCGCGGCTACGCCGCAGGGACAAAACCATGGCCGCGAAAGTCGCCGGGCCTGAAATCGAGCGCCTCGTGCAACTTCTGGCGCGTTTGCCCGGGCTCGGGCCGCGCTCGGCGCGCCGCGCGGTGCTGCATCTCATCCGCAAGCGCGAGGAATTGCTGGCGCCCCTCGCCGACGCCATGGCCGTGGCGCGCGACCGCATTCTCACTTGCTCGACCTGCGGCAATATCGACACCAGCGACCCTTGCGCCATCTGCGCCGATCCGCGGCGCGACGCGAGCATTCTCCTTGTCGTCGAGACGGTCGCCGATCTCTGGGCGCTGGAGCGCGCCGGGCACTTGTCCGCGCGCTATCATGTGCTTGGAGGGGTGCTGTCGCCGCTCGACGGCGTCGGGCCGCAGGAGCTTAATCTGGCGAGCCTGGTCGAACGGGTGAGCGGAGGCGGCGTCCGCGAGGTGATCCTCGCCGTCAACGCCACGGTCGACGGGCAGACCACCGCGCATTATGTCGCCGACCTCCTCGCCCCGCTCGAAGTGACCGTGACGCGGCTCGCCCATGGCGTGCCCGTGGGCGGGGAACTCGATTATCTCGACGACGGGACGCTGGCGGCGGCGCTGCAAAGGCGCAGCGCATTTTAAGTGCGGCGGGGCGCCGAAAGGGGCCGCAAAAAAGAAAAACGCCGGGCGTACCTCCGGCCCGGCGTTTTTTGAAGCCTTTGGCGAAACGCTACGCCGCCTCGGGGTTCATTGGTGTTTATAGCGGCAAATCGTGACTATAAAGTGACCAAAACCAAGCGGCTGCGTGATCGAGCCTTGACCGCGGCGCGCATCGCAAGACAAAGCGTCACAAAAAGTCTAATCTCGCCCCTTGGGCGCCGACGTTTCGGTCCGTCGGAACACCGCCGATCTATCGGGCGCCTGACAGGGGGAAGCGTCACATGAAAGTGAAGAGAATTGTTGCAAGCGTCGTGATCGCGGCCGTCGCCGCCGGAAGCGCCTTCGCGGGCGAAACGGTGTGGAAGCCGCCGCAGGAGATCGCGCCGAGGTCCGAGCCCCAGGCGCAGGCCGATCCCGCGCCGGTCGTCCAGCCTGCCGCGCCGGCGAAAACCGCCGCGCCGACGACGCCGGACGCGCGCCGCGCCAGGGCCAAGGAGTGCTCCGCCCAGGCCGACGCCAAGGGCTTGCACGGCAAAGAGCGCAAGAAATTCCGCGACGAGTGCAAGAAGTCTTAAAAAACAATGACGGGCCGGCGATCAAGCCGGCCCGGCGCGATATTTGCGGCGTCGCCCGTTATCAGTAAACGCGCTCGATGCAGAAATCGACGACTTCGAGCAGCGCGTCCTTCCATTCCGAGGCCGGGAAAATCTCCAGCGCGTCGCGCGCAATGGCGCCGTAATGGGCCGCGCGCTCAATGGTGTCGTCGAGCGCCTTGTGTTTTTTCATCAGGCCGCAGGCGGTCTCGACGTCGCCGTCGTGAATGTCGCCCTTTTCCAGCGTGCGCCGCCAGAAGTCGCGCTCTTTGTCGTTGCCGCGGCGGAACGCCAGCACGACCGGCAGCGTGATCTTGCCCTCCCGGAAATCGTCGCCGACATTCTTGCCGAGCTTGGCCGAGGAGCCGCCGTAATCCAGCGCGTCGTCGATGAGCTGAAAGGCGATGCCGAGATTCATGCCGTAGCTGCGCGCCGCCGCTTCATCCGCTTTGGACTTGCCGGAGAGCATGACGCCGACTTCCGCCGCCGCGGCGAAAAGCTCCGCGGTCTTGCGGCGGATGACCGCCATATACGCGTCTTCGGTGGTCTGCGTGTCCTTGGCGGCGTTGAGCTGAAGGATTTCGCCTTCCGCAATCACGGCGGCGGCCTGCGAGACCACGGTGAGCGGGGCGATCGCGCCCGGCTCGACCATCATTTTGAAGGCGTGGCCGAGAAGAAAGTCGCCGACCAGCACGCAGGTCTGATTGCCCCACAACATGCGGGCGGCGATCTTGCCGCGGCGCATGTCGGATTCGTCGACGACGTCGTCATGCAGCAGCGTGGCCGTGTGCATGAATTCAATGCCGGCGGCGAATTTCAGATGGCCGTCGCCCTTGTAGCCGCACATTCCGGCGGTCGCGAGCACCAGCATCGGCCGCAGGCGCTTGCCGCCCGCGGAGATGAGATGGTTGGCGACCTCCGGGATCGTCGTGACGTCGGACCCCGTGCGTTGGATAATCAGTTGATTGGTCCGGTCGAGGTCGGGCCTGATGAGCGTGAGAAGACTATCGAGACCAGCGCTTTTCTTTTCTCTGTCTTCGAGCGGAATGACGATGCCCACGGCTCCCCCTGCAACCTTCTCTGTTGCCCTGGAACTTACGGCTTTGCGCTTGCTGCGGCAAGTCGCCCGAAAACTCGGGCGATTTTGGCCCTTTAAAGCGCGGCGTCAGCGTCGGGACCGACGCGTCGGCGAGACCGAGGCCCGGCCTGTCACGCCGGCGCTTTTCCGGCGCGAGGGCGTCGCGCCGGGATCGTGGCGCGCCCTTTTACGCCCCGCCGCCGCTTGCCGGGCGGGGCGGCGGCGTGACATGCTTATCCATGAGCGCCCCGAGTTCTGCGGATCACACTGCGCCGGCGAGCGGCTTTCTCGGCGGGCGCCTTTCGCTGCGCCAGGCGGAGACGGGCCATCGCGTCGGCACGGACGCCGCTCTGCTCGCCGCCGCTGCGCCGCGCGATACGCAGGGGCTGATTCTCGACGTCGGGGCAGGAGTGGGCGCCGTCGGCCTCGCGGCGGCTTTGCTGGCCCCGGCCGCGACGGTCGGGCTTGTGGAGATCGATCCCGCCGCTGCGGCGCTGGCGCGGGAGAATAGCGCGCTGAACGGGCTTGGCGGCCGCTGCCGCGTTTACGAGGCGGATGCGCTTGCGCCGGCGGCGCGGCGTGCGGCGGGCCTCGCCAATGAGAGCGCGCAGCTCGTGCTCACCAATCCGCCCTTTTACGCGGCCGGCGCCGTGCGCGTCTCGCCCGATGCGGCGAAAGCGCGCGCCCATGTCGCCGCGGCGACGACGGCGGACTGGATCAAGGCTGCGTTGGCTCTGCTCGCGCCCGGCGGCGTTTTCGTGATGATCCATCGGGCCGAGGCTCTCGGCGATTGTCTCGCAGGCGTCGAGCGGCGCCTTGGCGCGATCCGCATTCTGCCTGTCGCGCCGCGCGCGGAGGCGCCCGCGACGCGCATTCTGCTGAAGGGGATCAAAGGCTCGCGCGCGCCGCTGGCGCTGCTTGCGCCGCTCGTCCTGCATGAGGCGGACGGGCGCTTTTGCGCGCGCGCGGATGCGCTCCACCGGGGCGCGGCGGAGCCCTTCGGCGCGGCGTGAACCGGGGCGGTTCGGGCTCCCCTCTTCGCCCGCGACAGAGCAAGCAGGCGAAGAGGGGACGCCGGGCGGCGGGTTTAAGGGCGCCGCCCGAAGAATCTAGGCCGCCGCGTCGAGCAAATTGCCCGGCGCGAGTTTTTCGGTGCGCAGCACGCTGATCATGCCCTTGTCGGCGGCGATCACGCCGCGCACGAAATCCTTGGCCATGGTGGAGGCGACATCCGGCGTCGGCTGGATGGAGTCGGGCGAAATTTCGATGATGTCCGACACGGCGTCGACCAGAAAGCCGACGATTTGCCCCGGCAATTCGGCGACGATGATCACATGCCGCGCTGTCGGCTCATTCATCGGAAAGCCAAGACGGGAGGCGAGATCGACCACGGGCAGCACGCCGCCGCGCAAATTGATGACGCCGCGCATGAAGCTTTGCGCATGGGGCAGGGGCGTCGCCGGCGTCCAGCCGCGGATTTCGCGCACGGACATGATGTCGATGCAAAAGCGCTGCTTGCTGATGTTGAACGCGATGAATTTCGTCGGGTCAGCGCCCGCGGCCGTGGAAATGCCGTCCACCATGATCAAAACTCCTCCCAACTATCGTGCTCGGCCTGAGGGCGCGCCGCGGGTTTGCGCACCGCCGCCCCGCCGCCGCTCGACACCTGCTTCATCGCCGGACGCGGCGCGTGAGCGGGAGCATGGGCGGGCGCCGACTTGCGGCCGCGACCGGCGCCGCCCGAAAGCTGGAAATCTCCCACTGCGTCGACGAGGCTTTCGGCCTCCTGGCGCAGGCTGTGGCTCGCCGCGGTGGTCTCCTCCACCATGGCGGCGTTTTTCTGCGTGTCCTGATCCATCTGCGACACGGCCATATGGATTTGCTCGATGGAGGTGAACTGTTCGGCGGCGCCGTCGGCGATTTCCGCAACGAGCTTGTTGATCTCCACGACGCGGCCGGCGATGCGCTCCAGCGCCTTGCCGGTTTCGACGACAAGCTCGACGCCCTGGCCGACCTGGGTGTTGGAGGCGCTGATCAGGCTCTTGATCTCCTTGGCGGCTTCCGCGGAGCGCTGCGCGAGGCCGCGCACTTCCGAGGCGACGACGGCAAAGCCCTTGCCCGCCTCGCCGGCTCTCGCCGCCTCGACGCCGGCGTTGAGCGCCAGCAGATTGGTCTGGAAGGCGATCTCGTCGATCACGCCGATGATCTGGCCGATGTCCTGCGACGATTTTTCGATGCGGCCCATCGCCTCGACCGCCTGTCCTACGACCTGGCTGCTCTTGTCGGCGTCGCCGCGCGTGATAGTGACGATATCGCGTGCTTCCTTCGCGCCTTCGGAGGCGCGCTTCACGGTGGTGGTGATCTCCTTGAGCGCCGCGGAGGTTTCCTCCAGCGTCGCCGCCTGCTGCTCTGTGCGGCGCGACAGATCGTCGGCGGCCGAGGCGACTTCGCGCGTCGCCGAGCCGATGGCTTCGGCGCCGCCCGCGACATCGGTCAGCGCCTCGCCGAGCTGCGAAATAGCGGCGTTGAAATCGGCGCACAGCTGGCGATAGGCCTCCGGCAGATCGTCGTTCATGCGATAGGTGAGATCTTTCGCGGCGAGTTTCGCGAGGCCGGCGCCGACAGAGCGCGCCACCATTTCGCGCTCGGCGGCGATGGCGGCCTGTTCCGCTTGTTTGCGCTCCTCGTCGGATTTGCGCTTGGCTTCGGCGTTCCTGGCGTCCGTCGCCTGCCATGCCAGGGCGTTGTCCTTGAAGGTCTGCAACGCCTTGGCCATCAGGCCGATTTCGTCGATGCGCTCGGCGCCGTGAATCTCTATGTCGAGATCATTATTGGCGACGCGCCGCATTTCATCGGCGAGAGCAATGATCGGCTTCACGATGGCGTTGCGCGAGAGGAAGCTGGAAATCGTCACGCCGCCAAGAAGCGCAACGAGGCCCGCGACGATCATGATAATGATCGATTGTTCGGCCGTATGCGCGAGCTCCTCGCTCTTCGCCTTCGTTTCATCCATAAGCGTTTCGTTGAAAGCGCGCATTTCGGTCGACAGATCCTGCAGCTGCTTGTCGACCGGCGTGATCAGCTTCACGGCCCGCGCCAGCTCTGCAAGTTCCTGCTGCGTGAGCTTCGTGCCGGAGTCGACGCCGGGAATCGATTTGGCGATCGCCTGCGCCGGGAGCGCGGCCGCCGAAATTTCGTGAACGCGTTTGCGGAAATAATTGAATTTATCGGCGTGATGCGGCAGCAGCTTTGCGGCTTCGTCATAGGCCGCGTCGACAACTTTATCGACCGAAGCAAAAGACTTCTGCGCTTCCTGCGAGACCGGATTGTCTGAATCGAGATCGATGATCACATGAGTGTCGTAGCCAAGCAGCAGCGCAAATCTGTTCGCGCGAATGCTTTGCGCCAAAGCGCGATCCGCCTTTTCCGTCAGATCGGCGTATTCGGCGCTGACGCTGTGCAATCGCCACGCGCCGAGCCCGACCACGCCGCCAAACAGCACGGCGACGCCGAGCAGGGGCGTCAGGATTTTGCCGCCAAGTTTCAGTCTGTCGAAAAAGAGGCTCATGGAGCAGGTCTCATCGTTTTCGGGAGCGCGCGCTTTATCCTGCGGCATCGAAAAAGTTGGTGGACTTTTTCGATAAGAATGCGCGCGAACTCGCGAGCGAGCCGGAGCGCAGTCTCAACGCCCGAAGGGGGCTCGGGCGGAACGCATCGAGAGCGCGCGCGCCGCTTCAACGCAGGGGCGCGTTAACCAGGAATGAAAGTGTGGAGGAGCCGGCGACATCCGGCGGGCGCTCTGGCGGCTTCATGCCTCCGGACGGTGAAAGGTCCGGCAGATCGTGGGCGCACATTAGCCGGGATTAATTTACAACTCATTGACGATGAAAAATATACGACGGACGCGCGGCGGAGGCGCGCGCCGCTGCAATCCCCGGCGTTTCGGGCAAAAAACGCAAGGCGCGGGAACAGGCGTTGACCCTTGCGCCTGCGGCGCCTAGCTTGCCGCGCCGTCACTCCCGGAGCCGCCATGCCCCCCGCAACACCGTCCGCTGCAACCTTGTCCGCTGAAAACCCGCTCGCGTCTGAAAATGCGCTCGCGCCGACGAAGTCCTTTCAGGGGCTGATCCTGACGCTGCAACGCTATTGGGCGGCGCAGGGATGCGTGATTCTTCAGCCCTACGACATGGAGATGGGCGCCGGCACATTTCATCCCGCGACGACGCTGCGCGCGCTTGGCCCGAAGCCCTGGCGCGCCGCCTACGCCCAGCCCTGCCGTCGCCCCAAGGACGGCCGCTATGGCGAAAATCCCAATCGCGTGCAGCATTATTATCAGTTCCAGGTCATTCTGAAGCCCTCGCCGGAAAATCTCCAGGATCTGTACCTCAATTCGCTGCAAGCGATCGGGCTCGACGCCGCGCTGCACGACATTCGCTTCGTGGAGGACGATTGGGAAAGCCCGACGCTCGGCGCCTGGGGCCTTGGCTGGGAATGCTGGTGCGACGGCATGGAGGTCTCGCAATTCACCTATTTCCAGCAGGTGGCGGGCTTCGAATGCAAGCCGGTGGCGGGCGAACTCACCTATGGGCTTGAGCGCCTCGCCTGCTATCTGCAAGGCGTCGACAGCATTATGGAGCTGAATTTCAACGGCCGCGACGGCGCCGAAAAAATCACCTACGGCGACGTGTTCCGTCAGGCGGAACAGGAATATTCGCGGCATAATTTCGAGGCCGCCGACACCGACAAGCTGTTCGCCGATTTCAAGGACGCCGAACAGGAGTGCAAACGCCTGCTCGCCTTCGGCGACAAAGGCGAGGGCGAAATCCACCTCATGGTTCTGCCGGCTTACGATCAGTGCATCAAAGCGTCGCACGCCTTCAATCTGCTCGACGCGCGCGGCGTGATCTCGGTGACGGAGCGCCAGAGCTATATTCTGCGCGTGCGCGAATTGGCGCGCGCCTGCGGCGGCGCCTGGCTGCGCACGGCGGGCGGCGGCGCGTCTTGACCGCCGCGCGGAAAGGCACAATGTAACAATCAGGCGCCGCGGCGTGCGCTGGCGCACAGCGCTTGAGCCGCCCGTTGCGCGAGGTTCCTTTCCGAGGCGCGCTGGTCGCGTTTCCACCGTGTGGCGTTTGCGCGGTGTGGCGTGCGCCCGTTCGCATCGGCCCCAGATCCCCAGGAAGCGGACGGGCGCGCGCCAACTCGCGCGATAGACGAGCGCTCCGCGCCCGTCGCGTTTTTCACCCCTCCGATCCCGCGTTTCCTGTAAAGCGCCGCTTTTTCCGCGAGGCCGGACGGACGTGCGCGAGACTTGACGCAGGGCAGGGTTTGTTCTAGTTGTGTTCTCGCTTTAGTCCAAACCGCAGGTCTAACTGCTGGAGGGCGCTCAATGTCCGCGATCCCCGTATCCGCCATTCCCATGTCCGCCATTCCCATGTCCGCCATTCCCATGTCCGCCATTCCCATGTCCGCGATGCCCATGTCCGCCATTTCCGCCGTGATCGAGCCCAGGGCCGAGCGTTCCGGCGCGAGGCTTGCGCGCTGCTCCCGGGGCGCCGGCCGCGGCCAATCCCTGTCGGCTCTGCGCGCCTCGGATTTGCGCGACCGTTTCTATTCCTGGCGCGGCGCCTCCGGCCGAAACTATGTCTGTTCGGTGTTTCGCCTCAGCGACGAGGCCCTGCTGACGGATTTCGCGCATAGTCTCTTCATCGGCGTCGCGCGCGAGGGCGCGGGGCGGCGTCCCCTTTGCGCGCTGGCCTCGCGCGATTTTGGCGACGCCGCCGGCGCGATTCTGCGCGCGGAGGCGATGGCGCAGGGCTTGAGCGAGTGGCACGTCCATTTTTGCGCCGATGAGGCGGAGGTGGAAGATCTCGTTGCGGGTCTTGCGGGCTGAGGCGCGTTTCGCGCGGCCGACAGGCGGCTCAGTCGACGAGCGGCTGCGAGAGGCGGCAGGAGCGGGCGTCAAGCGCCCGCACGATTTCCGCAAGGGCGTCGTCGCGCACGCCCAGCCGCGCGAGATGCTCATAGGTGTTGCGCACATAAGAGGGGTTGTCGCCGCTCGCGCCCACCCCTTCGGCGACGACGCGGGCGATTTCCTCGGTCGGCAGGCGCCCGGCATATTGCTCATGCTCGCGGTCGACGACATAGGCCAGCGCTTTCGCCTCGCCGCCCTCGGTAAAGCGCAGCCTCACCATGCGCTCGACATAGACGGCGGTCACCAATTCGCGCGCGCGCAGATAGGCGATGGTGTCGGCGCGATGGGCTCCGGCGACGTGAAAGGCCACGCCCTGGCATGAGCCGCCGCGATCAAGGCCAAGCACAAGCCCCGGGCATTGCGGCGTGCCGCGATGCACGTGCGAGAAAATGCACAGCGAGCGATGATAGCCATGCACGACGGCGAGGGCGCGTTTCGAATAGTCGAAGCCCGGCCGCCACATCAGCGAACCGTAGCCGAACACCCAGAAATCGTCGTCGCTCGCCGCAACGGCCCTATGCGCCATACGTTGTTGCGCCATTCCCGCCCATATGTCCTGTGAACGCCGCGTCCGCCGCCCGGGTTCGCCCGATTCGCGCTCCCGTCAGCCTGATTTTCAACGCCTCGGGCGTCGAATCAACAAAAATTGCGGCGCCGCGCGCATTGCGGCGCAAGCGTCCCGCAAGCCGCGCCGGCGCCTGAACGCGAAAATCAGCCGAAATTGGCGAGGCTCGGGAAAGTCTGAAGCAGCCAGAAGGAAAATTCCTGCATCCCGCCAGTCAGGAAGGCGACGCCGGCGAGAACCAGCAGCCCGCCCGCGACTTTCTCCACCTTGTCGAAATGGCGCTTGAAGCGCGCCAGAAAAGACAGAAACGGCCCCATCGCCACGGCGGCGGCGAGGAAGGGAAGGCCAAGACCGGCGGAATAGACGCCGAGCAGTTCCGCCCCGCGCCAAACCGTGTCCTGCGAGCCGGCGAGGGCGAGAATCGCCGCCAGGATCGGGCCGATGCACGGCGTCCAGCCGAAGGCGAAGGCGAGGCCCATCACATAGGGGCCGAACAGGCCGAGGGGCTTTTCGACCTGCGCGCGTTTTTCCCGATAAAGCAGCGCGATACGGAAAACGCCGAGAAAATGCAGGCCCATTATGATGATAATGACGCCGGCGCCGATGGACAGGAGATGCAGATTGGCGCGCAGCACCCGGCCGAATACGCTGGCCGTGGCGCCCAGCGCGACGAAGACGGTGGAGAAGCCGCACACGAACAGCAGCGCCGACAGGATGATGTCGCGCCGCGCCAGCTCCTGCTCTTCCGCCGCGAGATCCTCGACCGTCGCGCCCGCAAGAAAGGTGAGGTAGGGCGGCACCAGCGGCAGGACGCAAGGCGACAGAAATGAGAGAAGACCCGCGGCCGCCGCCGCCGGAAAAGACACATCCGCAGCCATATCGCTTCCTTCCGCCAGAGGCGGCAGTCTTGCCATATTGCGCCGCTGCGCGCAAAGCGGCTTTTGAAATTGCGCGAGGCTGGCCGGCAGCTGTGGCGGGGGCGTTGGTTTTTTCCCCGAAACCCCCTATATCGCGCTTAAGGCGCGGCGGCGCGCGCGAATGCGCGCCGTGCGGCGTCCGACCAAACAATAGGGGCGGCGATGAGCACCTTCGACAAACGCGAAGAATCCTTCGAGCAGCGTTTCGTTCACGAGGAGGAATTGCATTTTCGCGCCGAGGCGCGGCGCAACAAGCTACTCGGCCTGTGGGCGGCGGAAAAGCTCGGCAAGAGCGGCGATGCGGCCGAGGCCTATGCGCAGGAGCTGGTCGCGGCGGAAGCCCAGGCCAATGCGTCCGAACGCGTGTTCGAGCGCGTCAAGACCGATTTCGCGGCCGCCGGCGTCGCGCAGTCCGACCACCAAATCCGCCGCACCATGGACGAGCTGCTCGTCGCGGCGACCGTGCAGATCAAGGACGGCGCATAAGGCGCGTCCGTCTTGCGAAGGGTTCGTCGCGCTGCGTCGAACCGCGCGCGGTTCTCTGGAACGCCGCCGCCCGACCGGCGGCGGCGGCCCGTTCTTTTTTCGATGCACGCCTTTCAACGCCGCGCATAGGGCTCCTCGCCGCACGGCGCGCTCCGTTCAGGGCTTGTTTTACGATTTGCGCTAAAGTCTCCCCATGCGCGATTCGCTGCGTCCAAAGCCGCTTCCCCAGCCATCCGCCTTTATGGCCCGCGCCGAGATCGCGCGCGAAGCCGCCGCCTGGATCGAGTATCTTTCCGGCGAGCGCCGCGCCTCGCGCCATACGATTGATTCTTACGCGCGCGACGCGCGTTTCTTTCTCGCTTTTCTCGCCGAACATCAGGGCGGGCTCGCCGGCGCGGAAACGCTGAAGGCGCTGGAGCCCGCAGATCTTCGCGCCTTTCTCGCGCGGCGGCGCAGCGAGGGGCTGCAAAGCCGCTCGCTCCTGCGCGCGCTCGCCGCCGTCCGGTCTTTTTTGCGCTTTCTGGAAAAGAAAGGCCTCGCCAAGACCGACGTCTTCGGCGCCGTGCGTGCGCCGAAAAAGCCGCACAGCCTGCCCAAGGCTCTGTCGGTCGCCGATGCGCGCGATCTCATCGATCCAGGCTCGCGCGCCGGGGAAGCGCGCGAGCCCTGGGTGCTCGCACGGGATGCAGCCGTGCTCGCGCTGCTGTACGGCGCGGGGCTGCGCATCTCCGAGGCGCTGTCGATCACGCGCGCCCAGGCGCCTGTCGGGCGCATCGATCGCGTGACGATTCTCGGCAAGGGCGGCAAGACGCGCACCGCGCCGGTGATCGCGCCGGTGCGCAGCGCGGTGGAGGCCTATCTTGCGCTCTGCCCCTATAATCTCGCGGGCGGGCCGCTGTTCGTCGGCGCTCGCGGCGGGCCGCTGTCGCCGCGCATCGTTCAGCTCGCCGTGCAGGGGATGCGCGGCGCCCTCGGCCTTCCCGAAGGCGCGACGCCTCATGCGCTGCGTCATTCTTTCGCGACGCATCTTTTGGGGCGCGGCGGCGATTTGCGCACGATTCAGGAATTGCTCGGCCATGCGTCGCTGTCGACGACGCAGATTTACACCGCCGTCGACAAAAAGCGCCTGCTCGACGCCTATGCGGATGCGCATCCAAGTGCGGATCATCCTCGCGCGCAAAAATAAGCGTCAGCGAATCCGCCGAGGCGCCAGCCATCGCCGGTCGACATGATAATCGAGCCCGCCGCGCGTCAATTCGCCGTCGAAGCGCCAGGGGGAGCGGAGCCGCCGCGCGGCATCCGCGCCGCAGCAGGACCGAATGGACGCCGGCGTCGACAGGAAAAGGCTGCGCCGCGCGGTTTACGTGCGCGGCGCCGGTTAAAACGGGGTCACGCGGCCTTGCCGGCCTCGCTCGCCGCGATCACCTCATTGAGGCGTCCGGTCTTTACGTCATAGATATAGCCGTAGATCGGGATGTTTTCGGGCACGAGCGGATGCGAGCGAATGCGCGCCACATCCTGCGCGACGCTCTCCTCCTGATTTTTGATCGTGTGCCATTTGATGAAATGACCCGCGGCGCAACCGCCGCCATGCAGGGGATTGGACCATGTCAGCGTCGCCACGTCGAGCGCGGCGGTGGAGAGGTTGTCGTCGAGAAGCGTCGCCATCGTGTCGTCGCAGAACAGCTCCATGCCGCAATTGGTGTGGTGGATCACAAACCATTCCAGCGTGCCGAGCAGTTTGTGCGAAATGACCAGCGAGCGGATGGCGTCGTCGCTGGCTCTGCCGCCGGCGTTGCGGATGACATGCGCGTCGCCTTCGGACAGGCCCGCATATTTCGCGGGATCAAGCCGCGCATCCATGCAGGTGAGGATGGCGAAACGCCGCGCCGGCGGCAAGGCGAGGTCGCCCTTGTCCCCGAAGCTCGCGACATAGGTGGCGTTGGCGTCGAGCACTTCGCTGACGATCTTGCTGCTCATGGCGTCCTCCCTTGTCATCTGTGCGCGTGGCGCGTGTTCGCCGGCCGCCGCGGCGGTGTAACTGCGCAAAGCGACAGTTTGTTATAAACTGGCGCCATATAGGGTTCTTAGAATATAGCGTCCGTCGCAACTGGAAAGGCTCGCAGGGTTTCGCTTATGTCCGATCTCGCCGAACTCTACCCCGATTTCGCTTCTCACTGGATTGACGCGCCTGCGGGACAAATCTTCGCGCGGTCAAAGGGGGAGGGCGCGCCGCTCCTCCTGTTGCACGGCTTTGGCGAAACCAATGTCGTGTGGAGTCATATCGCGCCGCAACTCGCCAGGCGCTTCTTCGTCGTCGCCATGGATTTGCGCGGCTATGGCTGGTCCGCGGTCCCGGACAGCGAGAACGGCGCGGCCTACGCCAAGCGCGCCATGGCGGAGGACGCGGTCGCCGTGATGGAGGCGCTGGGCCATGCGCAATTTGCGCTTGTCGGCCATGATCGCGGCGCGCTCGTCGGCGCCCGTCTCGCGCTCGATCATGTCGGGCGCCTGAGCAAGCTCGTCCTCATCGACGCCTTGCCGTTTGACGATGAGGGCGCGGATTTGCAGCGCGTCGGCCGCGCGCGCTTCCTGTCCTTTTCGGCGCCGCAGCCCGAAAATCTCCTGGCGCTGGACCCCGCCGGCTTCCTCGACGACGCGCTGAAGAGCGCAACGAAGTCGAAAACGCTGGCGGCGATCGACGTGCGCGCGCTGGCGCATTATCGCGCCGGCTTCGCCGACCCGCTGCGGCTTCATGCGGTATGCGAGGATTATCGCGCGGGGATGAGCGAGGATCGCGAGGCGCTGCGCCGCGATCTCGCCGCCGGCCGCAAGATTCTCGCGCCGACGCTGGCGCTGTGGGGCGAAGCCGCTTTTCCGGCGGAGGCGCAATCGCCGCTGGAGGCCTGGAGCGTCTACGCCGCAGATATTCGCGGTCAGGCGCTCGATAGCGGCGCCCGCTCGCCGGAGGAGGCGCCGCAGGCCGTGCTCGCGGCGCTCGACGCTTTTTTGTGACGCCTCCCTTGCGTCAATAGCCTCCCTTGCGTCAATAGCCCGCCGGCGGATCGCCATGCGGCGCCGCTTGCGGCGGATGATGGCTCGACAGTCGCTCCGCGAAAGCGAAAGCGACTGTCGAGAACACGAAGGTGATGTGGATGCCGATGTAGAAAAACAACTCGCGATCGTTGAT
>Ga0265328_10000891_pt1 | contig 13804 bp, 19 predicted proteins | sample 41624metaG_FD_202086 | JGI IMG/M metagenome (GOLD analysis project Ga0265328, IMG submission 202086) | Rhizosphere microbial communities from Carex aquatilis grown in University of Washington, Seatle, WA, United States - 4-16-24 metaG | ecosystem: Host-associated > Plants > Roots > Rhizosphere...
CAGCCCGGAGGGTGGGTGCTACGATGGCCTCCGAGCTTGAGAGCCTCAGTTACCCCGGTCCGGCGGCCAAACCAGTGGGGGTACTGGGGCTAAAGCTTTTTATGGACTTGTTCCACGGCTGCGGGCCATGCCCCGCCGGGACGTCTACGCGCGATGAACCTCCAAGAGATCACAATGCGTCCGAGGGATCATACGACCCAGCCGGTTTCAAACCCGTCAGCGACACGCGATCGATGTCAGCGATGGTCCTTCGTCAGGGAGCGAGGACGCTAGCGACCTCGCCAGCGATGCTCGCAGCTGCCGACGCCGGATCGTCCGCGTTCGTCACGGCGCGGCCGATGACCAGCACGTCTGCACCGTCCCGGATGGCTTCAGCGGGAGTCGCCACTCGGCCCTGATCATGCGTGGGGACACCAGCAGGGCGAATGCCCGGAACCACCGTAATGATATTGGGGGCTGAAGCTCGGATGACCGAAAGGTCCGTAGCTGCGCACACAATGCCCCCACAGCCACTCACGAGAGCCGCATTCAACCGTTCATTAAGCAACTCCGCAGACGCCGTCGGATCGCTAGTTAGGACAGTCACTGCGAGAGCAATTGGCGCTGCTAGGCCAGCTTTGTCAGCGCCCTCGTTCAGGCCCTCAACGGCGGCTTTGAGCATGGCAGGGCCCCCAGCGGCATGAACCGTCAGGTACCTCACACCGAGGGAGCCGAGCACGGTGCTGGCACCTCTAACGGTGTTCGGAATGTCGTGCAGCTTCACGTCAAGAAACACCGTCATGCCGAGGTCCTGCACCGCGCGAATTGCTTCATGTCCGGCCGCGCTAAAGAGCTGTAGACCGACTTTCGCGATTCCGATATGCGGCTGTACCGCTTTAGCAATCGTTACGGCGCTACTCAGGTCCCCGGTGTCAAGCGCGATCGCAAGCCGGTCTCGGGTGGCACTCATGTCCTGATTCTCCTTACTCGTCTTCGGCGGGAAGCGGCGATTCGTCCGTATCGAACGTGATCACATTGCGGCTGGCGGGGCGAACATTGATGACGGCTTCTACCGCGACTCCGTTGGCGTCGTAGGTGCCGTGGCTGTGCTCGATGACAATGTCGGTGGGCTGGAGGCCGAACACGGCCTGCTCAGCGTCATTAGCGTGGCGTACACGAATCTCGTTCGAAGTCCGAGCCACGAGATGATGGCCAGCTTGCTCGATGAGTCGAACGACTTGAATGCGCTCGTCCCGTTCGAAACCCGGTGCCTCACGAATGATGGCTTCCGGGAAAAACATCGAGGTGTCCTCGGTAGCCACATCGTCGACGTAGGTCCGGCTACGACGCCGAAAAACACGCGTTCCGGCATCAATCTTCAGGAACTGGGCGATGACGGCCGGGGCCTCCACCCAGTCGCGGGCAATGGTGTCTTTGCGTACAACGCCCGAAACGTCGTCGGCGAAGATCAGGCCCTGAGCCGCACGAGCTCGCGCGTAACGACCGGTCATCGGCCACTTGGTTGCCCGAAGCTCGGGCGGCACAGGAATCGCGCGCATGCCAGGTCTCGCTATGAGAATTCCTTCGGCCACCAGGTGCTGAACCGCTCGGGCGGCCGTCTTCAGATTCACGTCGAAGCGCTCAGCCAGGGCGCCGGTGCCCGGAAGTGGATCATGATCGTAGCGTCCAGCTAGAAGTTCGGTCTTAAGCGTCTCGGCGATCGAGACGTACTCCGGCGTCTTGGGCATGCGCTGATCATACGGGTCGGCAGCGGATAACCAAGCTCCGCTCTCCACCTGGTGGACAACCACGTGGTGGATAGGTACCTTCATTCCAGCAAGACCTCTTCAAACGGCGACGAGGCCCAGTGCGCCAACACCGGACCTCGTCTCTCGGGTCGTTCGCCTGGAAGGAGTACCGACCCATGCAGATTGTTCCAGGTCAGCGCGTTGGCGGTGACAGCGCCACGAAGATGCTGGCCCTCGATGAGGCGGCGCTTCGAGCCGTCTCAGATCCCTGGGAACGCGCCCGCCTCGCCAGTGAGTTGGCTGCGCAGCTGCGGGCACGGTCGGCCGAACTCTTCGACGTACGCCGTGACGCCGTGCGCGAATTGGTGCTGCATTACGGCGAGACGCAAAGCCACGTAGCGCGGGTCCTGGGGATGTCCCCCGCTCGCGTTTACCAGCTCGTTGGTCGCGCTCGTCTGGCGGGGGTGGCCTCATGATGATCACCCTTGTTTCCCTGGCTGCCAGTGCCGCGCCGACGGTGGCGGCGGGCTACGCCCTCGGCCTGGTCAGGGGCCGGCGGGCGGCCCGAGCGGCTGACTGCCGTGGCTGCCTGACCGACCCGTTGACCGGCCGGTTCAACCGTCGTGCGGTCAAAGCCGCCATGCTCGCCTACGGCCTCGGTCGCGAGCCGCTGGGCGCGATCATGATCGATCTCGACCAGTTCAAGCCGGTCAACGACACGTTCGGGCACGAGGTTGGCGACAGGGTCCTCATCGAGGTTGGCCGGCGGCTGGACGCGCTGGTCCCCGACCGGGGTGTGGTGGGTCGTCTCGGTGGTGACGAGTTTGTGGTCCTGGCCCTCGGCGACGTCGACCAGGTCCGGCGGCTGGCCAAGGCGGTACACCGGGAGCTGACCGCCCCGATAGAGATCGGCGGTCTGACTCTAGAGCTCGGCGCGAGCGTCGGCCTGGTCCACGTGCAGCCCGAGCAGGCCGGATGTGCGCTACAGGCGGCCGACCGCGCGATGTACCGGGCCAAGCTCGCTGGCGGTGGGGTCGCCGAGCATATCGACGACGCCAAGGTCGACGACGACGCCAGCCGGCCCCAGGTGCGGCTGCGCGACATGCGCGGCTTTGAGACGACCTCCCTCGGGGAGGTGCGGACGGCATGAAGACGCTGTACAGCGCCCTGACTTTGACCCTGGCGGCCGAGGACGCGGCCGAGGCCGCTGGACGCCTCACGGCCGACGGTCGGCGGACCTGCTCCACGTGCCAGACCTGGGCCACTCCGGAGCACCTGACCAGTGATGAGCACTGGCGGACCATCGACACGGCCTCGCGCCGGGTCACCGATGAGCAGTTGGCCGAGGTCACCTGCATGGTGCCCGTGCCGGACGGCGTGAACGGCAAGTGCTGGCGGCCCCTGCCGTGCCCGGACCACGCGCTGAGCCTCGCCGAGGGCCTGGCCCTGGCCGAGGTCATCGACGCCCGCGACGGGGTGCTGCGTCAGCAGACCCGGGTGCGGCTCACCGCCCGGCGGTGGGCGACCTGGTCGCTGCCGTGTGTGCACTGCGACAGCCCCACGCACGCCCGGACCCACGACGACCTGCCGGCGCACCCCTCGTGTGCCGAGGTCGCCCTGGCCCTGGCGGACCGGGAGGTGACCCGGTGAACCCGCGTAGCGCGCGCCGGCTGCTGGTCCTGGCGCTGACCGGATGGGCCCTGCTCGTGCTGTGGGCCGTCGGCTTCGTCGCCGGCGCCGGCGGCGGGTCGGAAGCGGTCCTGACCACGCTGTTGGTCGGGGTGCTGCTGCCGCCGCTGGCGCTGGTCGGCCGGCGCCTGGTTTCCCGGGCGGCGGCTGAGGTCGCGGCCGAGACGGCGGAGACACCCGAGACGACCGAGGCCGCTCCGTCCTGGCGGCAGCGGACCGGCGCGGTGCTGCGCCGGAGCCGGGCCGTCCAGGAACAGCCCGAGACCCACACGACCACCGAGGGCCGCACCCCACAGCGGGTGCTGCCCGGATTGGACCCGCTGTGACTACCCAGGTGAACCACGCGGCGCCGGCCGGCGCCGGCAGCGCCGGGCAACTGCTCGCCACGGGCGACCAGCGGGTGCTGCGCACGCTGGCCGACGCCGAGCGACAGCGGCAGCGCACGGCGCAGCAGACAGCGGCCGCCGACGCGGAGACCGAGCGGCAGCTGCGCCTGGCCCAGGGTCAGCTGCGGCTGACCGAGCAGCGTGACGAGGTCGCCGACCGGCGTGACGAGCGGCGCCGGGCGCGACGTGAGGCACAGCGGTGGGCCACGCGGGAGCGCCGCGCGGCCCGGTGGGCGACGGTCCGGGCCGCGCTGGGCAGCGCGGTGGACTACAGCCGCAACAACGCCCCGGCCGTCTACAGCGCCGCGGTGTACGGCCTGGCCGTCTCCGGCGCGGTGTACGGGCAGCTGGACGCCGCGCACGTCCACGGCCTGCCCTGGCAGGTCGGTCTGGTCGGCGCCATCGCCATCGAGGGCACCGGGCTGTCGATGGCGCTCACGGCCCACCAGTTGCGCATGAAGCGCGAGCGGGCGCTGGCCCCCCGGGTGCTGACCTGGGCGTCAACGGCGTGCGCCGTGGCGATCAACTACGTCGGCCACGCCGGCTACTTCGGCGTGCACGGCGACCAGATGAAGGCCGTGGGCCTCGGCCTGCTCAGCCTGATCGGCATCACGGTGTGGGAGGTCCGCAGCGCGGCCAAGCACCGGCAGGTGCTGCGCGAGATGGGGATCATCCCGGAGCCGCCGGAGCGCTACGGCTGGCGCCGGTGGGTGGCGGCACCGACCGAGACGTGGCACGCCTGGCGCCTGGACGCCCGGACCCGGGTCAGCCCCGGGGCGGCGGTCCTGATCGAGCAGGCGGCCGCCGAGCAGACCGCGCGGGCCGCGCTCGCCGAGCGGGAGGCGATCCGGGTGCGGGCGCGGCAGCTGGCGACGCGGACGGCTCGCACGGCGGCTCGCAAGGGTGCGGCCGGCGACGCGCTGGAGGCGCTGCTGCGGCTCGCCGCGAGCGAGGCGCCGGCTCTGGCGCTACCGGCCGGCGGGCCGGCGAGCCGGGCCGGCGAGCCGACTCCGGCACTCACCGGGACCAAGCCGGCTCACCCGAGTGTCGCCGGGGAATCGACTCTGACGCCTCCGGCTCTGCCGGCACCGGTCGACGCGGAGCCGGCTGCGGCTCCGGTCGTGGTGGAGCCGACCCGACCGGCGCTCGCGGTGGAGTCGGCTCCGGTGGCCAGCGGTGAGCCGGCTCGTACGGCGCTGGCGCTGCCGGCTCCGGCGGCGGTGGAGCCGGCTTCCCGGCGACGGGTCGCGGCGGCTACCAACGGCCGGCGCCGGGTGGTCACCGCTCGGACCGGCGCCCGCTCGGTGCTGCCGGCGGCGTATGAGGCGCTGTGCGCCGAGCTGGGGCGGGTGCCCTCGGGCGCCGAGCTGGCCGAGCGGGCGGGCGTCAGTAAGGCGGCGGCGAACAAGTGGAAGGCCAAGACCAGCACCGACACGACCAGCGACGACCCGACCGAGCGGGGAGAGCAGACCTCATGACGATCACGATTGCGAAGTGGGACCTGGTGTGTCTGGTGACGTCGTTGCTGGTGATGGCCCTGATCGCCCTGGCGACGTCCTGGGCGCCGCTGGTGGTGTCGCTGCTGGCGACCCTGGCGGCCTACACGGTGACGTGGCTGCTGCTGCGCCGGCTGACGGCCTCGCTGGCCGGCTCCCCGTTGGCGGTGGTCGAAGTGAGCCGCTGGGAGGAGCCGGCCGGCTCCATCCCGTGGGATCTGGACGCCGGCTCGTACGACGACGCGGAAGCCGGCTCCGGCGGGCGGCTCGACGACAGCGATCCGGACGCGGTCTGGTCGCAGTGGCCGGCGGCTCCGGAGTCGAGCCTGGTGGCCGCCGCACGGCTGGTCATCGACTCCCAGTTCGGCTCCGCCGCGCACCGGCTCATGGACGCGCTGTACGAGGCGGGCATCGTCGGCCCGTCGGTGGGCAGCCACGCCCGCGACGTCCTGGTCCCGACCTTCGAGCGCGACAGCGCGCTGCGCCGGCTCACCGACCGGAGCCGCCGGCTCATCGGTGGCTGGCTCGACCCCGACAACCCCCGGTGAAGGAGGCGACCACCGTGCGGTTTTTCGAAGCAGTCGCCTCGGCTCTGGTCGTGGCGGGCCTGGTGGCCCTGGTGGCGTGGCGCAACGACGTCGACCTGGTCACCGTCCCGGCCATCGCGGCACTGATCACGTTCCTCGCGGTCGTCCTACGCGGCGGTCGCGCCGGCCATCTCGGCCGTACCCCATCCATGCGCCGTCCGGCCGCGCGCCGGCGGCTGCGCTGAAGGAGAAGCCCTCATGGCTGACGCAGAACTGATCTTCCCCCCGTGTGATTTTTCCGATGACGAAGAGCTGCTGGCCTGGCTGGAGATCTGCCGGCTGACCAGTCTGAAGGCGTCCGACGAGATGAGCGAGAACGCGGCGTACGTCTACGCCAAGCTGCGCCGGTACGCGATGTCCCAGGGCCTGCGCAAGTTCGGGGCGACCCGCACCGCCCGGTCGGTGGGGCTGCCGCTGGCCCGGGGCGCGGAGAGCCTGGCCAACTTCGCCGGCTACATGCGCCTGTCGGCCCGGCGGTTCGAGGCGTTCGTCGAGGCGGTCACCAAGCCGGCCGACCGCACCTCCACCGATTTCAAGATCAAGAACGCACGGAGGTAATCGTGGGTAAGCGCTCCTCTTCAGCTAAAGACCTTGGTCGGGGCGTCGGGTACACCGTGCAGGCCAACCCCCTGCCGTACCTGGTCCCTCCGATCGGCGCGGTTGTCAACCTGGTCATCTCCGGGGTGCTGTCGCTGATCTGGGGCGCGAACGCCCACGGCGTGACGGTGTGGACGACAGCCTGGCGCAGTGCGCTGATCGTGCTGGCCTCGATGGTGGTCATCTGGGTGACCTGGGCCGCTGGCCGCGCCCGCCAGGGCGTGCTGCGGGCCGTGTCGATGCTCATGTCGATCGCGTCCTGCGTCGGGCTGTTCGTGCTGACCTTCCACGGCTGGAGCGTCGACCTGATCATGGTCTACGTCCTGGTCATGGCCACGGCCTGCCTCGGGCTGGCCATCGTGCGACTGATGCGCGGCGAGGGCAACGACGCCCGGCCGCACGCCTTCGGCGCGGTCGCCGAGCGGGTCAACGAGCTGAAGGCCGTCGGCGAGCTGGGCAAGCCGAAGGTCATCGACGGCACCGTCACCAGCCGGGTCCGCATGGAGCCCGGAGTCGAGTTCACCGAGCTACAGAAGGCGCAGGGCGCCATCGCGACCTTGGTCCCGACCAGCAAAAACAACGTCCGGCTCATCCCGGACCCCGATCGACCCGGTGAGGGTGACATGGAGATCACAGCACACGACTACATCGAGAACCCGCCCACGTGGCCGGGGCTGTCGGCGCCCGGCGGCTCGATCGCCGAGGCCATCCGCCTGGCCGTCTACGGCAACGGCCGGCCGGTGCCGCTGTACCTGCCCGGCGACTCCAAGCTCAACCGCAACGCCATCGGGCTGCTGGTCATCGCCGGCCAGCCCGGCGCCGGCAAGACCGAGCTGGTCCTGGAGTTCGCCGCCGAGGTCATCTCCCGGGTGGACACCGACCTCGACGTCATCGACTGCCGCAAGGGCGAGCAGCTGCCCGACTGGCTCAAGCGGGCCGCCCGGGTCATCACCAACATGCGCACCGCCGAGTCGGTCATCGCGCACCTGGTCGACGACGTCGCCGAGCGCGCCGGCGTGCTCGGCCGCGAGGGCCTGAAGCAGTGGACGCCCCAGTCGAGCCTGAAGTTCAAGGTCGTCATCATCGATGAGGCCGCCAAGCTCGTGGCCAGCCGCAACGAAGACGAGATGGTCGAGCTGGCCGAGTCGGTCCGCAGCGTGGGCATCCTGATCGTGCTCGTGCAGCAGCGGGTGACCGTCGACCGGCTGCCCTCCAGCGTGAAGAAGGCCCGAGGCGGCTCGATCTGCATGGGTGTGGCCGACGACGCCGAGGCCGGGCGGATCCTGTCGGAGTCCACGATCGCCGCCGGCGCCTCGCCCGGATCGTTGGGCAACCGCAAGCCGGGCTGCCTGTGGGTCGAGGTCCCAGGCATCCCTGAGCAGGACTGGAGCCGGATGGCGCGCACCTACCAGCCGCCGACGCCGGAGGAACTGGCCGCGGCCGTCGCCCCGTTCATCAACCCGACCCGGGCTACGGCGGCCCCTGCGGCCGCGCCCATGCCGGCCGAACGGCGCCCGGCCCGTAGGCGCTCGCAGGTGCAGCTGCTCAACGACGCCGAGCTGCTCGACGATGATGACGAGCGCAACGACGACGACCTGGACCTGCGCGACGACGACCCCGAGGCCCGCCCGGAACAGCAGGACCCGGAGGTGCCGCTGCGTGAGGGCGGCGACGCCCGGACCCCGATCCGCATGCCCCGCCGGCCCCGGCTGGCCTTCAGCGCCGACCACGGCGACGGCCGGCGGTGGACCAAGTCGGCGCTGCTGGAGCTGCTGCGCGCGACGCTGCTGGACGCCCACGCGCAGGGCAAGACCCGGGTCAAGCCGGCCGACCTCGGGCCACTGATCGAGTTCGTCGGCCCGGACAACCTCAAGCCGCCGCGCCTGTCGGGCTACCTCCAGGAGCTGTGCCAGCCCGGTCCGGACCGCCTCTTGCGGCAGTCGGCCGACTACGGGTGGTATGAGATCGACCCCGCTGAGGGGGCGGGCTCGCGCGAGCTGGCGGACGCACCCGCGTAACGCAGCGTGACCTGCGTCCGCGCGTGTTTCGCGATCTTCACGCGTTTCACGTGCGGACGCAGACCCGCCTCCTACGTGCGCGCGTGCGCGAGGGACGGGGCCTGAAAGTCGTGAAACTTGAAATCCGTGAAGATCGCAAAAGTCGACGGAGCGTGAACCATGGGTTGGTGGTCTGAGGCCAACAGAGGAGCGGCGAGAGAGTTCGGGCGGCGGCACGCCGGCCTGTTCGCCACCCTCGCCGTCCTGCGCTGGATGGCGCCGGCCCTGGCGGTCCTGGTCGTCCTCGGCGGTCTCGGTGGCGGTGTGTGGGCGCTGGGCTCCGGGGCCGTATCGGTGGACGTGGACACCGCCTGGGTCAAGCCAGCCCTGACCGCTGCCGTCGTGCTCGCCGTCATGGCCCTGCTCGCCCTGGCCTGGCGACGCTGGGGCCTGTACCTGCGCCTGTACGGCGCGACCCCGGTCCTCGGCGCCCTGGTTCTCCTGGCCGTCGTGGGCGCCGGCACCTGGTTCTGGCTCACCTAACCCAAACCGGGCAAATCATCACGTGGGGCGGTCCCACGCCTGGCAGCAAACGACCGCCCCACCACCCAGAAGGGCATCACCATCATGACCGACTCTGTGCTGACCATGACCGTCCCACCGGCGACGCTGGCCGCCCGGTTGACCGTCCAGTTCCGCGCCGTCCACGCCGAGTTGGGCCGCGTCGACGCGAAAGCCGGCACGCTGCTGGCCGCCGCCGGCGTCGCCCTGTCCGTGGGGCTGTCAGTGCTCGGCCGGGTACAGCTGCCCACCGCCGCGGCGGTGGCCGGTTGGAGCGCCGCCGCTGCCGTCGGCGTGGCCGTCGGGCTGCTGGCCGGCGCCGTGCGGCCCCGGCTGGCCGGCAACCACGGCTTCGTCCGCCTGGCCCGGCTCTCCCGCGAGCAACTGCTGGCCGCCGCCGACCCCGACCCGGTCGACCCCGGACAACTGATCTGGCTGGCCCAGCTGGCGGTCGGCAAGTACACGCGGGTGCGCTGGGCGGTGGACCTGCTGCGCATCGCCCTGGTGGCCACCGGCGCCGCGGCGGTGCTGGCCGCGCTCGGCTGACCGCCACCGTGCCGGCCAGCCCGTGCTGGCCCGCGCGGTGGCCGCCAGCCGGCGACCACACCCAACGTGGGACGGCCCCCAGCCTCCAAGCCGGACCGCCCCACCACCTTGAGAAAGGCCCCACCATCATGACGCTGGTCCTGTCTGCGCCCGAAACCCACCCCACCGACCTGCACGAGGTCGTCGACAGCCTCGTGCACATCGGCCGGACCTGGGCCGAAAGGCTGCCCGACCTCGTCGACACCTCCCTGCGGCGGCGGATCGAGGGTGCCGCGTTCTCGGCCATGGTCATCATCGACGGCGACGGCGGCCCCGGGCCGGTGCAGCTGTCGCCCAAGACCAGCCCGGACGTCGACCTCGGCGGCCTCGACCTGCACGAGGTGCTGTACGACCCGACCCTGCTCGACGATCCCAACCAGCGGCTGCTGGTCACCCGCGTCCAGCGGGCCACCCAGGCCCACGCCCGGCGTACCGGCCGCCCCGAGCAGGTCATCGGCGAGTTCCTGACCGCCCTGTGCTGCGTGATCGCGGCGCACTACCAGCTGCGCCTGCTCGACACCGACTTCGACACCGGCCAGGTACTGGGCGCCGGCGACGACCTCGCCCCCGGGCTGCCGGCGGCGTTCGCCGCAGCATGGCACCACCGGCCACCGATGCAGGTGCTCGCCGCCCGCCACGAGCGCGCCGGCACCCGCTCGGCACGGCTGGCGGTCCTGGTCGACCGGGTGCCCGAGCTACCGGAGTTGCGCTTCACCGCCTACCCGGTCCCGGCCTACGCACCCCGTGACCTGCCCTCGACCCTGTACGTGGCCGTGGACGGCGGATACGTGTTCTTCCTGCTCGACGACCCGACCCCCGGCCGGGCCGGCGAGGGCTGCAACGGCGCCACATTCGACCTGGTCATGGTCGACGGCACCCGCCGGCGGGTGGTCGGGCCGTGGTCGAGTAGCGCCGACGTGGTCGCTGAGGTTGCCCCGGCCGTCGACGTCTACCCCGGCGAGGTCACCTTCCATGTTGCCGCCACGACCTACCGGTGGGGCGGTGGCGGTGTCGCCGGCGGCACGCTCACCACCGCTGCCGCGCAGCAGGCGCTGCGTCTGGCCGCCCCGGCCGGGCACGGCTGGTTGGACTCCGACGAGCTCCGCGAGAGCGGAACCCGGCGGCTGCTGGCCCACCTCACCACCGTGGGGGCCCACCGTGGCTGACCCCACCACCCTGCGGTTGATCTCGTTCGGGTACCTCCACGGCGACCCACCCACGGCGGACCTGGTCGTTGACGTCCGCGCAACGCTCCGTGACCCGGCTGCGGCCTCCACCGCCGGGATCCTCGACCTCGACGGCCGGCACCCCCGGGTGGTGCGGGTGGTCGCCACCATCCCCGGGGCCCTGGACCTGCTCGGGGACATCGGGGCGTTCATCACCACGCACCCCGGGCCTGTCTGCGTGGTGGCCATCGGCTACGCCGGCGGCCGCCACCGGTCGGTGGCCCTGGCGGAGATGGCCGCCGACCTCGCCCGCGTCGTCGGAGTCGACGTCCACGTCACCCACCAGCACGTGCATCTACCCCGCGTCCTGCACCCGGAGACCAACACCCGGCGGCCGCGGACCACCCCCACCCCACACCTGACAGGAGACCCACGACCCCACCGGGCTGGTCTGCCGCATCCCGGACGGTGCCCGATGACCGACAACCCGGCCACCACACCCGAGTGGCTCGCCGACTGGATCCCCGCCGACGCACCCACCGCGCCGGCCGACGCCGACAACCCGGCCGCCGCCCTGACGATGTGGATCCACCGGTGACCGCCGGGCCCGGCGCCGAGGCCAACGCTGCGGCGGCCGCACTGCGGCGGCTACACCAGACCCTCGGCGGGATCGCCCGCACCGACCCGTCCCGCGAGACCACACCCGACTCGACCGGGCCGGACAGCCCCGGTGTCGCGGGCCGCTACGCCCGGCGCAACACCCTGATCTGGTCGGCCCTCGCGTTGGCCCGGCAGACCGGCCTCAATGCCGGCGTCGGCTACGACCCGCACGACCCGCACCCGGTCGTGGTGTTCCTGCATCTGCCCACCGGTCAGGTCTCCTGGCACCTGCCGGCCCACCCAGCGCCGTGGGACGGGCACACCACGGCGCAGAAGTACGACCGGATCGCGGCGTTCCTGCACCGGCCCATCTGACCGACCAAACACCGAGCGGCCCCGCCCCGACTTCCCCGGGGGCGGGGCCGCTCGGTGTTACCAGGCGTTGCTGGCCGCTGACCTGGGCCGCAACGCCTGGTAACGCCCCGGCCGGGCCGCTACGGTAACGGTCCCGCCAACGCCGGTGTGCTACCAGCACTCGACGTCGGGGGGAGGCCACCACGTCGGCCCCGGTTACGCGGCCTGCTGGTCCTGGCTGGGCAGGGTCGACAGGGCCCGGACCGCGTCGGCCAGGGAAATCGGCCGGTCCGGAACGGTCAGCATCTGCTCGACCCACTGGCGGATCAGTGTGCTGGCGGTGGTGCCGTGTTCCTCGGCGTGGGCGCGTAGCCGCTGGTAGACCGCCAGCGGCAGCCGCACCGAGGTCGGCACCGTGGTCTTGTCCAGGTCCTCGGCCGGCGGCAGGGACGCCAAAACCTGCTCGGCCTGCTCCGGGGTGTACTCGCCGAACGTCATGGTCCCGGCATCGACCGCCTGGCGGACCTGCTCGGCGGCCACCGTGGCCTGCGCCTCGCGCAGCGCCCGGTCGTAGTCGTCGTTGCTCACCGTGTCGCCTCCCAGTCCTGCAACTGCACCTCTTCCTCGCCGGTCAGCTCCCGCGCGAGGGTGATCTGGCTGTCCAGCGAGCCCTGCTCCGGTCGCAGCACCACCAGCAACGCCCGTCCGGTGTGGGTACGGCCCCACACCGTCAGCACCGTTCCGGCCGGGCTGTGCCCCGGCCGGGGCCAGCGCTTGGCGTAGGCGAGCACCTGCAACACCTCATACGGCTCGATGCCCACCCGGGCCAGCCACTCCAGGGCCCCATAGGCCCACCAAAATCCCACCTCACCACTGTAGTGCGAGCGCACTACATCCGTGAACAGGTCATACGGTCACCGGCCGGCGCTAACACCGACCTGTTCCACCCCACGACGACACCGGATCGTGGTAACGCTGCCGCTCACGATGTCGCTAACGCTCAACGCTCTGACCTGGGTGGTAACGCCCGCGTGGCCCGACTCTTGGCACTGGATACGACTGGGAACCGTCGCCGGCCGTGAGTCAGTCTGTTATCTGAAGCGGGATCACGGGTACCAGCCCTGGTCTCGGGTTGCGCTGGACACGGCCGGGACCCGCAGTTGGCCGTAAGCCGGCCTGTTATCTGAAGCAGAATCGCGGGTGTCGGCCTTGGTCTGGGCCGGATTATCTGAAGCTCCGCCTGGAGTCAGCTTCCGATAACGCTGGTTATCAGAAGTAGAGCGATCGGCGGCCTCGTTCGGGTGGATCTGCCGCTGGAGAGTCGCCGGTGTGCCGGGCGGTGCGGCTCCTGGATGAGACCATGGTTGTCGCTGGGTGGGCGCCAACCATGCCGATGGTCGGCGGCTGGAACTGCCGTCTCGGTGCCACGAAAAGTGACTCTGTGGTCACCCGTGATTGTCCGGCGTCCGTAGACTGTGGCCACTACCCAAAGTCGATCTTAGTGGTTCCGTGGGGATGATCCGATGCCTCGGCGTACGTGGATGTGGATGTGGACCGGCCGTGCCGTCTTCGTCGCCACCACCGCGGCATTGGTGATCTACCTTTGCGCGGTCGGGCTCGACAGGGCCGACAAACTCGCCAGCAGCGTCGGGGCTGTCGTGGCCCTGGTTGCCCTGGGCGCGCCGTATCTGTTGCCCCCACCAGGAGGTGTGCCTGTGTCTGATCCGGACCGGGTCGAGGATTCCGGCAAAGCTACCGCTACCGGAGGTGGGCAGGCCAACGCCGGAGTGGATATCACCGGCGACAGTGGGCCGGCCCAGGTCATCCGCTCCGGGGACGCCCACGCTGACGGGCCGGGATCGGTGGCGAACACCGGCATCCAACGCCGGCCGCGACCGTGACTGGCGAACCCTTGGCTCAGGGACAGGATGCGTCCGCATCCGTCACCGACTCCGGTGCTGCTACTGCCAGCAGGGGCGGCGTCGCTATCACGGGCATCGCCAACGGTGGTGTAAGAGCCGAGTACCACGAGCATCACCATTACCCTGGGCCCCCAATA
>Ga0265328_10000894_pt1 | contig 13788 bp, 10 predicted proteins | sample 41624metaG_FD_202086 | JGI IMG/M metagenome (GOLD analysis project Ga0265328, IMG submission 202086) | Rhizosphere microbial communities from Carex aquatilis grown in University of Washington, Seatle, WA, United States - 4-16-24 metaG | ecosystem: Host-associated > Plants > Roots > Rhizosphere...
TTGTTCGAAACCGGCGCGGGTCTCGACGCGAATTACGTCGTCGAAACGAAGCGCCTCATATCGGAGGCGCGGCGATGACCGGGCGCTCGGCTCTTGATTGGCTTTTGGGCGATGTGAGAGCGTTCGCCGCAGCCGCGCATCGTTTTCCGTGGCGCGTTGCGGAGGAAGGCGGCGGGATCGGCGTGTTTCGCGTGCTGCATCGACGCATCCTTGCGACCTGCGACGCGAACGTCATACATCATATCCTGGTGACGCAACGCGAGCGATGGCGGCGCGGCGTGCAACATCGCAATCTTGGAATCCTTGTCGGCGACGGCCTGCTCGCGTCGGAAGGCGCGCCGTGGAAAGCCCGCCACGACATGATCCAGCCGCTGCTGCGGCGCAATTCCCTCGCGCCGATCGCGCCGATCGTGCAGCGCGCGACAGAGCGTCGCCTTATCGATTGGGAGGCCCGGAGTCGCACCGGCGAGCCGATCGCAATCATCGGCGAAACCCGGCGTCTCGCCATGGAGGTGATCGCCGAACATCTCCTCTCGCTGGATATAGACCCGGAGTTCGGCGCACGCTTCGGTTCGCAGATGAGCGACGCGCTGCTGTCGCTGCGTCGGCGCAACACCTCTCTCGCATCAGCGCCCATGTGGGCGCCGACGCCTCTCAATCGCAAGCTCGCCCGCTATCGTCGCGAGCTCGACGCATTCCTCGGGGCGCATGTGGATGCGCGGCTCGCGGCCGGCGCCCCGCATGGAAGCGATATGCTCGGGGCCATGCTCGACGCCCGGGATGCGATAAACGGCGCGCCACTCAGTCGCGACGCATTGATCAACGAAGCAAAGACCGTGTTCATCGCCGGTTACGAAACCACCGCGACCACCCTCACCTGGACGCTGCTGCTGCTCGCACAACATCCCGGCGTCGCCGGGCGGCTGCAAGAGGAGCTTGACGCAGTTCTGGGGACCCGCGCGCCGGAATGGGACGATCTGCCCAGGTTGTCGTTCACGTTACAGATCATCAACGAATCCATGCGGGTTTATCCGGCTGTATATAATATCGCACGGGAATGCGTCGAGGATGACGAGATCGACGGTCGGCGTATTCCGCGCGGGACAACGATGCTTGTTTCCATCTACGGTTTGCATCGTTCCTCGGCCTGGGGGGACGACGTGGAGCGTTTTCGTCCCGAACGTTTCGCCCCCGAGACGGATTGGCCCCGGCGCAGTTTTCTGCCTTTTGGTTCCGGCGAGCATCTTTGCATCGGCAATCACTTCGCTTATGCGGAACTGCTGATTGCCGTCGCAATGATCGCGCAAAGATTTCGTCTGTCCTGCGTCGACGACGCCCCGGTCGACGCGTCGGCGCGCATCACTCTGGCCCCGACGCGCGATTTTGCGCTGCGTCTGGAGCCGCGTCGATGAGAACAAACATCCTTACGCCGCTGGACGCCGGCGATTTGGATGCACGCGAAGAATATGAACGCATGTTCTATGAAGCCTTCGCACGCGTTCCCTCAAACCAGCTCGTGCGCCAGCTCTGGATATGGGACGACGAGCATCGGCGCCTGAAAACCCGCCTCGCCTATGAGGAGCAAAAGATCTGGATTTCACGCCGGATCGACGGAACTCCACATATCGCCATCGCGACAAATGACGATCCGGCCCGCGCGCAATCGGCCGCGTACGGATTCGCCATTCCTCATACGCCCGCAATTTTCGAGGTTCTGACGTTTTTTGCAGCCGGCGCACTGACGTTTTCCGAGCTGCGCTCGTTCTGGGGAGACTTTGTCGCCAGGATGCGCGACGCCGGCAAGACGACAGGTTACGCGACGAGCGCAACGCCAATGTTGCCAATGTATAAGCGCGCCGGCTGGGAAATCGTCGAAGCGACGGAAATCGCCGGCGAGGCCCGCTATTTTCTTCGCCTTTGTCTCGACAGCCGTCCGGCGCAAACGCTGTTGCGCGGCTACGAATCCGAATGCGCGGCCAGCCGGCGCTTCGTCGCCGAATTGGCGTCGGGCGGCGATTCGCGTCTCGATCTCGATCCAACAAGCGGTCGCAATCTCTATGGCTGTCGTCCGACCCCCGACGCTGCGGAGGTGAACTTCGGCGCCACCACCGCCAGCACGATTTCACCGGAAGCTTTCGAGGAGGCGCGCGCCTGTTTCGAGCGATTGGCGTTAAACAACGTCGACGCGCGCCGGGGCGCCGTGACCGCGGAAGCCGAAGCAATCGCCTGCGAGATCGCCGAATTCGCCAGCCTTCCCGGCGCGCGCGTGTGGCTCACGCCATCGGGCACCGACGCCGCAATGCTCGCGACCTATGCGATCGCAAGCCGCGCGTCGACGCCGCTCACGACCATAATTGTCGGTATTGAGGAAACGGGCTCCGGTGTCGGCCACGCCGTCGTCGGTCGTCATTTCCAGCCGCGCACGCCGCAGGGCATGGAGGCGACGCCGGGAGAGCAGATCGCGCCGGGTCGGGATTTTGCGCGCATAGAGACGCCGCTGCGCGACGACGACGGCGCGCCTCTCGGACTCGCGCAAATCGACGCCGCGGTGCAGGCGGCGGTTCGACGCGAACTCGCAGCGGGGCGCCGCGTGTTGATCCATCGTCTCGACAGCTCCAAAACCGGGCTGACGGCGCCGAGCCTGTGCTGTCTTGACGCGCTTCAGGCGGCGCATGGGGAAAATGTCGAGGTGCTCGTCGACTCATGCCAGATGCGCGCGTCGACCGCCTCGCTTCTTGGCTATCATCGCCGCAACTGGTTGATACTCATCACCGGCTCGAAGTGGATCGGCGGCCCGCCCTTTTCCGGCGCCGTCATTGTCCCCGCCAGCGTCGCGGCAAAGGCGCCGCATTTGCCGGGATATGATCACCCGGACGCGCCCGCGACGGGCGTCGTGTTACGCTGGCGCGCAGCGCTAACGGAGTGGCGCGGCTTCGCGTCAATTCCCGAACAACGCAAAGCGGCGATAGCGAAAATCTTCGCCGACGTCGCGCGGCGAACGCTCGGCGAACGCAAAAATTTGCGAGCAATCGACGGCGCGCCGGGTGACCGCGCAGCGCCGGGCGCCTGGGACGCCATCCCGACGATATTCGCTTTTGCCGTCTTGCGCGCAGACGGCGAACCGCTGGGCATGGAGGCGCTGCGCGCGCTGTTCCTGAACCTTTTGAAGGCGCGGGGAGCGCGACCGGCCATTCGGATCGGCCAGCCGGTGAAACTTGGCGCTGGCGCGGCGCTGCGTCTGTCTCTCGATGCGCGGCAGATATGTAATCTCGCGCAATGCGATAATGCCGCGGCAAACATTGAAAAGCGCCTCCTTCTGCTATTCGATCAAATCGACGCGAGCTTGCTGCAGGGAGCCTTTGCGCAGCCTGTTTGAATGTCGCCGCAGCGTCGATCGCGCCACGCGAGAAATCGTTGCGACAAGGCGCTGTCGGCGCGGCCTCGACAGTCATTGCGGCGTGTTCAAACGGTGTTCAGCGGGGTGCTTGCTCGCCCGGATCGGTTCGACGCGACCCGGGATGAACGCCTCTATACGCGCGCTCATCCAACCAGGTGAGCGATCGTATCAGGTTCGAGGCGCCAGGCCCACACGGCGATGTCGCGGAAATCAGCTTCGACCCTCGCCTTGCGCCTACGCGCGAACGCACGCGCAGCCGCGACCGAAGTCGGCAGACTCGACGATCCGTCCGACAAGCGCGCATTTTCAAAAAACCATGCCGCCTGCAAACACGAGCGCGGTCGCCTGCGCTTGTTCTGCGCACAGCCATTCCGGCCATCATATTTCGCCCGCTTTTCGACTCAATTGGCGGGCTCTCCCGCCCCAGGCGCATTTCGATTGCGCTTTCGATACTGCACAGGCGGCTGTTTCCACCAGATAAACTGACGGAGCAAAGCGCCCTCCGGCAAGCGTCGACTGAAGCCCGAGCAGCACGCCGAGCGCACCTTGAAGGCCGGGCGATACAGCACAGAGGCGGCTGTTTTTGCGATCAATTCGCCGGCGCGCGGCTTCGAAATCGCCGCGTCGCGCCGGGTAAATTTTCCGGCTGTGTCGCTCAAATGCCGCAGACTGCTTTCGGCGCTTGCGAATAAGTCTGTGTCACAACGTGATTTTTCGGCTTGCGCAGACCACGTCCTTCCAAGATAGACTCATGACGACAGGAGGTTGCCAAATGATCGATATTGTCAGCCGTTTACACGCCGCTTTAACAGTCGCCGTCGTTTTGATTTTTGCAATCAGCGCGCCGCCGCCGACAGCGGCTCAAACCGTCGCCGCGGTCGGCGTGGACGCCGCGAGCGACGTGGCGACGATACCTGCAGCCGCCTGGGGGCTGAACGCCGCCGTTTGGGACGGGAATTTGCTCGACACGGCCGTGCCGGACTTGCTGTCGAAAGCTGGCGTTGCGGCGTTGCGTTATCCCGGCGGCTCGACTGCGGACCTCTATAATTGGCAGACCAATTCCATCGTGCCCGGGCAAGGAAGCTACGCGAATCCGAACAATAATTTCGACGCGTTCATGAATCTCGTGAAAAAAATCGGCGCAACGCCGATCCTCACGGTGAATTATGGCTCGAATCCGTCGGGCTCCGGCGGCGGCGACCCGAACTATGCCGCGTCCTGGGTGCAATATGCGAATGTCGCGAAGGGCTATGGCGTAAAATATTGGGAAATCGGCAACGAAGTCTACGGCAACGGCTTCTATGGATCGGCGTGGGAAACGGACCTTCACGCTGCGAAAGATCCGACCACCTACGGAAAAAATGTCGCGCAATTTGCGGCGGCGATGAAAGCCGTCGATCCGACGATCAAAGTCGGCGCCGTGCTCACCGCTTCGGGCAATTGGCCCGATGGCCAAACTCCCGACTGGAACGCCAATGTGCTTGCACAATGCGGCTCCGTGATCGATTTCGTCATTGTGCATTGGTATCCGCAGAATCCGGGAAATGAATCCGACGCGGGGCTTCTCGCCGCGCCGCAGAACGCCGCCACGGGCGTCGCGGCGATGGCGTCAAAGCTCAAATCGCAGATCGCACAATATGGCGGCGCCAATGCGCCTCATATTCAGTTTCTCGTCACCGAAACAAACTCCGTCGCATATAATCCCGGCAAGCAGACGCTGAGCAACGTGAATGCGCTTTTCGTCGTCGACGATTTGGCGACATGGATCGAGAACGGCGCAACCAGCGTGGACGTGTGGGCGCTTCACAATGGAGCCGTCAATGGCAACGCCTCCGCGAGCCTTTACGGCGCGACCACTTATGGCGATTATGGCGTCCTGTCGAGCGGCTCCGGCGAGCCCGCCGCCAACACGCCTTTCCCGACCTATTACGGCCTGCAGATGGCGTCGCTGCTCGGCAAGGCGGGCGACACGCTGGTCGCCGCGTCGTCGAGCAACACTCTGCTGACTGCCCATGCGGTGCGCCAGGCGAACGGAAGCCTCGCACTCCTTCTCATCAACAAGGACCCCGCCAACACGGTCACCGCCAATGTGTCGCTGTCCGGGTTTGGGCCTACAGGCGCCGCGACGGTTTATTCCTACACGCCCGCCCTTCCGAATATCGCATCCAGCGCCGTCAACGGCGAGGGTTCGAACTTCTCGATCGCTGTCCCGCCCTATTCGATGACGACGATTGTGCTCACGGGAACGGCGGTCGCGCCGACGGGAAGCTTCACTTTGTCCGCGGCTCCAACGAGCCTGTCGATCGCGAAAGGGGCATCCGCCGCGACAACCGTTTCGGTCGCGCCATCGGGCGGCTTTACGGGAAATGTCGCTTTTTCGACCACCGGCCTGCCCGCGGGAGTCTCGGCGACTTTCAGCCCCGCGGCGTCGGCCTCGACAACAACGCTCCTGCTCGCCGCCAGTTCCGCTGCGTCGACGGGAACGGGCGTCTTCACGATCACAGGCGCCGGGGGCGGCGCAAGCGCGTCGACGGCGGTCGCCCTGACGATTACCGGCGGCGGCGCGACAGGGTCGGGGCCGGCGAGCTTTTCCGGCAAACTGTCCGCCTCCAGCCCATGGTGGAGCGAGGAGACCGTAACCTTATCGACGACCGCGCCGATAACCGCGTTAACGCTCAAGATCACAATTCCGGAAACGGATGTGAGCTATGGCGGCTCCTACAACACGTTGGGCGGTCAGATCGTCAACAGCTACAGCAGCGCGCCGCTGGTTTATACCTATGCGCTCGGCGCCGGCCAAACGATCAATCCGGGCTCCCTCGCATTCGTCGCGCAACTGCAAGGAAGCGGCGTCCCGCACAATCTCACCGGCGACACCTGGACCATCACCTACACATCCGGCGGCGTCTCCTATACGCAATCCGGCGCCTTTGGCGGCGCGGCTCCGCCGCCTCCCCCGCCGCCGCCGCCAGGCTTCGCGCTTTCCGCCAGTCCGACAAATCTGTCGATCGTGCAGGGCGCATCCAGCGCGACAACCATCGCCGTGGCGCCGGCGGGCGGATTTGGCGGCGGCGTTAATTTCGCGGCGTCAGGGCTACCGACCGGCGTCACCGCGACCTTCAGCCCGCCGTCCGCCGCGACGGCGACAACGCTTACTCTTACCGCAAGCGCCTCGACCACCGTCGGCTCCAGCGCGGTGATCGTCACCGGGACGAGCGGCGCGCTGAACGCGACGACATCTATCGCTTTGACGATCACTCCCAAAGTGACGAACGGCGGAGCAGGATCAGCGACCTTTGCGAGCAAAGTGGCCGCCTCCAGCCCATGGTGGGATGAAAATGACGTCGTCCTGACGACAACCGCCCCGATCACCGCACTGACGCTTAAGATCACCATCGCCAATGCGGATGTAAGCTTTGGCGGCTCCTACAACACGGTCGGCGGTCAGGTCCTCAACAGCAACACCGGCGCGCCGTTGGTTTACACATATGTATTGAGCCCCGGCCAGACGATCGATCCGGGCTCATTCACATTCGCCGCGCAAATGCGCGGCGCCGGGGTCACGCATAATGTCTCCGGCGACTCCTGGACCGTAACCTACACATCCGGCGGCGGCGCCCAAGCGCAGTCCGGGAAATTCTAGGCGAAATCGATCGCCGCCGCCCGTCGACAGGCGCGAAATTCAGGCTGCCCGATCATGTCGGGCAGCCAATTCAAATTGGCTTTCGACGCAGTAGGACATTTGTGCGGCTGCGGCGGGAGCGTGATATGTTCGGCGCGCCGTTCCGCCGTTAACGAGAAGACGCCTCGGCACGATAGTTCTTCATCGTCGCGATGGTTCTCCACGACCAACTCCGCGGCTCAAGCAAACGCGGGCGAGAGAGACGGCTCCCGACCGCTTCCGGTTCGTCGATCGCCGTTATGTGGACGCGGCAATTTTTTGGAATCGCAATTGTCTCCGCCCTGGCGCGGACGCTCAATTCCGAATGCCGCCATGTATCGCGACGCCCATGTGCTGTCCTCAAGTCGCAACGGCGCCGCAGTCACTGGCGCGCCCCGGACCGGACAGGCTGAGTAGATTCCGAGCCTGCTTTCCCGTGGACGCCGAAGAGTATCATAAAACTCGTCACGCATCCTTGATGCACGCGCCACATGCGGGCAGCTCTGCTCTTGCGTTTGACGACCTGCTTCGGAAGCTGAAGGGAGCGACTAAATGAAGCGCGATCTCATCGCAGGCGTGTCTCCAGGATTTCCGATAGCGGCGAATGTCGGCGCCGCGCAACCCGTTCCCCGCCTTCAATCGGCCACCACGGCGTCGTCTGAAGTATCGACTGAATTTCTCGCAAGCGTGCCCGCCGATGCTCTCTCAGCGACCGAGCGGCGCATGAGAGACAATAAAATTATCCAACCATTCACACGACGAGAGAGGCGCTGCGCGTGGCGTGAGGGTTCAAATATGATCCGAGGAATTCTGCATGGATAATGGCCGACGCCTCAAGCAAATAGCGCAACCTTCGAAATGACGGAGCGAGGGGTCGCCGGCGCTGTTTGACAAGCGTCGACGCGGAGAGAGTGATCCTGAGTTTAGCGGAGCTTTTGGGAGCGCTGACTTACACCGGCGATCGGCGAGAAAAATGCGATTCCGGTACGTGCGATCCCGAAGGGACGAGAAGAATAGACCAAATCGCGTAGCCACGTCGAAGCTCGACACGACGTGACTGCGCGTTCAGAATCGGAGGGTTCCATGACCAAAGATACAGAAAGCGCGATAGCCGATTTCACGCAAGACTTTGCGGCCTTACGCAAGGATATTGCGCATCTTGCGAATGCGATAAGTCAGATGGCGCAACATCCGAGACAAGCGGCGGAAGACGCTGTCGAGGACGCCAAAAACAAGGTCACGAGCACGGCCGACGAAGCACAGTCGCACCTTCGCGCGACGAGTAGCGAGATAGAGGCGACGATCAAACACAATCCGTTGACGGCCGTGCTGATCGCCTTTGGTATCGGAATAACGTTGGGGCTGATCACGCGGCCGCGAGGGTAATAGCAAATGATCCCCTGGCTCAGCAGCCTGTTGCAGGCTTTGACCGAACGCCGTTTTCAAGGACTCTTGCTCGGCGTCGGTGCCGCAGCAATGGTGATCCTTTTCGGCGCCGCGGCTCTGGGATTTGGCACTCTTGCCGCCTACGTCTATCTTCGCGCGTCCCACGGTGTTGTCGAGGCCGCGTTGGTGATTTGCGGCGCCTATGCGCTGCTTGCGATCTCAATCGTCGTCATCGCCATGGTCCGTCGGCGCGCCAGGATATCGGTTCAAAGCGCCGCATCCGCCCCGCCGGCGCCGGCATCCGACAATTTGCATTCGCTTTTTCAAGGCATCGCGGAGGCGGCGGCTCCTCAAGACCGCGAAACGCTACTTGCTGCACTGCAGCTCGCGCGTTCGCTTACTCCATTTCAGCTGTTCGCGATCGCGCTCATCGGGGGCTTCGTCGCCGGGCGAAAACTCGGAAAATGAGAGACCGACGGTCGCAATCACGTCCATGAACATCCGGTGACCCAAATGGTGGAAGCGCCGGTTCGGCGACATAAAATTTTAGGCGTGGTTCCATGAAAAAGCGACCCGAATGGGCCGCTTTTTGTCTCAGGATGAGTTGGGGTCAGGCTTTGTCGATGACCTTTTTGACCGCATCCTTGGCGTGGCCAAGCGCCTCCTGCGCTTCACCCTTGACCTTCTGCGCCGCGCCCTCGACCTTAAGTTTCGGGTTGCCGACCGCCTCGCCGACACCTTGCTTGGCCGCACCGGCCGCTTCGTTGGCGACGCCCTTGATCTTGTCGGTTGTGCCGCTCATGACTGATCTCCTGAAGGTTTAAGGCATTTACGTCAGTCGAATTGCCATTCGACATCCTCACCATATGCGTCCCGGCCGATCCATGAACAGGCTCGGGAACTACTCAAAGCGCGCGATCGCGTCCTGCGTCGTCATGTCGTGCCTTCACGTCGTGCCTGTATTCGCGCGTTTGTTCACGCTTGGGCTTGCGCTTGAGGAAGGACCATCCTTGTTCGTAGAGGCGCGACGAACTCGCTCGGAGGACGCGCGACCGACGATCGCCGTTTCAGGCGTCGTCGCGCTGGCCATAGCCGAGCATTTCAGCGACATTCGCCAATTTTGGCAAGTCGACCGCATGTATCGCTGCGGCGTCCGTCGCGGCTGACGCGGCCCGCTCCGCGTCGCCCCAATCGCACACCCAGATGCGCGCCTGTGGAAAGTCCTTTTCGGCGCGCCGCACAAGAATCCTGAGGAGCTTCTCGTCAATTCCGCCTACGGTCGAAATGATGATTGTATCGGCCCGGGCCGTTTCCGTTCGCGCATTGGCGCCCGCGAGCGCCATCAAGCCAGACGCCTGCTCCATTGCAATGCATTCGACGTCCGTGATGCGGCTCAACATCGCGGCGACAAACTTCGCCGCGATCAGATCGATCGGCCCATGAGCCGCAATCACGAAAACGACGCGAGCGGCGGGCTCGGGATGCAACGCCTCTGTGTGTTCCGACCGATTTGTCCTCGATAAAGAGTCGAGAAACAACGTCGTTACGCTGCTGATCGTCTCGCCGAGACCCGCCACATGCTCTGGCGCAAGACGATGGTTCCGATGGTCCCGCGCCACAATATGCAAAGCGGGAAGAATCATCGAATCGGCGATAACGCCTGGCGACGCTCCTTCCCTCGTTGCGACCTCAAGTTGTTCGACGGCCGCGCCAATGTCTTCAGAAAGCAGCCGATGATAAAATTCGTGTTCCGGCGACAGAGACGGTTGATCCCCGAGGATCAGACATATGAATTCGAGCTTTGGAAATTTCTGACCAAGAACGACGAGACACATTGAAAGCGGCGCAGCCAGAATGAGGCCAATCGGACCCCAGACCAGCGCCCAGAATACGGTTGCGACAACGAGCGCAAACTGCGACATCCCGCTGCCTCTTCCCAACAGCAGGGGCTCGAAAACGTGTCCGAAAACCAGTTCTCCGCCGAGGAACGCCGTTGCAGTGATAATGACAGCGCCCCATCCCGGGTCCACCGCCGCCGCAAGTAGAATTGGCGGCAGCGCCGCGAGACACACGCCAATGATCGGGACGAACCGCAAGAACGTCGCGGCGACGCCCCAGAGCGCCGCATTCGGGACGCCGACGATAAGCAGCACGATTGCGATCATCGCGCCGAAGCCCGCGTTCAGCCCGGTCTGAATCGAAAAGAGACGCGAGAGCTTCACGCCCGCGTCGCTCAATGCGGATGTCGTGGATGTCATGTTGTCGGTTCCGGCCAACCGGACGATGCGATCGCGAATATCCTGGTGCCCGGACAACATCAGGACCATGAACAGCAGCGTAAGACCCAGAAACGCGACTTGCGAAAGAAAGGGGGGTATCTGCTCAAGATAGGCGTATGAGCGTGCGCTTGCGTCCCTGGCCACAACGACGAGCCGGCGGGCGTCGCCCGGCGCGGATAGGCCTGTGTGCGCGCGCAACGCCTCGTCGAGCGATTCGAGTGAGGCGACGGCTCGACCGACGACACTGTCGCCGGACCCGGATTTCGTCACCGTATCGAGTTTGTGCACGAGGTTTTCCTTATAATTTGCAAGACTCGCTGTGAGAGAAAGAATCTGGGCGCTGAAAAAAATAGACGAAGCGATGACGCTGGCGACAAAGGCGATCATCACGCAGCCGACCGCCAGCGCCCGCGGCGCGCGGCGGGCGATCAGAAATCGTACGACGGGCGCCAGGATGAACGCCAGAATGGTCGCAAGCGCGAGCGGCGTCAGCACCTCGCGGCCCAGAACGAGAGCCAGAATCAGGAGTGCCGTGACGATCAAGGATGCCGCGAGATCTTTGATGGTAACAGACGCCATGGGTATTCGTCCGCCTCCAAATGTAACCGACCGAAATTCCATTTCAAATAACGATACATTTTGGCGATCGCCGGACGGCAGACTCGGAAACTACTCACCGCGCGTGGCTTTCGGGGCCCCTGGCGACGCCTTCCGCCGGCGACGCCCGCGAATGCCGCGCCTGAGTAATTTCCGAGTCTGTTTCTACGTCAGCAGACGCGCTTATATCGTGTCGCCGCCGGTGTTCTCCTGGCCGGCGGGCTCTCCGGATTGCGCCAGGACCTCCCAGTCGGCGGTCTGCTTCGCAGGACGCGGCAATCCAATTTGGAGATCCGGCTTCAGGTTCTGCGGACAGGAGTCATGCGGGCCAGGAGCCGGCTTTTTTGCCCCCGGCGGAAACCCTTCCCTTGTGCGAAAAAATCAGAGTTTGAGTGGAATCCGATGCTGTTCCCCGGGTCGCGAATTCGCTTATTTTCGAATGCGTCGTCATTCGCCAGGAAGCGCGTGTCGGTGACGTTGTCGCCACACTCAATCAGGACAAGACAACGATTGACGAGGCCACACCGAACGCAAGGCGAATGGCGAATTCAGTCTGAAATCGCGCGTCATTGCGTCGCCTCTCGCGATTCTCTGGCGCGGGTGATTGACGCATTTGTCGCCGCCGTGCGGAGCCCGCTGTGGAACACGATCCAACCCACGCCGTCACGGCGACTTCTATCGAACCATCCCACGGCTTATGGCATGTCAAGGAGCAACGAATGAACATGAAAATCGCACTGCTGGCGGCCGCCTTCGGCGCCGCTTGTCCACTCGCCGCCGCCAATGCTGCGCCGATCGCACCTGCATCGATTGACGCGCCCGCGACACAGATCAAAGACGACGAAGGCGGCGATGTCGCGCGCCGGATACTTCGGGGCGTCACCGGCGGAGGCGAACATCGCGACCGCGATCACGATCGCCGCCGCTGGGGACATCGGGACGATGGCGACCGAGACCAGGGACGCCGTCATCGCGATAACGATTGAGAAAGAGAAGACAGGCGGCGCTTGCTTCAGCGCCGCCCCGCGCCTGTTCACAAATTTGCTTTTGCGTCGATCCCGTGAACGCCCGTTCCGCAAAATCGGCCGGCGTTTCGCCGGAAAACATTTGCTTCGCGGGATTGCCGCTTCGGCGCTGCTCGCCACTTGCGTCGACAGTGTGTCGGCAGAAACGCGACGCTTCCACGCCAGCGACGTCCGCGACGCCGCAGTCATTAACGTTGCTTCGCAAAATCACACGCTCTATGATGTCGAAAGCAATATTGAAAGTGCGTCGCGTCGGCGTTTCAATGTCTGTCCTTTCCTCCGGCGTAACGGCGCCCGTCCAACGCGCGCCCGGACCGTTCGCTCGGCTCGATTTTGAACATGCTCCTTTCCACGCGACAGCCCTAACGCCAGCTACGTTGAGACGAAACATGAATGGATAACGCCGCGATCAAACGCTTCCTTCCATGGGTTGTCGCTACCGCGCTGTTCATGGAACAGCTTGACTCGACTATCGTAAATACCGCAGTTCCTTCGATTGCGACCAGTCTGAACGTAACCCCGCTCAGCCTCAAAGCCGTCGTGAGCAGCTATATCCTCAGTCTGGCCGTGTGCATTCCGGTCAGCGGCTGGATTGCCGACCGATACGGAACCCGGCGCGTATTTGCGCTTGCCGTTTCGATTTTTACAATTTCTTCCGTGTGTTGCGGGCTCGCCATGAGCGCGCCTCAGATGGTCGCTGCGCGCACATTGCAAGGCGTTGGCGCGGCAATGATGATGCCGGTCGGGCGCCTCACCGTGATCCGCACATTTCCGAAGGCGGAACTGTTGCAAGCGATGAATTTCATCATCGTTCCAGCCTTGATCGGACCTCTGCTTGGCCCAACCGTCGGCGGGCTGATCGTTCACTGGTTGTCGTGGCGAGAGATATTTTTTGTGAATGTTCCGGTGGGGATAGTCGCCCTTTGGCTCATTCATCAACATATGCCGGACTATTATGGCGACGCTTCGCGCCCGCTCGACATCGTCGGTCTCGCTTTGTTCGGGACGGGCACTGCGCTGCTTTCATGGCTTCTGGAAATTTTTGGCGAACATCAAATCGACATCCGCATCGAAGCGGGTCTGCTTTTACTGAGCCTGCTCCTGCTTGCCGCCTACTGGCGGCACGCGCTCAAAGCGCCCTACCCTTTACTGCAACTTGCGCTGTTCAAGACGCGAACGTTTCGTGTTTCCGTGATCGGCGGCTTCATCACGCGGCTTGGCGTTGGCGGACTGCCCTTTCTCACGCCGTTGCTCTATCAGATCGGCCTCGGTCTCCCTGCGTGGCAATCCGGTCTTTTGATGATGCCGACCGCGGCCGCCGCCATGGGTATGAAACTCATTTCCACACATGTCTTGCGACGCTTCGGTTATCGCAAGGTGCTCATTTTCAATACGCTGATGATCGGCGGCGTCATCGGTCTCTATTCGCAGGTGAGCGCGCAA
>Ga0265328_10000895_pt1 | contig 13775 bp, 15 predicted proteins | sample 41624metaG_FD_202086 | JGI IMG/M metagenome (GOLD analysis project Ga0265328, IMG submission 202086) | Rhizosphere microbial communities from Carex aquatilis grown in University of Washington, Seatle, WA, United States - 4-16-24 metaG | ecosystem: Host-associated > Plants > Roots > Rhizosphere...
AATCCCTCGGGGCTTGCGAGCCTCGTGCCGCTGATCGCGTTTTTCACCGGCGCGCTGCGCCTCGCGCCGCTGCTCTCTCCCACCATCGCCGAACTCGCGCCAACATGGGCGGTGTGGGGGATGGAGGCGGTGTTTTTGGGCGTCGCGGGGTGGACGGCGTGGGAGTTGGGGATGAAGGCAGCTCATGAGGCTGGGTGAGGCGCCGCAATTTGCCTCCACCGTGACGTCGGCTTTATTTTGCTGAGCTACGAGGTCGAGAGTCGAAGTATGCAGCTTTCATCTCGGTTGACATCTAACGCCGCTCGACGGATTCTCGCGCGACATGCCGAAAGAAATCCCTATCGACGCCCTATGGGACGACGCCGCGCGAGTCTGGGTGGCCACCAGCACTGACGCGCCCGGGCTCGTCGTCGAAGCGGAGTCATGGGCGGAGATGATCGCCGAAGTCCGGTTGGTTCTTCCCGATCTCATGGACATTGACGACACTGCGGCCCGCGAGGTCTCCTTGACGTTCAAAGCCGAAACGCATCTTTCGCTCGCCGCCGGCTGATGGTGGACTACTATCCCCGCCCCGTCGCAACGCTCTTGGCCGGCGCCTGCGTGCGGTCGCGACCGGGTAAGGGCAGCCACGAGATCTGGTTCAGCCCCATCGTCAATCGCAATTTCACCGTGCCACGATCGACGAAGTCACGTCATACGGCCAACGAAGTGCTCAAACAGGCCGGTCTGCCAAAAGCTTTTTGATGTCCATTTCCCCTGTGACCGCCTTCACTTGGGACTTGCCGCCTTGCCACTCCGCCCCGGCCGGCGCGGCGCGGTTGCTCTTCGCCGCGCAATTGCGACATACTGCGATTAGGACCTGCGCCCCGCCGTCTCCTCGCGGAGGCGCCGCGCGCCCTTCGCTCCAACGGTTTCGCAATGACCAGATGGGCCCATAGTTTCTCGCAAGGCGAAGCCGACGACGGGGCGGCCGGTCGCGAACTGCTCGGCGGCAAGGGCGCCGGGCTCGCCGAAATGGCCCGGCTCGGCCTTCCCGTGCCGCCGGGTTTCGCGCTCACGGCCGCGGTCTGTCAGTATTTTCACGCCAACGCGCGCCAATTTCCGCCCGGCCTCGCCGAGGCGGTCGAGGCGGCGATCGGCAAGCTCGGCGAGACCGCCGGACACAGCTTTGGCGATCCGCAATGGCCGCTGCTGGTGTCGGTGCGCTCCAGCGCCCGCGTGTCGATGCCGGGCATGATGGACACCGTGCTCAACATCGGCCTGTGCGACGCGACAGTCGGCGCGCTGGCCAAGAAATGCGGCAGCGAGCGTTTCGCCTTCGACTGTTACCGGCGGCTGATCGAGATCTATTCGCATGTCGCCTTGGGCCTCGGGCACGAAGAGTTCGAGGAGGCCCTCGAAGCGTTCGAGGAGGCGCGCGGTTACGCGCGCGACGCCGATCTCACCGCCGACGATTGGCGCGAAGTCATCGGCCTATACAAGGAAATCCTCGCGCGCCGCGGCGCGGTCTTTCCGCAGGATCCGCGCGCGCAATTGTGGGGCGCGATCGAGGCGGTGGTTTCCTCCTGGATGAACCCGCGCGCGCAATCCTATCGCGAGTTGCACGAAATTCCGGGCGACTGGGGCGCGGCGGTGGTCGTGCAGGCCATGGTCTTCGGCAACATGGACGACGAAAGCGCGACGGGCGTCGCCTTCTCGCGCAACCCGTCGACCGGCGCGCGCGAACTCTTCGGCGAATATCTGCTCAACGCCCAGGGGGAGGACATCACCTCCGGCCTGCGCACGCCCCTGCCGATCCTGGAGGCCGCCCGCGCCGCGTCGGGCGCGAAAGGCGCGTCGATGGAGACAGCCCTCCCCGCCGCGCTGCGCGATTTGCGCCGCTACGCCGCCGTGCTCGAAGCCCATTACCGCGACATGCAGGACATGGAGTTCACGATAGAGCGCGGCAAAATGTGGATGCTGCAGACGCGCGCCGGCAAGCGCACCGGGCCCGCCGCGTTGAAGATCGCCGTGGACATGGCCGGCGAGGGACTGATCTCGCACGAAGACGCGCTGCTGCGCATCGAGCCGGACTCGCTCGATCAACTGCTGCATCCGACGATCGATCCCAGCTCGAAATCCGACGTGCTCGTCGTCGGCCTGCCCGCCTCTCCCGGCGCGGCGGCGGGCGAAATCGTCTTCTCCAACCGCGACGCCGAAAGCCTCGCGGCGGAAGGGCGCAAGGCGATATTGGTGCGCACCGAGACCAGCCCCGACGACATCGCCGGCATGCATGCGGCGGAGGGCGTCGTGACGGCGCGCGGCGGCATGACTTCGCACGCCGCCGTCGTCGCGCGCGGCATGGGCAAGCCCTGCGTCACCGCCGCCGCGGGCCTGCGCATCGACTATGACGACGAGAGTTTCGTCGTCGCGGGGCGGCGTTTCGTCAAGGGCGACACGATCACCGTCGACGGCTCCTCCGGCATGGTGATGGCCGGCGCGGTCAAGATGCGCCGGCCCGAACTCACCGGCGAATTCGCCGTGCTGATGGGCTGGGCCGACAAGGCGCGGCGTCTGAAAATCCGCGCCAACGCCGAGACGCCCGCCGACGCGCGCGCCGCGAAGAAATTTGGGGCCGAGGGCATCGGCCTGGCGCGCACCGAGCACATGTTCTTCGAAGGCGCGCGCATCGTCGCCGTGCGCGAAATGATCCTCGCCGACACGGCCGCCGGCCGCAAGGCGGCGCTCGCCAAGCTGCTGCCGATGCAGCGCGAGGATTTCAAAGAGCTGTTCGAGATCATGGCCGGTTTTCCGGTGACGATCCGCCTGCTTGATCCGCCCTTGCACGAATTCTTGCCGAAGACCGAATTGGAGCTCGCCAACGTCGCCAGCGCGATGGGCGCCGATCCTTCAAAACTGCGCCGGCGCGCGCAAGAACTCTCCGAAGCCAATCCGATGCTCGGCTTTCGCGGCGTGCGTCTCGCCGTCGCCTTCCCCGAGATCGTCGACATGCAGGCGCGCGCCATCTTCGAGGCGGCGATCGAGGCGGCGATGGAGACGGGCCGCCCGACGCATATCGAAATCATGGTCCCGCTCGTCTTCGCGCGCGCCGAACTCGATCTCGTCAAGGCGCGCATCGACGCCACGGCGCGCGCGGTCGAGCGCGAAACCGGCATCGCCTCGCGCTACCGCATCGGCGCGATGATCGAACTGCCGCGCGCCGCGCTCTGCGCCGGCGACATCGCCAAGACGGCGGAGTTCCTGTCTTTCGGCACCAACGATCTGACGCAGACGACGCTCGGCATTTCGCGCGACGATTCCGGCGCCTTCCTCAACACTTATTTCTCCAAGGGCGTGCTGCCGGCCGATCCCTTCGTGACGCTCGACCAGGCCGGCGTCGGCGAACTCATCGCGATCGGCTGCGCCAGGGCGCGCGAAGCGCGGCCGGGCATAACGCTGGGCGTCTGCGGCGAACACGGCGCGGACCCCGCGTCGATCGCCTTTTTCGAGAAGATCGGCGTGGATTACGTCTCCTGCTCGCCGTTCCGCGCGCCGATCGCGCGGCTGGCGGCGGCGCAGGCGGCATTGCAGCGCGAGGAGTAGGGTCTGGCGGCGCCAGCTGTGATTGAAATCGAGCGGCCCGCATGCTACATCCTTTTGAGATATAGCAGGGAGGCGCGGCGATGGACACAGCCAGGATATTCTGGTCGGGACGCTCGCAAGCGGTCCGGCTGCCGAAGGAATATCGCGTGGACGCCGACGAAGTTCGTATCGGCCGGCGAGGAGATGCCCTTATTCTCGAGCCGATCCCGAGGGACTGGAGTTGGCTCGACGCCATCGTCGGAGAGATGTCCGAGGATTTCATGAGGGAAGGCCGAGAACAGCCGGCGATGCAAGGGCGTCCCGAACTCGACGAGATCTTTTGATCCGTGCGCTATCTGCTGGACACGAATGCCGTCATCGGATTGCTGAAGGATCGCGCCTCGCCTCTGGCGCGGCGTCTGCGCGAACATCGTCCCGCGGACATCGGCGTGTCGTCCATCGTCACGCATGAGCTTTACTTTGGCGCTTACAAGAGCGCGCGCATCGACGCCAATCTTGCGATTCTGGACGCCATGCGTTTCGAGGTGGCGCCGTTCGACAAGCAGGATTCGATCGCAGCGGGCCGAATACGCGCAAGTCTACACGCGGCCGGAACGCCGATCGGCCCTTTCGACGTGCTGCTCGCGGGTCAGGCGCTCTGCCGCGGGCTGGTCCTGGTGACGGCGAATCTGAAGGAGTTTCGGCGCGTCGAAGGGCTCGTCGTCGAGGATTGGTCGGGGGGCGTCGGATAGCGGGCCCGTCGGCTGCGTCAGCCAAATTGCTGGCGGCGAGCGGCTCCCGGCTGGAAAGCGGCCCCGCCGCTCCTCGGCGGTTCCGCCTCCGCCACGCGCATCCTCATCCGCGGCGCGGCGAAGTCTCAAAAGGCCCGCAATTTTTGCGGAAGGCGTCCGCCGCCGGCGTGGATAAGATGCACGGGCGCCGGCGTCGGCTCGAACGCCTCCAGCGCCCAGAGGCATGTTCGACCGCCTTGCCCGCACCCCCGCCGAATCTGCCACCCCAGCCCTCGAGGACCATGGACTGCGCGATCATTTGCCCGCTCGTCCGGCCGGGTAGGCCTCATATCCGATTCTTGTCCATCGGGTCGCGGATTTGCTCCACGCTTCATTCAGACCCCGCCTCGCGATGACGCCCTTGCGCTTCGCTAGCCCTTCGCCATCATCAGGCTGGGCGGAGGACGTCCACCTCCAAGCTGTCGAACATGCTCGCCACACAAAATCGGCGCGCGCCTCGTGGCGCGCGCCGGGTGAGGTGGGAGCATCGCCATCGCGTCACGGCTGCATGATCACCGGCGAGCCCACGCTGACGCGGTCGTAGAGATCGGCCACGTCTTCGTTCAGCATGCGGATGCAGCCGTAAGAGGCGGCGGAGCCGATCGAGGCGCGCATCCTGGCGGTCGTGCCGTGGATGGCGACCTCGTTGCGGGTCAGCGTGATGGCGCGCACGCCCATCGGGTTGTGAGGCGAGCCGCCGCGGATGAAGTTCGGCAGTTCCGGATGATCGGCCTTGACCACGGCCGGCGGAACCCAATCCGGATTCACGTATTTGCCCTGAACGGCGGCGTAGCCCGACCATTCCTTGCCGGATTTGGGCACCGCCACCGGATAGGAAATGGCCATGCCCTGCTGGACCACCAGGAAAAGCCGGCGCTGATGGGCGCTGATGACGATGGTGCCGGGCTGGACGTTGGGAGAAAAAGCCACGACGCCGCGGGCTTGCGCGCTTTGCGGCGCGACGGCCGCGAGGCTGGACACGAGAGCCGCCGCACAGAATGCGGCCATCGCGCGCGACCGGGCCGCGCGCCTCAGGTAAGTGAACGAGATCATCGACGCTACTCCTCGGACAGCCGGACCCAAACGCCCCTGGGGGCCGGAACACAATTCATTCTAGCTTCCGCCACATTATTGTCGAAAGCTTATTGGTCCTTGGGTTAGTAGGTAACCCTAAGTTTTCTTGCGCTGTTGTACTCTTGCAACAGCTTCGCGCGGGAAGGTTCCGTAAGGAAAGATGAGCGACACGCCGCCCCGCCTCTTCGACCGCCCGCTGCTGCGCCGCCGCATCGCCCGCGCACTGGCGCGCGGCGTCCCGGATTTTCTGATGGCGCGCGCCGCCGAGGATTTGACCTTCCGCCTGCTGGCGACGCAGCGCGACTTTCCAAGGAGCCTGGATCTCGGAACGCCGACGCCGCATTTTTCCGCCGCCGTCGTCGCCGCCGGCCGGCCGGCGCCGCTGCGCGCCGCACCGGTCTTCGCGCCGGAAGGCGGGACCTTTCGCATCGTCGCGGATGAGGAGGCCCTGCCCTTCGCGGCGGAGTCGACGGATCTCGTCGTCTCCGGCCTCGCGCTGCATTGGGTCAACGACCTGCCCGGCGTCTTCGCCCAGGTCCGGCGCATTCTCGCGCCGGACGGGTTGTTTCTCGGCTGCATGATCGGCGGCCAAAGCCTCGTCGAACTGCGCTCGGCCTTGCTCGAAGCCGAGAGCGAACTCACCGGCGGCGCGAGCCGGCGCGTCTCGCCCTTCGTCGATCTGCGCGATGTCGGCGGGCTGCTGCAACGCGCCGGTTTCGCTCTCCCGGTCGCCGACGCGGACAGTTTCACGCTGCGCTACGATTCGATGCTGGCGCTGCTCGCGGATCTGCGCGCCTTGGGCGCCGCCAATGCGCTCTTCGCCCGCCGCACGCTGCCGCGCGGCGCCTTCGCGCGCGCCGCGCAGATTTACGCGGAAAAATTCTCGGACCCGGACGGGCGCGTGCGCGCCTCGATCGAGATCGTCTGGTTCTCCGGCTGGGCGCCGCACGAGAGCCAGCAAAAGCCGCTAAAACCCGGATCGGCGCAAATGCGGCTGGAGGACGCGTTGAACGCGCAGCGGAAATGAGGCGCCGCGATCGACTGATTCTCTCGCGGCGCTCGATTTCGCCATTTTCTCGCCACAATCGCGTCGGATGCGGCTGCGCCGCCGCGTCTCATTTCCCCACGCAATCCATCGCTTACGAGAAATCTTGCAATTCTAGGCTCCGCCTCGCTTTTTCCACAGAGGCATGCGAATTCTGAGGCGTGCATGGCAGTAGACTTTGCGCGCGCCGGGCGGCCTGACGAGACGGTAGCCCTTTCGACGACCATTTGAAGGGGGCTCGAATGCCGACGACCGACTCATCCACAATCACCGCTTCCTGGGCAGCGCAGGGCACCCTCGCCGCCGGCTCCATCAACGTCACGTTCGGCGACACCACCGCTGGAAACACCACCTCTTTCACGGCTTCGTCGGCCAGCGGCACCTTCACATACAACGGCAACACATATTCGATTACGGGGATAGACACAACGAGCGCGTCGAACGACGCGGCAAACAATGTGGTTTACAACTCCCAGACCGCCGGGCATGGTTTCGTGGACAATGGTGGCGTCACTTTCATCGTTAGTGGCACGCCAGCCATCAACGGCACGGCGGGCGCCACCAGCCCGGTACCCAACCACGTCAATTTTTTCTGGAATTCGTCCAGCCAGGGCTATAGCTTCGATTTCGGCGCCGGCCCCGGAGAATTTGGCGGGCCTTTGCTCAGCGTGCAGAATCCGGCCTTAGGCTCGGTCTCGCAGTCAAGTTTCGCCGTCTGCTACGCCGCCGGCACGTTGATCCGCACGCCGCGCGGCGACATCCCGGTCGAGGAATTGCAGGTGGGCGATCTCGTCGTCACCGCGTCCGGCGCGCAGCGCCCGATCGTCTGGCTCGGCCACAGCAAAGTCCGCTTCGCCAATCATGAAAATCCGCGCGCGGTCTGGCCGATCCGCATCGCGGCCGGGGCCTTCGGCGCGCACAAGCCGTCGCGCGATCTCTTCGTCTCCCCCGCCCATTCCATCTGCGTCGATTGCGTCGGCGAGGTGATGATCAACGCCAAACAGCTCGTCAATGGCTCGACCATCACGCGCGAGGAAGCAGCGCAGATCGACTATTGGCACGTCGAACTCGAAACCCATGACGTTCTCCTGGCCAACAATCTGCCGGCCGAGAGCTATCTCGCGATGGGCAATCGCGAATTCTTCCTCGAGCACGAGGGCCTCGACCGCGGCTCGGCCTTCGGCGAGGCGGAATTCTGCCGGCCGCGCGCCAACGACGGGCCGGTGCTGGCCGCCGTGCGGGCGCAGCTCGAAGCGCGCGCCCAGCAACTCGGCTACAGCCGCAAGACCGACCCCGAAGCGCGGCTCGTCGTCGACGGCGCCGAACATCCGGCGCTGCAAGGCGAAGGCTTGGTCCTGTTCCTGCTGCCGCGCGCGGCGCAGGAGGTTCGTCTCGTCACCTCGGCCTGCATTCCGGCCGATCACATCTGCGAAAACGAGGACACGCGCCGGCTTGGCCTCTGCGTGCATGGCCTGTCGCTGAGCGACGGGCGACGGCTCCAGGAGATCGCGCTGGACGACCCGCGGCTCGATGAGGCTTTCTTCCCGCTCGAAACCGAAAACGGCCGCCGCTGGCGCTGGAGCAAGAGCGAGGCCGCCCTGCCCGCGACGCTGTGGGAGGGCTTCGCGGGGACGCATGTCGCGCTGAGCATCGCCTGCGACACGACCGAGCGACGCGGTTGGACCGCCCCGCCGCGCGCGGAGGAACAGGACGAAGCCGTCCGGCCGGCGCCGCGGCTCTATGCCGTCGGCTGATCCGCCGCGACAGCGCAAAACGAACGGGAACGCGGCGCCTCACGCCGCGTTGCGGCGGGGGGCCGCGCAGACGCGGTTGCGTCCGGTCGACTTCGCCGCATAGAGCGCGCGGTCGGCCCGCAAAAGCACGGCGTCGAGATCGTCGTCGTCGTCGAAGGCCGTGGCGAGACCGACGCTGACCGTCGCGTTTATTTGCCCTTCGCCGTAGGAAACCGGCCGGCGCTCGATCGCCGCGCGTAGCGCTTCCGCCGCGGCCGCCGCGACGCCGGCAGAGGCTCCGGACAGAAGAACCGCCAGTTCGTCGCCGCCCATCCGACCGACGCAGCCGCCGAGGGGCTCGAAAGTCTCGCGCATCCGCGCGACGATTTGCACGATCGCGGCGTCGCCGGCGGCGTGGCCGTGGGTGTCGTTCACGTCCTTGAAGCGATCGATGTCCAGCAAGATCAGCTGCGGGTTCGCCGCGCCGCGCCGACGTTCGAAGGCCTGCTCGGCAAGCTCCAAAAATCCGCGCCGGTTGAGCGCGCCGGTCAAGGGGTCGGTGCGCGCGAGGCGTTCGAGTTCGGCGCGCGCCTCGTGCAGCTTCATCATGTTCTTGGCGATCGCCCAGCTCGTCAAGGGCGTGAGCAGCATCGGGATCGCAACCGCCGGCGCGAGGGCGTGGCCGATCGGCATGTTCATGGCGAAGGCGTAAAGGCAGGTCAGCCCGGCCGAGACGGAGACGCAAAACAGCGTGCAGCCCGCGACGAGCCGGAAGAGATCGGCGCGCGAACGGGGGGTGCCGAAGGCTGTAATTTGCGCCAACATCGGGGGCGAAACCTCTCCCTGCATCGCCCAAAATCATCGCACGATTGCGCGCGCGATTGTACTCCTTCCCGCGCGCGTGCTTAACGAAGGCTTCGCCTTTCGGTTTTGCCCCGGACGCGCGGCGAACCGCCGCGCGGCGCGAAGCGTCACGACGCCGCCAAAGCGAAGAGGTCTGGAGCTAAATCCATGCTCGGAGGCCGCAACGACGCCATGTGCGACGCCATGATCGCCGCCAGCGCCGAGGCTTCAAGCGGGCGTTATCTCCACGCCGTTTTCCGCGCACCATTCGCGCAGCGCTCTTTCCTCGGCGGCGTTCTCATAATCACGCCGGTCGTCGAGCGCGCCGCGACGATGCAAGAAATCCTTGAAGCGCGCATAGGCCCCGCTCCGCGAAAAAATGTCGCGGACATCGTCCAAATCCTCCGGCAGGCGCTCTCGCGCGAACTTCAGGACGAGTCGCTTGCCGAGATCGAGGTCCCGTTTGGTCGGGAGCGGCAGATATTTCTCCTGGTCGTCGAGATCGTCGGGCGTTTCTTCCTCGAGCGTCTCGTCCATATCGGCGAAGCGCACGAAGGTCTTGCCGGTGGCGCGACAAACATGGGCCCCGCAGTCGTAGCCGTCGCCGGCGCTCGAGACCATGTAGGCTTCGTAAAGCGAATTCCAGTCTATCGCGACCATGTTTTTACCTCTCGCTCACCGACATGGAAGTGTCGAGACGACGCCTCAATAGCGCGCGTCGTCGCGCACGGCGCGCAACCAGCTGCGCGCCGGCTCGGCTTGCTTCGGCATGGCGTCGGTGAGCGCGCGAAGCGCCGCGAGATCGATCGGCTTGGCCTCCCGCTCGACGCCGGTGAGGCGCGCGATCGGATTGCCGCGCCAAGTGATCCGCTCGGGCTCGCCCCGCGCGGCGCGCTCGACGAGCTCGCGCAAATGCGCTTTGGCTTCGGCGAAAGTGATGTCGCTCATGGCTGCGTCCTGGCCAATTGGTTGGTCGCATATACCACGGAGCGGAATACTCTGCAGCACGCGGAATCCTGTTCGCAACGCATTTCCTCGCTCGAGAACTGATTGAAACGCGCGCATTTTAGTGTTAGCGACGGAATTGGTAGCGGACACCGCAGACCTGTCGCCGGGTCAAACGTCCTTGTGGATTTCTCCCTATTCTCTCGCTCCCTTCTCCAAGGGGCGGCTGTGTAATCGGCGAACGGCTGTCCTGACATGGAGAACGCAGCGATGTTCGCCCTCAATATTGCAATTTCTGGACACCACCTCGAACTGATGAAGAATGAATTGATCCGAGGCTTACCGCAGGTGAAATCCTCACATCGTTGGGAAGCCCTCGCGCGAGGGTTCAGATTTCAAACCTATGCCGCGATGCGCGCCGCGCTTATGGCGGCGCCCCCAACGATAGGGGTCGATGGCGCAGCATTTACAAACTATCTCGAAGCCAAGGGGTACTGCGCTTCGTATCGCGCAATCTACCGCCTTGCCGCCAAGATTGCTCTCTGTGAAATCATGGCGACCACTCCGAAACTGACTTGCTGGGGAATCGGAGTAGGAGAATGGCGGCGCGGCTCCGATGGCACATGGGAATCGGCGCGGGAATACGAGGACCGCTTCAATGCTTCACGAAGAGACCTGCTGCATGATAGCTCAGCCGATCAATTTCTGCTCTCACTCGCTTTGCTGACTCACCTCCCGAAAACAAAAACACCCAGGCCAGGCGTCGGTAGTTACAGAGTTAAGCATATAGTTGAGAATTACCCGTACTCATATCCTGACAGCGACCTGTTAGGGCCAATATATGTAGCTAATGGATTAACAATAGCAGCGGCGATCCATCTTGGTATTCTCTACAAGACTTTTAAAACAGAGTCAGGAAGGGACCACTTAAATGTGGCGCTTGCCGTCTCACAACGCGTAGTCGACGATTTGGATTGTCAATTCCGCCCCGATGGAGCTCGCGCTCAGCAGCGGCGCCGTCGCCAGGAGCTCCGCATATTGAGGAGAAATCACGTCTGGGTTTACCCGTAAGCCGTCAAGATTCCACGCAACTTCGCCAAACCCCTCACTCCCACTCGATCGTCCCCGGCGGCTTGCTGGCGAAATCATACCCCAGCCTGTTCACCCCCCGCACCTCATTGATGATCCGCGTCGCGGCCCGCCCCAAAAACCCCATGTCGAAGGGGTAAAAATCCGCCGTCATCCTGTCGCTGCTGGTCACCGCGCGCAGGGCCTGCACATAGTCGTAGCTGCGGCCGTCGCCTATCACGCCGACGCTGCGCACCGGCAGCAGCGCGGCGAAGGCCTGCCAGATCGAGTCGTATAACCCCGCCTTGCGGATTTCGTCGAGATACACCGCATCCGCCTCGCGCGAAATCTCCAGTTTTTCGCACGTCACGCCGCCGCGGCCGAAATTCAGACGGCTGCATTTTCGAATTCGAAGTCTCTGTCGTCGCGAGGGATGCGGCCGTTGTTTTTCAGCAGGGAATTGATCGTCATCTCCGACACATCGAAAACTCCGGCCGCATCGTCCTGCTTTTCCGCCGAATAGTCGCCGGCCAGAAACGCGTCCACGGCGTCGAAGGGACTGAGCAATTCCGCTGCGAAAGCGCGCTGCGCCTTCTGGCGGTACGTCGATGCTCGCGTCGCGGGATGCAGCGCGCCGCTGGCGTCGATCAGCCTGTCGCCGATCAATCGGGCAAGATTGAACCGCCGGCCCGTTTGACGATTCGACCACAGAACGATCCGGGACTCCGTGGCGCCTTCGTCCAAAACGAAAGACAACTTTGGGCTTCGCACGTCGTCCTTCGCGTTTATCGTCGCAACCTTGGTTCCAGCAAGCTCGGCCAGGCGCCGATCCGAAATCGCTGTGACTCCCAGCTTCTCTTGTGCGCGGAGTTCTTGCGCAAGCCGGGCGCCCATGAGCCAGGCCGGGGTGTCCGCTCCCCGGGAGACTTCGTGCGCTGAATCCAGTTTCACCGCGTCTCGCGGCGACCCGTGATGTCCGCAACTTCTCGCCAATTCGCGAATATCGGCGCCGGTGAAGATTTTCTCGGCCCGGCTGTCCGCCGCGATTTCCTCCACGGCGGCATCGCCCATCCCCACGGCGTCGGCGACGAGTTGCTCGACGGCGTCGTCCTCGACGGCGTCCGGGTCGCGCCCGAGGTAGGCTTCGAGCTTGCGGCGCTTGGCGATCCCTGGGTCGTTTCGCTCGGCGGCGAGGTCGTCCCACAGGCGAGACAGATTGGAATCCTTGACGCCTTCCGCCTCGATGCGTCCCAGAATCTGCAAGATGAACTCGTCGATCGCCGCTTCGAAGGCCGTCGACGGAATCACCGTGGGCAGGGCTCCGACATATCGAAAAGGCTTTGCCTCGGAGCGAGAGGAGGGGGCCGAAAGCAAGGCCGTTCGCAGCCCGTCCGAGAATATGGTCACATTGGGCCAGACATAGCCTTCGCCGATGGCCGTCATTCGGTGGGCGTTATCCCAATCCCAGTCCGGCGCGACCGATCGGGGCTCCCACCTCAAACGCCACCAGTTCCAGGCCAACCACTCGGCCACATGGTAGCCGGAGACGAGCGGTCCCGACCGGTAGCCGTTGATGAAGGAGTCGAAACCCTCGGTGAGGAACCCATGAGCGCTGCGGATGGTGAAAAGGCCGAAAGCCGCACGTTCTTCGGGAGATCCTTCGCCGAGACGTTCCGGGGCAAGCGCCATTTCCAACATCATCGGCATCGCAGTTTCCACTCCTTGCGGACATATTCGCGCATGGCCCGGTCCTCTTCGCCGAGACGATAACCATGGTAGTCCATCTCGCGCTCCGGGCGTGTCTTTGCCTCGTAAGCCTCGCCGGCGGCATCCACCGCCCAGACATATTTCGGCGCGCCGCCAGCGGAAAACTCGCTGAACATTCCGAGCATTATCCCCGAGCGGAACAACTCGACCGCCTCTTCCGACAATATCGCACGAATTTCGTCACAAGGCGATTTCGAAGGGCGAGGATTTTGCGGAGGGGCAAATCCATAATTCCCCGGATGAAGTTTGTGGTTGCTTGATCCGACATAGCGGAGCCGCTCGACCAACTCCTCTTTCGTTACGCAGTCGGCAAATCCTGCCGCGGCAATCCGGCGATCGGGGCGGTTTCCCTGTCGTTTTCGAATCGTCATCGATTACCCCGAGGCACTGCAACTATCGCTCACTCCCACTCGATCGTCCCCGGCGGCTTGCTCGTCACGTCATACACCACCCTGTTCACCCCCCGCACCTCATTGATGATCCGCGTCGCCGTCCGCCCCAAAAAGCCCATGTCGAAGGGGAAAAAATCCGCCGTCATCCCGTCGCTGCTGGTCACCGCGCGCAGGGCCAGCACATAGTCGTAGCTGCGGCCGTCGCCCATGACGCCGACGCTGCGCACCGGCAGCAGCGCGGCGAAGGCCTGCCAGATCGAGTCGTAGAGCCCCGCCTTGCGGATTTCGTCGAGGTACACCGCATCCGCCTCGCGCAAAATCTCCAGTTTTTCGCGCGTCACGCCGCCGGGGCAGCGGATGGCGAGGCCGGGGCCGGGGAAAGGGTGGCGGCCGACGAAGGCTTCCGGCAGGCCGAGTTCGCGGCCCAGGGCGCGGACTTCGTCTTTGAAGAGTTCGCGCAGGGGTTCGACCAGCGCCATGTTCATGCGCTCGGGCAGGCCGCCGACGTTGTGGTGCGATTTGATCGTCACCGAGGGGCCGCCGGAGAAAGAGACGC
>Ga0265328_10000900_pt1 | contig 13751 bp, 11 predicted proteins | sample 41624metaG_FD_202086 | JGI IMG/M metagenome (GOLD analysis project Ga0265328, IMG submission 202086) | Rhizosphere microbial communities from Carex aquatilis grown in University of Washington, Seatle, WA, United States - 4-16-24 metaG | ecosystem: Host-associated > Plants > Roots > Rhizosphere...
CGCGGCGACATGACTCACCGTAAATTTTTCGGCGTGTTGGTTCTCGCTTTTGCGCTGCTCGCGCAAGCGATCGCCGCGCCCGCGTCTGTCGCCGATCACGCCTCTCTCGCGCCGGTCTGCCTCTCCGCGCCCGCCGACTCCGCCGCCGCCGGCGATCAAGGCGCCCCGGCGGCGCCGCTTCAGGCGCATCACGATTCCTGCGCGCTCGGCTGCTCGACAGCGGCCATGGCGATGGCGGTCAGCCTCGTCCTTGCGACGCGTCTGGAGTTCCCCCGGCCGGCTCCGCCGTCGCAATCGTCGCAAGCTCCCGCGCCGACGCCCCGGCGGCTCCGCGCAAACACGCCGACGCGCGCGCCTCCCTTCCTTTCCTGACGTCGCCAGTCCTCGCAGCGAAGCGGACGCAACGGGCGCAATGCGCCGGACAGCGCCTCTCGCCGCACGCCTGCGCTTTGCGCGCGCGAATCCGACTTCCGGAGCCAATCACACATGTCGTCGATTTCACTTCTGCGCGGCGTTTCCGCCGGCGCTCTTCTCCTTGCCGCGTCCACGGCCCCGCTTCTCCTTGCCGCGTCCGCGGCCCATGGCCAACAATCTCTGCCGGAGATCGATATCGGCGCAAGCGCCCCGCGCCCGGTCGAACAGGCCCCGCGCCGCGCCCGCCCCGCGCCGCGCGCGACGACGACCGCCGCGCCCGTCGCGGCGGCTGCGCCCGGCTTCGACGCGGACAAAAAACAGCTTCCGGTCTACCGACAGCCGACGGGCCAGACCTTCACCTCCGTGAACGCCGAGGATTTCAAAGGCGCGGCGATCACCTCCTTGCGCGACGTGCTGCAATATAGCCCGGGCCTGTCCTTCAAAAACGGCAACAGCGCTTGGGACACGATGATCTCCATTCGCGGATCGACGGCGCGCTTCGGCTTTGCGATTCGCAATATCGTCATGCTGGAGGACGGCTTCCCCGCCACGCCGCCGAGCGGATTCTCGCGCACGGACGGCAATGATCCCCATTTTTATTCGGGCTTCGACGTCTATCGCGGTCCCTCTTCGGCGCTGTTCGGCAATTACGCCAATGGCGGCGCGCTCAATCTGCGCAGCTACACAGGCGGCGAAATCGACGGCGCGATCACGGGGCATGAATTCGGCAGCTTCGGCGATATGCAAAATTATGCGCTCATCGGCAAGAAATACGGCCCGTTCGAACTTGCCGTTTACGCCAGCGACCGCCGCACGGACGGCTTCATCAACCATTTCGACGGCAATTCGCAGAATGTGAGCATTCTCGCGAGCTATGAGATCACGCCGACGGACAAACTCACCTTCAAGGCGAATCATAACGAGCTTTTCGCCGATCAGTCGCCGCGCCTCTCGCTCGCGCAGTTTTACCTCAACCCCTATCAGCGCGGCTGTTGGGTGGTTAGTCCGCTCTGCGGTCAGGCCAGCGTCTTCGCCAATGGAACCAACGGGGCCAAGGTGGCGACCACCGCCAATATCGCCGGCTTCCACCGCAACGACCGTCGCGACATCATCGGCCTGCGCTGGGAACATGATTTCGACGCCGACACCAAATGGCGCACGCAGTTTGTTTACGACGACGGCAATATCAATCAGCCGACGGGATCGACCTCGGCGCTGAGCGATAGTCCGTCGATCACCGCGACGACCGATATAACGCGCCACGCCCGCATCGGCGGCCATGAGTCGACGACCATGCTCGGCGCCTGGTTCAGCCGAATGACCGCCTTCAGCTACACCGACAATGTGCTGCCCGTGGGCGACGGCGCCCATGGCGCAATCGTCGGCACGAACAACACGATGATGGAAAACATCGGCGCGCGGGCGCGCGAGGAGCTGGAACTCTCGCGCGACGTGACCGGCGTGCTCGGCGTCGGTGTGGAGATGACCAAACTCGCCTCGACGCAGAACAACGCCAATTACGACAAGCCGACGCCGACATCGCCGCCCTGGGCCGTCATCGCCGCCAATCACGTCTACTGGAACGTCGCGCCGGAGGCCTCGGTGGTCTGGCGCATCGATCCGCAATGGACGACGCATTTGCGCGCGTCGAGCGGCTATGGCGCGCCTTATTACAGCCAGCTCTTTGCAACGCAGACCGGCGTGCTCGGCGACAATTCGGATCTGAAGACGCAGCGCAACACCGGTTTCGACATTGGCGCGGACTGGAGCCCGAACGATCGCCTGCGCGCCAGCCTCACCCTGTTCCACGAATGGTATCAGAACGAACAGATCACCCAATCGCCCGGCGCCGGCCTGCTCTCCTACACGTTCAACGCGCCGGCCTCCGTGCATCGCGGCGTCGAAGCCGCTGTGGACTGGCGCCCGTTCGACGGATGGCGGCTGCTCGCCAATTATTCCTACAACAATCAGATCTTCACCAATTTTCAGGAGAAGCTCGCGGGCTCGGCGACATCGGTCGCCTCTTTCAATCGCGCCGGCTATCAAATTCCGGGCGTCGCGCCGCATGAACTTACCGCGAGGCTCGGCTACGATCAGCCGTCGGGCGATCTCAAGGGACTCGGGGCCTATGTCGAATATGTCTTCAAGAGCTCTTATTTCATCGACAACGGCAATCTTCTGACGATTCCGGGTTTTGGCGTCGTCAATCTCAATATGCACTACGACCGCGACGTCAATTTCGGGTTTTTGAAAAACGTCAGCGTGTTTTTCGAAGTGCGCAACGTCGCCAGCAAAGCCTATGTCGCCTCCGCGAATAATGTCACGAGCACCGCGACTCTTTCGAACGGCGCCGTCGTTCCCAATGGCTACGGGGTTCTCGCGGCGTCGACGGGATCGATCTACGCCGGCGCGCCACGCGCCTTTCAGGGCGGCGTGAAGTTCAAATTCTGAACTCCAGCGTGAAAAGCGCGCGGCGGCGGCGTCGCCGCGCCCGTTCCAAACATGCAAAAGGCAACCTTATGTATCGCACAACGCTGACACGCGCGGTTTCGACGACGGCGCTCATTCTCGCCGCGTCTGGCGCCATGGCGCAGCAATCGCTGCCCGATATCGACATTGGCGCGCAAGCGCCGCGCGCTGAAAAACCACGCCGAGCCCGCGCCGCGGCTCCGGCGCCGCGCGTCGCAGCGACGGCGCCCGCCGCGCCCGGATTCAGTGCAGAAAAGAAGGCCCTGCCGGTCTATCGCGAACCGACAGGCCAGACCTTCACGACGATCAAGACGGAAAATTACAGGACCTCGCCGCTGTTCACGATCGGCGATCTCGTCGAATACAGCCCCGGCGTGTCGATCAAGCAGGGCAACGGCCCGCGCGACGTGACCATTTCGATCCGCGGCTCGGCAGCCCGCGTCAATGGCGCGCTGCGCAATGTCGTGCTGCTGGAAGACGGATTTTCGGTCACGCCGCCGGACGGCTACGCCCGCACCGATCTCACCGATCCGCACGCCTATTCCGGCGTCGACGTCTATCGCGGCCCCTCGTCCGCGCTCTTTGGCAATTATGCGAATGGCGGCGCGATCAATTTCCGCACGCGCACCGGCGCGGAAATCGACGGCGCCGAGACCGGCCATGAATTCGGCAGCTTCGGCTATATCAACAATTACATCACGATCGGCAAAAAGTCGGGCGATTTCGACGTTGCGCTGTTTGCGAGCGACGTACGCGGCGAACAGGCCGTGCTGCACAGCCAATACGACACGCAGACGATCAATTTCAAAGGAACCTATACGCCGACGCCGAACGACCGGCTGACCTTGAAGGTCATTCACAACGAGCTTTACGCCAATCTGCCGCAGCGGCTGTCGCTCAATCAATTCTATCTCAATCCCTATCAGAAGGGTTGCTGGTCCGTAGGACTCGGCGCGACGGGCCAGTTCTGCGGCCTCTCCAGCAGCGCGCTGTTTTACAATGGCGGCAGAGGAAGCGCCATTGCGACGACGGCGCAGGACGCCGGCTGGCACCGCAACGACCGCCGCGACGTGATCGGCCTGCGCTGGGAGCACGACATCGACGCCAACACCGTATGGCGCACGCAATTCGTCTGGGACGACAAGAACTTCAACCAGCCGATCGATACGCCGGTGACAGTCGGCGACGCGCCGTCCATCGCCGCGTCGACCGATGTGACGCGTCACGATACGATAGAGGGCCATGACGCCACGCATCATTTCGGCCTCTGGTACAATCGGATGCGCGTTACGACCTACACCTCCAACCTTTTGCCTTTCGGCAATGGCGCGCTCGGCGCGGTCACCAATATTCAGGAGGTGTTCCAGTCCAATCTCGGCGCGAAGGCGCGCGAAGAACTCGCGCTGTCGAAAGATGTGACCGGCGTTCTCGGCCTCGCCTCCGAGGTGAGCAAGCTGTCGACGCGCTCGTCGACCGTCGATTATTCGACCAACGCCTTCACGCCCGTCATCGCCGACCGCACCTTCTGGAATTTCGCGCCGGAAGCGTCGCTGGTCTGGCGCATCGATCAGGCGTGGAATGTCCATGCGCGCGCGTCGAGCGGCTATGGCACGCCCAATTATCTCCAGATTCTCGTCAATTCGCAGGGGCAGGACGCCAATAACATCGACGTGAAATCCCAGCGCAACACCGGCCTCGACGCCGGCTTCGACTGGACGCCGAACGAGACGCTGAAAGTCAGCGCCACCGCCTTCCACGAATGGTATCAGAACGAGCTGCTGACGCAGCGCGCGACGAACGGGCGCAACTACACCTTCAATGCGCCGGGCTCCGTGCATCGCGGCATCGAATTCCTCGTCGACTGGCGGCCTTTCGACGGCTGGCGGCTGCTCGCCAATTACAGCTACAATAACCAGTTCTTCACCAATTTCTTCGAGCGCCGCAGCGCTGTCGCCGTGTTCGATCGCGCGGGATCGAAAATCCCGGGCGTCGCGCCGCACGAGCTGACCGCGCGCATCGGCTACGATCAGCCCGCGGGCGCGTTCAAGGGCCTCGGCGGCTATGTCGAATATGTCTTCAAAAGCGACTACGTCATCGACAACGGCAATCAGCTCACCATTCCCGGATATGGGCTCGTCAACGCCAATATCCATTACGATCCGGATGTGAGCTGGGGCTATCTCAAACACGCCAGCGTCTTCTTCGAAGTGCGCAACATCTTCGACCGCACCTATGTCGCGGCGGCCGGCGTCGTCTCCAATTCGGTTACGTCAGCGGGGCTGCAAAACCCCGGCAATATCCTTGCGCAGACCGGCACAGGCTCGATCTACGCCGGCTCGCCGCGCGCCTTTCAGGGCGGCGTGAAGTTCAAATTCTGAGTCAGACCAACGAACCTTTGCAACAAAACCCGGGAGACATGCGATGCGCACAACGCCCGCCGCCGCTCCGATGGAGGCGCCGCAACAATTTGCGGCGCTCTATCGCACCCTCTGGCGCTGGCATTTCTATGCCGGCCTGTTCTGTTTGCCCTTCGTCGTCATTCTGTCGGTGACGGGCGCGGTCTATCTGTTCAAACCGCAGATCGACGCTTTCTTCGACCGGCCCTACGATCATCTGACATTGAGCGGCCCGGCGCAAAGCCTCGACGCGCAAGTGGAGGCGGCGCAGCGCGCGCATCCCGAGGCGCGGCTGAAGGGCGTTGAACTGCGTCAGGACGCAAGCGACGCGACCCGGGTGCGCCTGATGGACGCCTCCGGCTCCGAGACCCGCGTGCTGGTGCGGCCGGACACTCTGGAGATCATGAACAGCGAGACGCAGAAAAGCCGTCTCACGCAGATCATGCACGATCTCCACGGCGAATTGCTGATCGGCGATCCCGGCGCGATCGTGCTGGAGGCGGCCGGGGCCTGGGCCATTGTGATGGCGTTGACCGGGCTCTACCTCTGGTGGCCGCACGGACAGGGGCTTGCGGGCGTCCTCTATCCACGCCTGAACGGCGGCGGCAAGCGCCTGCTGCGCGATCTGCACGCCGTCACCGGCTTCTGGCTGTCGCTCTTTGCGTTGTTCTTTCTGATATCCGCTCTGCCCTGGACGAAAGTATGGGGCTCGGCTTTCAGGGAGCTGCGCAGCATCGGCGCGCAGCAGGCGGCAAAGCAGGACTGGACCACCGGCCCCGCCTCCGCCAAAGCGCAACGCATAGCGGAATATAAGGAGGCGCCGCCGTCAACCGGCGAAGCCGCCGACGAACACGCCGAACATCGCGCGCATCTGCGGGCGGACAAGAGCGACGCCGCGACGGGCTTCGACAAAATCGCAGCAATCGTGCGGCCGCTGCGTCTCGCCGATCCCGTGTTGCTGTTGCCGCCCGCGCCGGACAAGCCGCTGTGGCAGGCGCGCTCCGACTCGCAGAACCGCACCCTGCGCGTGACGCTGAGCTATGACGCGGCGAGCCTCGCGCTCGTGAAGCGCGAGGATTTCGACGGCCGCGCGCTCATCGACCGCATCGTCGGCATTGGCGTCGCGGCGCATGAGGGGCAATTATTCGGCTGGTTCAACCAGCTTCTCGGCCTGCTCACCGCCGTCGGCTATCTCGTGCTCGTCGTCACCAGCGCGCTGATGTGGTGGCGCCGCCGGCCGAGCGGCAGCCTCGGCGCGCCGCCCGCTCTCGCGCAACCGCCGCGCTTTGCGCCGGTGCTGATCGGGACCATCGTCGCGCTCGGCGCTCTCCTGCCGACGCTCGGCGCCTCGCTGATCCTCACCGTCGTCGCAGAGGCGGCGATCCGCCGCGTCTCGCCCTCGCTCAGCCGATGGCTGGGCCTTGTCCCCGTCGCGCGAGCCGCGCCGGGGCTCTGACGCAAGCCTGTCGACCAAAGCCTGTCGACGCAAAATTCCCCGCACGCCCCCGCCCGCCGCACGGGCGATTTGGGCGCGCGGGGGAAAACGGCTATTGTCCGCCGCCTCAAGCTTCAAGGGAGGAAGGCGTGGCGGCGTCGACTGTTGCGCAAAGTCTTTCAGGCAAGCGGCTGCTGCTGATCGTCGGCGGCGGCGTCGCGGCCTATAAGTCGCTCGATCTCCTGCGCCGCCTGCGCGAAAGGGGCGCGACGACGCGGGTCGTCCTCACCGCCTCGGCGCGGCGCTTCGTCACCGAACTCTCCTTTGCGAGCCTTTCCGGCGCGCAGGCCCATATCGATCTTTTCGACGCCGCGCGCGAGGGCGAGATGGGCCATATCGAACTCTCGCGCAGCGCCGATCTCATTGTCGTCGCGCCGGCCACCGCCAATCTGATGGCCCGCGCCGCGCAAGGGATAGCGGACGATCTCGCAACGACGCTTCTGCTGGCGACCGACAAGCGCGCGCTTTTTGCGCCGGCGATGAATCTGCGCATGTGGCTGCATCCGGCGACGCAGCGCAACGCCGCGACGCTGAAAGCGGATGGCGCCCTGTTCATCGGCCCGTCGACGGGCGAAATGGCCTGCGGCGAATATGGCCCGGGCCGAATGGCGGAGCCGCTCGATATCGTCGCCGCGGTCGAAGCCGCGCTTGCCGGCGACACGCGCATCGCTTTGCCGGCGGAGTGCGTGCGCGCCACGACCGGCCCGCTGACGGGACGCCATGTGATCGTCACCTCCGGCCCGACGCATGAGGCGATCGATCCGGTGCGCTATATCGCCAATCATTCTTCCGGCAAGCAGGGCCACGCCGTAGCCGCCGCGGCCGCAGCCGCCGGCGCCCGGGTGACCCTCGTCACCGGCCCCGTCGCGCTGGCGGACCCGCAAGGCGTTCGCGCCGTGCATGTGCTGAGCGCCGCCGACATGCTCGCCGCCGTCGAGGCGGCCTTGCCTGCGGATGTCTTCATCGGCGCCGCTGCGGTCGCCGACTGGCGCGTCGACGCCGCGCCGGGCAAGATCAAGAAAGAAGCCGGCGGCGCGCCGCCGACGCTCGCTCTTGTCGAAAATGTCGACATTCTCGCGAGCATCGGCACGCGCGCGGGGCGGCCGGCGCTCGTCGTCGGCTTCGCCGCCGAAACCAGCGATCTCATCGCAAATGCGCAGGGCAAGCTCGCCCGCAAAGGCGCCGATCTCATCGTCGCAAATGACGTCGGCGCGCCGCAAGGCGTGTTCGGCAAGGATGAGAACGAAGCGCATTTCGTATCGGCGACGGGAGTTGAAAGCCTCCCGCTCCTTGCCAAAAGCGAGGTGGCGGAGCGCCTTGTCGCGCGCATCGCTCAGCAACTCGCGCGCCGCGCCGGAGACATATCGCCATGAAACTGCCCATTCATCGCCTGCCGCATGGCGACGGCCTGCCGCTGCCCGTCTACGCCAGCGACGGCGCGGCGGGTCTCGATCTCCATGCGGCGCTTGCGCCGGGGCAAAAACTCGTCATCGAGCCCGGCGCGCGCGATCTTGCGCCCACCGGCTTTTCCATTGCGCTGCCGAGGGGCTTTGAAGCGCAGGTGCGACCGCGGTCCGGCCTTGCGCTGGAGCATGGCGTCACCGTGCTCAACGCGCCCGGCACGATCGACTGCGATTATCGCGGCGAAATAAAAGTGCTGCTGATCAATCTCGGCGCCAATCCGTTCGAAATCCTGCGCGGGATGCGCATCGCGCAGCTCGTCGTCGCCCCCGTCACCCGCGTCACGCTGGAGGAAGCGGGTTCGGCGCTGGAGGACACGGCGCGCGGCGCGGGCGGCTTCGGCTCCACCGGGCGGGGCTCTGCCCCATGACGCTGCTGCCCCGCTCCGCGCGCCTTGCAGTGATGGCGACGCTGGACGTAGCGCTTCATGCGCGCGCGCGACCCGTCTCGTCCAGGGCGCTGGCGGCGCGGCACAATCTGCCGCCGCGGCGGCTCGAAAGCCTGTTGCAGGCGCTGGTGCGCGCCGGGGTGCTGAAAAGCCTGCGCGGCCCGCAGGGCGGCTATGAGCTGGCGCGCGAGCGACGCCGGCTCACGCTTGGAGAAATCGTCCGCATCGCTTTACGCGCGGAGGCTGAGGAAGAAAGCGCCGGCAGCGGATTGCGCCTGCTCGACGCCGTGCTGGAGCCGGTCATCGCCAGCGCCGAAGAAGAATTGCTCGCGCGGCTCGACGGGATCACGCTGGACGATCTGCATGGCCGCGCCCTCGTCGCCGGTTTTGGCGCGACGGAGGCCGGCGCGGAATTCGAAATTTAACGCCCCGTCGACGGGAAAACCTCCCGGCCTTCTTCGGGGCGAAAACGGGCGCGCTTTCGCTTTTTTGCGTCACACTTGCGCGTGCAAAAGGAGGGATTTCGCCATGCTCCGCCGCGCCGCCTTAACATGTCTGCTCTTGTCGCCGTGTCTTGTGTTTATGTGTCTTGCTCTCGTAGCGCCCCGGCCCGCAGCCGCAGCCGACAACGCGCCGCTTCCAAAGCTCGCCGTCTTCGACATCGAACTCGACGATTTCACCGCCGGCGGCCCCATCGCCGGCGAAAGCGCAGAGGAAACGCAGCGCCTCCGGCGCATGACCCTGCTGGCGCGCGATCTGCTGCGCCAGTCCGGTCTTTTCGAACTTGTCGATCCGACGACATCGACAGACCAGCGCGTGAAGGACCGCTGGCTGCGCAAATGCAACGGCTGCGACGCCGACATCGCCCGCGACTTCGGCGCCGATCTCTCCTTCATCGCCTTTTTCCGCAAGATCAGCGTGATGGAGCAATATCTCGAATTTCGCATCACCGATGTGAAAACCGGGGAGGTCGTCAATTTCTCCCACACCGATCTGCGCAATGAGACGGATGAATCCTGGCGCCGCGCGCTTGTCTGGCTCATTCGCTATCGGCTCGTCGAACCCGAGCGCGCGCGGCTGGCGCGCGTTTCCGCGCAATAGGCCCGCGACAGGCTCACATATGCGCCGCGCCATGTTATGATCGCGCGCGAGACAGTGCTCCACTAAGGGAGGCGCGTGTGACCTTTCTGTGCATAGAGGTGGAAACCCACGACCGCGTCGGACTAATTCGCCTCAATCGCCCGCAGGCGCTGAATGCGCTCAATGCGCAATTGATCGGCGAACTCGAAGCGGCGCTCGCGGCGTTTGAGTCCGATCCGGGCATCGGCGCCCTTGTCATCACCGGCTCGGAAAAGGCCTTCGCCGCCGGCGCAGACATAAAGGAAATGCGCGAGAAGACTTTCGCCGACGCCTTTCTTGACGATTTTATTTCGCGCTGGGACGCGACGGCGCGGACGCGCAAGCCGGTGATCGCCGCCGTGGCGGGCTTTGCGCTCGGCGGCGGCTGCGAGCTGGCGATGATGTGCGACTTCATCCTCGCCGCCGACACGGCCAAATTCGGCCAGCCGGAAATCAAGCTCGGCGTCATTCCCGGCGCCGGCGGCACGCAGCGTCTCACGCGCGCGGTCGGCAAGGCGAAGGCGATGGAGCTATGCCTCACCGGCCGCATGATGGGCGCGGAGGAGGCCGAGCGCGCCGGCCTTGTCGCGCGCGTCGTGCCGGCGGATACGCTTGTCGACGAGGCGTTGAACGCCGCAAAAACCATTGCGGCGATGTCCCTCCCCGCGACGCTGGCCGCGAAAGAGGCGGTCAACGCCGCCTTCGAGACGACGCTGACACAGGGCGCGCGCTACGAGCGGCGCCTGTTCTACGCGCTCTTCTCGACGCAGGATCAGAAAGAGGGCATGGCCGCTTTCGTCGAAAAGCGAAAGCCCGAATTCAGGCACAAATGAGCGCGGCGCGCGTAGAGCGCGTTCGGATTTTTCAAATCCGAACGCGCTCCGCAACATTTTGATCATGCATATTCTTTTCCCAAAACCGCTTCGCACTTTTGGGGAATATGCTCTAAATCGCGTCAAGCAGGCGCAGCATATGCTCTTCATCCGCGCGCGCGGCGATTGAAACGCGCGCGGCGACAGGCGCCAGCGGCGCCGCCGCCTCCGCGGAAATCGCAATATGGGCGACGCCGGCCAAAGCCGCGCCGAGCCCCGCGGCTTCGGCGAGCGCGACAAAAATCGCAGCGCTGCGCCTGGAATAATGCAGCACGGCGGCGATCTCATTTTGGCGAAGCGCCTGCAGGGCTTGCGCGGACAGCGCCGCCGCCGCGCGCGCTTCATAGGTTTCGATCACGGTCACATGGCAGCCCGCGGCGGCGAGGCCCGCCTCAAGCCGGTCGCGCCGGTCGCGTCCCGCAAAATAAAGAAAGCGGACGGGCGCCGAATAATGCGCCCGCAGATCTGCGAGAAGCGCATCAGCGTCCTCGGCGACGGTCTCGACGTTAAAGCCGCGCACCCGCGCCGCGGCCGCCGTGCGCGCGCCAACGACATGCAGCGGCGGCGCGCCGCTCGTGTCAAAGGCCGCGCAATCGATTCCCCTGGCGCTCGTCGCCAGCAGCGCGTCACAGGCGCCGGGGGGCGCCGCTGCGCCGGTGGGAACGATCTCCAGCACAGGCGAGAAAACAACCTCGAAGCCCCGCGCGCCGAGGGCGCCCGCCGTGCGCGCGGCGTCCTCCTGCGCGCGCAGGAGCAGGACGCTGCTCACGCGAGCGCCGCGACGCCGCCCGCGGGCAAGCGCGCAAGAATGTCGCGCGCCGCGTCTTCGCCAAGATGCGCCGCGTCAGCCGCCGCGCCGCGACGCGACGCCGCGACGCTTTTCGCGCCGTCGAGACTCAGCGCCTCGCCGCGAAACGACAGCTCCTCGCCCTCGACGATCGCATGAGCGCCGATCGGCGTGCGGCAGGAGCCGTCGAGCACGGCGAGAAAGGCGCGCTCGGCGATCAGCGCAACGCGCGTTCTGGCGCAGAGGATCGGCTCCAACAGCGCCGCTGTCTGCGCATCCCCCGCACGGCAGGCGATGCCGATAGCCCCCTGGCCGGCGGCGGGCAGAAAATCGTCGAGCGGCAGAACCGCGCTGGCCTTGTCGTCGAGTCCGAGGCGGCGAAGCCCGGCGAGCGCGAGCAGCGTCGCGTCGATTTCGCCGCTCTCCACTTTGCGCAGACGCGTTTCGACATTGCCGCGCAGCAGCGTGGTCGTCACATCCGGCCGCAGGCGGCGCAGCTGCGCCGCGCGGCGCAGCGAGGCGGTGCCCACGACGGCGCCCGCCGGCAGATCGGCGAGCGCGACGCCCCCGCGCGATATCCAGGCGTCGCGGGCGTCCTCGCGCGGCAGAAAGCCGGCGAGCGCAATCTCCGCCGGCAGCTGCGTCGGCAAATCCTTCGAGGAATGCACGGCGAAATCGACCGACCCGTCGATCAGCGCCGCATCCAGCTCCTTTGTGAAAAGGCCCTTGCCGCCGGCTTCCGCCAAAGGTCGGTCCTGAATGGCGTCGCCGGTGGTGCGGATGACGACGATCTCAAAATGATCTTCCGGAACGCCATGCGCCGCGCCAAGGCGCGCGCGCGTTTCGCGCGTCTGCGCCAGAGCCAGCGGACTGCCGCGCGTGCCGATGCGAAGCTTTGGGATCGTCATGATATTTCCTGATAAGCGCCCCTGAAGCGCGCGACTATAGGGACGTGGGGCGCAAGGGCAAGGCCCCGCCTCAAGACTTGATTGTGGCCGAGAACCTGGCCACTAATGGCGCGCCGGCGCTCAAGAACCGGCGCCGCGCCCGGCGCGCCCCTCCACTCGCGGCCAGGCAAGGCGGACAGGCGCTCGCAAGCGAGCGGGACGGATTTGCGATGCGCGGCTGTCGCCGGCGCGCCGATTCGCTTTCGCCGCGCGAGCCATTGCACTTATTGGCCGTTGGATGCGAGGCGTAACATGCAGGCTCAATTTTTTCCCAAAAGGCACGTCACTTTTTCCCGCCGCTCCGGACGCCGCGCGACGCGCGCCGGCTTCACCCTTGTGGAAATGCTGGTGGTGCTCGCGATCATCGGCTCCATCGTCGGCCTCGTCGGTCCGCGCGTGCTCAATTATCTCTCCGAATCGAAAGTGAAGACCGCGCAAATCCAGATGGAGAATCTCTCCAGCGCGCTCGACCTCTTCTATCTCGACGCCGGGCGTTATCCCGCGACCGAGGAAGGCCTTGCCGCGCTTGTGCTGCGCCCGAGCAACGCCTCCGCCTGGAACGGGCCCTATCTCAAGACGAATGGCGTGCCGAAAGACCCTTGGGGCCATGATTATCTCTATCGCGCTCCCGGCCAGAACGGCCCTTATGACATCGGCTCGCTCGGCCCCGAAGGACGCGAAGGCGGCGCGGCGACAGTCACGCGCAGCAAGAACGCGCAGCGCTGACGCGCTGTCATGGCGACCGGCCGCTTCGCCGCCATGGGCTTCGCCGCCATGCGCTCCGGCCTCGTCAAACGGCGCATTCTCTCCTTCGTCTTCGCCTCCCGCGGGAAGGTTGAGGCGATGGGGATCATGCGCCGGCGCGCCGGCTTTACGCTCGTCATCGTCATCTGGGGCCTTGGCGTCATCTCGTTGCTGATCGTCTCCTATATGACGACCGCGCGCGAACGCTTGCAGGCCGCAGCCAATATGGCCGGCGCGACGCGCGCGCGGTTCATTGCCGACGGCGCCGCCGCCGCCGCCATTGCGACGCTGATCGCCGAGCGCAGCGGCCCCACGGGCGGGGCGCCGCCGCCGCATGACGGCGCGCCGCATTTCTGCACGCTCGGCGGCGCTGTCGCCGCTGTCGCCGTAGAAGATGAAAGCGGCAAGATCGACCTCAACGCCGCGCCGCCGAAACTGCTGGCCACGCTGTTTGCGGCGCTCGGCGCCCAAAATGCGGACGACATCGCGCGCGCCGTCGTCGACTTCCGCACGCGCCCGACCAATAAGGTCGGCGCCGACGCAAAGGCGCAGGACCCGACGCGCCCCTTCGGCCCGAAGCGCGCGCTCTACGACACGGCTCTCGAACTCGATCAGACCGCGGGCGTCGATCCATCGCTGTTTCGCGCCGCGCTGCCGCT